>Ga0325411_1004247_pt1 | contig 16126 bp, 6 predicted proteins | sample PopdelMetagenome_13_FD_206181 | JGI IMG/M metagenome (GOLD analysis project Ga0325411, IMG submission 206181) | Populus deltoides microbial communities from Bellville, Georgia, United States - Xylem-PdIQD-R4 | ecosystem: Host-associated > Plants > Phyllosphere > Stem > Wood/Secondary xylem...
GAGGCTATTTATATAGTTATCCCACATGTAAAAGTTAAGAAACATTACATATGAATGTATGTTATAAATATAGTTATCCACATGAAAAAGTTAAGAAACATTTCATGGGGACGTAGGTTATAAATCAAATATGTGAGTTCAAGTATTCACAAATTAATTTTATATTTTCTGGATTTATTAAAAAAATACATAAAAAAAGTCGGGTCTCACCCAGGTTATGCCGGTTCAACCGTGTTTGACCGAGTCAATTGCAAGCCCGAGTTTTGACCATTTAAAACATGGTCAAGGCCCGAGGTCACCCGATTTTCGAGTTAATCTGCCAAGTCGAGCCGAGTTTTATATCTATAGCGATAGTTTGTTGTTGCCAACCTGTTCTTTTCTTTTCTCCTCTTTTCTCTATCTTCCTCTCAAAATTCATGATGTCCGTTCAAAATTTCAAAGTTATCATTTCATTTACAACTATTTCAATTTTTGTCCTTATTTTTTTATTTGTAATTTGCATTCTTGGCCATTTTTTATTTTGTTTTTTTGGTCTTTGCATCCATAATTGTGATTTGTTATTTTTTTAAAGCTTGTTCTCATTCTTTTGATTTTGATTTTTTTGTTTTGGATTATCTTGTGAATTTAATTTTTCTTTTCAATTTCACCATTCAATTCAAAACTCTAAGTTGTACTCTCATTTATGTTTTTATTTCATTCTTGGTACTTATTCTCTTAATTGATTATTTTTTTATCCTTTTTATAATTGATTTTTTTATTGTGAATTTGATTGTTGTTTTCATTTCACCATTCAATTCAAAATCCTAAATTGTCATCTCATTTATTTTTTATTTCACATTTAGTCTTCATTCTTTTAATTGCTTTTTTTTATCATTTTTTATAAATTGTTTCAATTTAATACTTAGATATTTGATTTGTTGGAAATTGAGCTTTGTGGTTGTTTCAGATAGGGTGCTTTTGGTTAAAAAGTTAACACGGGTCACGAGTTTGAAAAGTTAACACGGGTTGACATCATTTCTTTTCTTTTGCACTTATTTTTTGTTTCAATTTTATCCTTCAACGTTATTTATTTTAAAAATTGGGCTTCATAATTTTCTTTAGTTTTCTTTCAATTAAGTTATCTCAATCATATGATCTAAGCAGGAGGTTTGACTGATTAACTTAAGCATTTTTTTAGGGTTATTTTTTATATATTTATTTTCTATTTTGTCCTTCAAAATTGGGTTTTTTTTTTAAAAAATTAAACTTCATTATTTTTCTCATTTTGCCTTCTGTTAGTTTATTTTGTTCGCATGATCTGGCTTACGAGGTTTGGTGGCCACACCTGGGTTTGTAGATGTTTTATATTTTTAGGCTTCTTTTTGTTGACTTTTTTTATAAAAAAAAATTCAGCCCTTTTCATTTAGATTGTTGGAGACTGACCATTAATATTTTTTAAAAAACTTTGTTTTGTATAACGTTGGTTTAGCCTCAAGATCTGAATTGCGAGTTTGACATGCTAGCTCGAGTTGACTTGAGATACTTTATTTTTTAATTTTTTCACAATTTTTTCCTTTAACATTATAACACTATCTAAATGGTGCGGGGGAATCACTGTTCCCCCACACACAAAACATTGTGGATTACAACAGTAATCCCCAGTGCATTCCTTTTCATTTTTTTTCCTAACTTTTCCCTTTTTTTTTCTTTTTTTTTCAAAATTACTTTTTTTTCAACTTTCCTATTTTTTTCTTTTTTTTCATTTATTTTTTCTTTTTTTTCTAAAATTATTTTTGTTAATTTTACTTTTTAAATATTGACCTGGTTAAAATTTTTGCTTTGTAATTTTTTTCTTTAAAATACTGTGGATTGTTGCGATGTTTTTCCACATAGTTTTTTTATTTTATTTTTTTATTTTTCAAAATTATATTTGTCCATTTTTTTTTTAATATTGAACTGATTGGGAATTTAGTTTTGTAATTTTTTTTCTTTAAAACATTGTTGATTGCTATAGTGTTTCTCCGCATGGTTTTTTTTAGGATTTTCTCTGAAATTATCTTTTTTTATTTTATTTTTTAATATTGAGCTGCTTAAAAATTACAGTTGTAATATGTGAGGAAAGCATTGTAACTTTCCTCGAAAATTACTGTTGATTGCTATAGTGTTTTCTCCCACATGGTTTTTTTCTGTTTTTGTTATGTTTTTCCCTAAAATTATCTTTGTCAATTTTATATTTTAAATATTAAGCTGATTAAAAATTACAATTACAAGTAAATACAATTTTTTCCTCACAAAACACTATGAATTGATACAGTTTTTCCTCACATGGTTTTTTTCCAGTTTCTTTTGTGTTTTCTTTTTTTGTAATATTTTTTTCCAAAATTATCTTCATCGATTTTATTTTTTTTAATATTGAGTTTGTTAGAATTTAACTTCGTAATAAAGCTTAATTATATGGGGAAAGCATTGTAGCTTTGCTCATAAAACATTGTGAATTGCTACAATGTCTCTCCGCATGAATTTTTTTTTTGGTTATAATTTTTTTCAAATTATCTTTTCAATTTTATTTTTTTAATATCGAGTTGTTTGTGAATTACAATTACAAGTCATTACAAATAATGCTAAATCATGTGGGAAAGCACTGTAGCTTTCATCATAAAACACTGTGAATTACTACACTGTTTCCAACATGATTTTGTTTTTCTTTTTTTGGTGTTTGTTTTGTTATTTTTTTTCTTAAATTGTCTCTATCGATTTTTTTTTAATATTGAGCTGATTAAGAATTTAGCTTTGTAATTTTTTTCTTTAAAACACTGTGAATTGTTGCAGTGTTTTTCCATGTGATTTTTTTATGATTTTTCCAAAATTATCTTTGTCGATTTGTTTTTGAATATTGAGTTGGTTAAGAATTATAATTACAATAAAGCTAAATCATATGATGAAAGCATTGTAATTTTTCTCACAAAACATTGTGGATTACTACAATATTTCTCTAAATGGTTTTTTATTTTATTTTATTGGGAAAAGCGCTATAGTTTTCCTCATAAAACATTGTCAATTGCTACAACGTTTTTTCTCATGGGGTTTTTTCCTTCCAAAATTATCTTTGTTGGTTTTTTTTTAATATTAAGTTGGTAGATAATTTAGCTTTGTAATTTTTTTTCTTTTTATTAACTGAAAAGCTAAATCATGTGGCGAAAGCACTGTCTCTTTCCTCACAAAACACTGTAGATTGCTACAAATAATTTTGTTCAGTCTCTAAGTTTTTGATCACCACCACAACTTATTTTTTTATCATGAAATATTTGTTTCATCATACCTTTAATTTCTATTATTTATCTAGCGTTGATTCATAATTATAACACTATCAAGTACATTTGTTTTATATGCTCGCGGCAGCGTGTGGGCATGTCATCTTATTATGTTATATTGGAATTCAACTTTGATTTTTTTTCTTTTGACTTTTTTTTCTGGTTATCATTATTACCTTTTCTTTCAAATTCAATTTATTTACTGTTGATTTTTTTAATCAAACATTGATTTTTTTTTTTTACTTTATAAAACATGCTTACAGTGTTTAAACATTGTTTTTTATTTTGCAAAAAAAACTGAACACCTATATAGGCCGCGTTTGTTTCTAGGAAACTGGTTTCCGGGAAAACACTTTACAAACTTTCATGTGTTTGTTTGCCATTAAAAAAGTTGGTCAACGAAAAATACTTTCCAGTCAAAGAAAAAATTGGCTTGGTTTCCAGGAAAGTGTTTTTCTTTTATTTTGGGTGGAAAACACTACCCGGAAGTTGTGAAAAATTTAGAAATGTCATATTATTTGCTAATTATATCAAATTTGGTCCTTAAACTTTTGATTGTTGTATATATTTTGTTTTGAATATTTATTTTTCAATTTCATCCCTTAGAATTTAATTTTTATATTAATTTTGGTCCCTATTTTTATAATTATTATTTGCTTTTCCCTTATCATTTTTTAATTGAAATTTTTTAACTATCAAATTTGGTCCTCATTATTTTGATTGTTATTTTATTTGAAATAATTTATGAAATGTTAATTATTATTATTTTAATTTCTTCATCTTTTATTTTTTTTTTATTTTTTAGATTTGATCTCTATTATTTTTATTATTATTTATTTTATTTGAGATCATTTATGAAATTATTATTATTATTTTAATTTCATTCTCATTCAACCTTTTAATTTTTAAGATTTGTTCCTTATTATTTTAATAAACTTGAAAAAAATAAAACATTAATAAGTTATTTTCCAACTCATTTTCTATGACATAACAAAACACTGGAAAGTGTTTTTCAACTTATTACACTACCAAGCATCGGAAAATAATTTACTTTTTTGAAATTCACTTTCCCGAAATTCACTTTCCAAAATAAAACTACTTTATATTAAATAAACAGGGCTAGTAGTATCTAAGAAGTAAAAGGTTATGTCTGCAGTTAATGATATGTTTCGAACATGTTCGTATCGAATATTTGATTTGTTGGGAATTGAGCTTTGTGGTTGTTTCAGATAGGATGCTTTTGGTTAAAAAGTTAACACGGGTCACGAGTTTGAAAAGTTAACACGAGTTGACATCATTTCTTTTCTTTTGCACTTATTTTTTGTTTCAATTTTATCCTTCAACGTTGTTTATTTTAAAAATTGAGCTTCATAATTTTCTTTAGTTTTCTTTCAATTAAGTTATCTCAATCTCATGATCTGAGCAGGAGGTTTGACCGATTAACTTAAGCATTTTTTAGGGTTATTTTTTTTACACATATTTTTTTCTATTTTGTCCTTCAAAATTGGTATTTTTTAAAAAATTAAACTTCATTATTTTTCTCATTTTGCCTTCTGGTGGCCACACCTGGGTTTGCAGATGTTTTATATTTTTAGGCTTTTTTTTTTTACTTTTAAAAAAAAAATCAGCCCTTTTTATTTAGATTGTTGGAGACTGACCATTAATATTTTTTTAAAAAAATTATTTTATATAAGATTGGTTTAACCTCAAGATTCGGATTGCGAGTTTGACAAGTTAGCTCGAGTTGACTTGAGATGTTTTATTTTTTAATTTTTTTTATAATTTTTTCCTTTAACATTATGTTATATTGAAATTCATTTTTTTTTCTTTTGATTTTTTTATCTGTTTATCATTATTACCTTTTCTTTTAAATTCAATTTATTTACAGTCGTTTTTTTTAATCAAACTTTGATTTTTTTTTTCCTTTTTAAAACATGCTTACAGTGTTTAAACATCGTTTTTTACTTTGCAAAAAAACTGAACACCTACCTATCTAGTAGTATCTAAGGAAAAGGTTCTGTCTGCAGTGAATGATATGTTTCGGACATGTTCGTATCGGATATTGGATGTGCTTGACACGTGCTGATGCAAGTTTGGTTCTGGAAACAGGTAAAAGCGTTGACGGTATCTGAACGGAGAGTGTCAGGATTTGTAACGGTAGACATATGCATGCGCTAAACGGTGTTTTTGGTAATAAAATTCGTGGAGGCGTAGGAGCTGGCTAGCACTGGTTATACAGTGACCAATGGTGTTGTCATATTCTTTCTTCTGATTGCTGACACGTCGGCCAACAAAAGAATGTAATTGTCTTTCTATCAGATCTCCCACCGTTCCCTTTTCGTTCAGATTTGTAATAGTATTATTATTTTACTTTCAACTTTTTTTTTACTTGAATTTTAAGATTAATATATTAAAAAGATTTATTTTCTTAAATAGATTAGATCGATGTTTCAAAAGATATTTAATTTAGATTGATGCATGAACCTATCACAATAATATTTTTACCTTCTAATAAATAAATAAATAAAAAGGCATTTTAAATCCCCGTGATATGTTACTTTTGTTATACTGAAATTATATGCATAATTTTAATCCCTACTTCATGTCGTCCGAGCTAGAAACAAGCTCATTAGCTCTCATGGTCAAAATTAATTACCTAGACATCGTACTACTCTGCACAAGTTATGTGCTGAGAGTAGCATGTAATAAATAAATACAAAATAAATTGAATAAAAAAAGATGCAACAATAGAAATTGAAGGGCATTCATTTTTTTTTTTTTTATGATTCTTTCTTCTTAAACCTCTTCCTCTATTATTCCTTCCTTTTCCTCGACCACACTTAGTGAATATAGCTTTTTATTTCGACTTCTCATCACACTAGAAACATAACTTTTTTAGCCTTATCTCCCCAAACTCTTAGTTTTTGATAGATTTCATGGGCTTAATAGGGGTTTTATTAGTGATGTTGAAAGAAGTATTGGTCTAGTGGGCATAATTTGATTTTAGTAGGGTGGTAAGAGGGGTTGTAAGGTTCTTCTTGAGGTTTATTGAAGGGGAAGATTTGATTTGGTTAGGATGATTGATAAGCGATATATAGAAGATCTTCTAGTGAAGCTTGGAGAATTCTTATAAGTTAAAGTATTGTCTTGTAATCTGGCCAGAGTATAAGCATGTTTAAGGGTCTTAGACTCAAATATTTTTACTGTGTTTTTTATTTCTTTCTCTAGACCTCCCAAAAAGATAGCTAAAGCTTGTTTTTTTACTGATTTTAGCCTTATTCCATAGTATATCGAAGTCTTGTATATACCCTTTTAGGTCTTCAAGTTGCTTCAATTCCATCAACTCCTCTAAAGGATTTTGCTGCCCTTCAAACCTATAACAAATAGCTTCCATATACTTTTCCCAAGTAACCCTCTGGTTCCCTAAACTCCTTAGAAAATGTTGATACTAGTAAAGAGTAACACCATCTAGATAATAAGATGTTATTTTTAGTTTTTCAAAGTCAATAATACCTTCAATCTCAAAATGTTGTGTACATTTGTACAACTATTTATGCACATCTTCACCATCAAATATTGGAAATAAGTGTTTGAGTTTGTGTGCCTTATAAGTTAGGATTATTTCTTCCTTTAGCAGTTTATTTCTAGAATCTGATTCCTCCAGGTTATAGGTTTGTTTATGGCCTTAGACAGAACCACTTAGAACTTAAAAGAGCCTTTGCGAGGTGAATTCTATTTCTTGTGCCTTATAAGTTGGGATTATTTCTTCCTTTAGCAGTTTATTTCTAGAATCTAATTCCTCCAGGTTATAGGTTTGTTTATGACTTTGGACAAAACCATTTAAAACTTAAGAGAGCCTTTGCGAGATAAATTCTATTTGTTGTCCCATGGTACTCATCATGCTCCTGATATCACTAATCTGAGCCTCTTGGTTTTCAATAGTAGGATCTAGTTTTAGATTTTGTCTCTTTAGTAGGTCCTCCAGTTGCTCATACTTATAACTAGTTTCTTGCTTGACTGCTTCAATGAAATCCTCAAGACGTTTGAAATCAACTGCCCTTGTGTTTGGTGTCATGGTTAGGGTTCGTAGATAGTCTGTATTAATACCATTTGTTACGTTGGTTTCAAGAGTTACAATTATTTACAGTATCTAGTGATTATAAGGTTTAATATAGATTGGATGAAAGAAAGAAGGAAACTTAAGCTAACATCAGTAATGGTGGATTGAAAGGTAGAAGGAATAGAAAAGAATGGATTCACCCAAACCCAAGTTTCTTTATTTTCTCATCATGTTTTTTCATAACAAATTCTATTGCAAAAAGCAAAATATATAGCTACAAGTACATCTCTGTAGTAACTAACTTTGTCCTTTTATTTTTCTTCTAGAGCCATTCAAAACGGTGTGTAGAGAACTTAAGTGATACACTGCGTAGCAAATAAAGGTCATTTAGCTTTTAATTTTAAATGCTCACATTCAAATCCTCTTCTTCTTTTCCTTATGACAACTATATAACAAATCTATAAAATCAAGTCAATGATTGGAGGTGAAAGATCAAAGGTGTTCTTTCACTTTCTAGGATCTTCTATTTATTATAGCTAGTTAGGAAGGAAGGTTTTGCTTGATTTATTTAATAGATATATGCAAGGTTGTCAAACTCGCGAGTTGACTCGTAAAATTATACAATTTTAGGAGTCAACACAGATATAACATGCTAAATCGGGTAAAAAAACTTGAAAACCAGCAAACTCGGTTAAAATCGGTCAAACTCGATAAACTTGGATCGATTTTACCGAGTTTGACAAAATTAACAAAATTTACCGACTCTTCTCAGTCCTCTCCTCTCCATCTCATTTGTCTCACTATCTCTAGTCTCTAGTATACAAAACACCCATGTTCATGGGCACCCACCCACCACGAGTGAAGTGTAGCAGTCACCAGAGAATAATAGATTTGGGATGGGCTGAGGGGCTGGGTTGCTAGGAGAAGCTTTTGGTGGTTTTTTTTTTTTATTATTGTAGACATGGTGTCTGATGCTGCATCTTATGATGTGGGATTTGGTGATGCCGATGGATTTAATTTTTGAGGGTTTTTTTTCCTTCGTGATAACTGAGATTGTCAAAAAAAACTTGAACCGGATGTAGAATAGTAATGCACAGTTCACAAAGAAGAAAGCTAAAGAAATGCTTATATCAGGGCTAACAGGAAAGTCCTGAACACCATCTTCAATAGCTGCTGATTCAAGAAGAAGAACTATGGCATTCGATGCAACCTTGTCCCGCCTTTGTCCTAACAGCTGAGCCAATAACAACGCATTCAATAGCAGCAACAACCTAAGTCATGGTTGGTGGGGAAAGGTGGTCTTGATTTTTCTAGTTCTTTTATTTTTTTTCTCTTTGAATAGGTGTGGACCACACCGTGTGGTTGTTGCCTTGTTGGAACAAGAACACATAGGGCATGTTTGGTTGGTGTTGAAATAATCAGGCATGTATGGTATCTCATTTTTTAAGAGTAAATGTCTAGCTCAAAACAAAATTTTCCCATAGAAATCATAAAATTTTTCATTAATTAGTAGAAAACATTACGTGGAGAATAGACATAATATAGGATACAGCTTCTGGTTTTCATGATTTTAATTGTTCAAGATCCTTTGTAAATATTTAATGGTTTCGGCAAATAATTAAATATATAAATGAATCATCTAAGCTCTAACAGAAATGATCCTGTAATAATTAAAAAATTACATGGTTTCATGATTTTATTGGTTTTTGAATTGCTTCAACCCTAGTAGATTATTTGTTTTAATTTTGTTAATTATTAGTTAATTAAAAGTTAAATTATGTATGAATTTATATTTGAACCATGTATTTTAAGGTATTTGAACTATGCATGAATTTTTATTTGAACCGTGTATTTTAAGGTGCTTGAACTCTATATGAAAAAAAATTCCTTGCGATTTTATGATCCGTTTTTACAATCCGAGTTTATTTTGTATTTTTTATGCTGTGTCAAAAATGCGTTTTTGACAACCTTGGATGTATGTATGGAAGGAAGAGAGAGAAAGAGAGAGAGAGATGAGAGAGACGTCTATGTTGATGATCGACGATGCATACTGTCAACAAGAGAGAGAGGTCATGCCACTACAACGGAAAGGAAAAATAGGAGAGAAGAAGAGAGAAAATAAAAAAATGAAAAATATGGTATGGTGATTGTTAGAAATAGAGAAAAAAAATAAAAGGAAAAAAATCATAAAAGACAAGCAACCATGTCTCTAAAAGAAAAAAAATAAAAAAAACTTTTTGACATTGCATGTATTCATAGTTGCCATGTGTCTGCATTTATAGTAAAAAATCCATAGCTTTTATTTTATTTTTTAATAAATCTAAAAGATTAAACTAATAATAGTATTGTAGGGTTATTATTATTTATAGCAAAAGGGGATGGGATAAGAAAGGAAAATGGAGGGAAAGAGTAACTTGTAATTCATAAGAAACATGTTATTGCCGACATTCCATCAATATAAAGATAAGCTAATAACAGTTATTTTTTAAAATATTTTTTATTTAAAAATATATTAAAATAATATTTTTTTATATTTAATTTTAATATTATCGTATCAAAACTATCTAAAATTATAAAATAAATATTTTTTTATATAAAATTTTTAAACACAAAAATAAATACATGTAAAAGTAACAACTCATCACTCATAAGAGAGAGAAAAAACAGCCATGTTTATTTTCATAGCAGTATTTGTTTTGTACTGAAAAGGTGAAAAAAAGTATGTGTTTTTATATATATATATATATATATATATATATAAAAGGTTTGCATTGAAAACAAGCAAGCTCAAGAAACTTACCATCTCTCTCTGTCTGCTGTCATCAACTTGTCATAATAGTTGCCGTCCGGCCTGCCAGAAACACACGCCGTACGGTTCCATTGATGCGTCCCGTCCCTCTGCCTTGCTTCCTCTATTTTTTAATTATCCAATATATTTCTATTCGTTGCCAAATAATGGTCATCATTTATACGCTACCTGCTCCTTCTGTGCATGTTACGACTACTGCATTCTCCATGGGGTTGCTACTTGTTTATTGCTAATACTATTTGTTATTACAAGAATATAACTCCCATTAATTATGTTCTCATCCACAATAGTGCCTGTCTTTCTTAGCTAACAGTTCAATAATTAATAATTGATGACAGATTCACTATAATATTTAACTCTTATTAATTATGTTTTAAGCTCCTTTTTTTATTATTATAAAGTTAAATGAAAAACAATTTATTATTTTAATATATATAAGATATTATTTAAAAATATTAGTTGACACGTTCATTACATGTGTTAGTATGTAAAACATGCCTACACTATTTAGACAGTGCATTAAAGGGGGCATTTAACGATCAAAAAATGGCTTTTTTGATGGTGTTTAAATCGTCTCGATAACCTCTCATCCTTGATTATAACCGTTTTAATTTTTTTTTTCTTTTTTCTTCTCAATTTTTGTACCAAACCCCTTCAATTTATTTTTTCTTCATGTCTGTTTCATATTCTTTTAATTATTATTTATTTTATTTGAAATAATTTATAAAATTAGATTTTTTTCCAATTTCATCCTACATTTTTTTCATCTGCGTATTCGGTCCCCGTTGCTTTGATTGCTATTTTTTTAATTTAGTTTTTAAATTTTCTTTTTATACGATTTCTTCCTCCTATTTTTTTCTATTACAATTAATCCACATTCTTTTGATTATTTTTTTCTACTTTTTCAAACTTTTTACATTGAATTTTTTTTTCCGATTTCATTCTTCAACATTAAATTGGTTGGGAATTGAGTTTCTTAATTGATTCCGAGTCTCGGATTTCATGGTTTGCAAGTTTGGGAGATTAACCTAGATTTTAGAGATTCGTCTGAGTTTGCTTGGTTTTTTTTCCCTTTATTTAAACTTATGTTTCATCAGTTTCATCCTTTAACACTTATTTAATTAGATATTGGGCTTCGTTGTTTTTTATTTACTTTTTATAGGGTTTTTCACTAATTCTGAAAATGATATAGGTTATCTCGAATCTTTTAATTTGTTGTTCTTTGTTAAACTTAATATTTTTTTTTTAAAAAAATTGTTTTTGAATTAAATTAAATTAATTGATTAAATATAATCATGAGATATTCACTTCATGATATTTTATTTGGTTTACTTCCGAGTCATTACTCTAATAGTCTGTGCAACCTCTTTTGATGTCGTCATACCGCTTTGCGCAGTGACATTAGAACCATCTTGATGAGCTCATTATAGTGATGGGGCGGTGTTCAAGGTGGAACAACAATGAGTCTTTAATGAACTTTTTTTTTTCTACTCCTCTCAAATATGATATTAACAACTTATTTTTTATAGTTAATTTTTACTATTTTTTATTTATTTCATTTGAAATCAATGTAATTTTTAATTATATTATTATATTAACCGAGTTATTTGAAATCTGTAATTTGCATAATCTTTAGCGTATCGCATGCCGCCTATTTAATATTTAAACTATTAGAAGTTACTCATTATAAGTACATGATTTCAAATAATTCGGCTGTTAAAGTTATTATTTTGGACGATAATAAATAAAGATGAATGTACAAATACAGGTCCTAAGTGATTTACTATTCATGTATCAGTTTTCACACAATTATTAATGAAAAAAAATATAGAATATACTTATAACTTCCAACACATTTTGTATTAGAAGTATTGGCAAGCAAATAAAAATAATAATAATGAGAGGTTTACCTAGTTTAAATAACAAGCTAGCCCGGATATAATAATTACTGGAGGTTTACATGGTCGATAATTTTAGTGTCTGTAGAATTAGTCGAGGTATACGCAAGTTAGCCCGGACATCCATATTAATAAAAAAAACTAATTAAATTATAAAAAAATCTTAAAAGTTCTAAATAAAGTTTCTGATTTTAGTAAGAAACAGTAGCAGTTGTGAGTAATTGAATGAAGAAGAAAAATCTTAGCCATAGCTAGCGTCTTTAGGGCTCAGCTAATAATTTAATTAGTTTAATGTTTGCATTTACAGTCACATTCCCAACTGCATTGCAATCATGACTTGCCAACATTAATACTATTATTATTTTCATTATTGTCCTTTTGTGTTATATCCTTAACATAATTAATATTCCTTCCCATCATGATGAACATTTAATTTCCTGTGGCCTTACACAGCTAATTTAACTAATATAGTTCATGTCTTGTTGCAGCCCAATACCCCACTCTTAAGTCTTACCTCTTCTATTTGTAACCCTAGCCTGAAATGCATGTACTCTTTTAGTAAAGTAATGAATAGATTAATCAGATGTATATCTTTGTGTTTGACGACACTTTAATCTAAAATAAATTAAGGAAAAAAAATCAAATGCTATAACTAAATAAAAAACAAGAACTTAGTTTCAATTCTAGGGGATTATGGGTCCATTTGGATATGTGATCACTTTTGTTTGTTTACGAACTTAGAAAAATCATTTGGTTAGGCAGTGTTTGGAATTATAGTAAAAATTGTTTTGTTTTAAAAATACATTAAAATAATAATTTTTTAAAATTTATTTTTAACACCAGTATATCAAAATGATTTAAAAACATCAAAAAACATCTTATATTATTAAATGCAACATAAATATACTCATATCTCACAACTGATCAATTATGCATTGTCTAAATGGTTGTGCAATCACCAATTAAATCTAACAAAAGTCACATAAAAGGTTACCACCATAAAATTCTTAATTGAAGCCTTTTGGGTAATTTGTATCTTGCCAAGTCCATAAACATGTAGAGTAATAGGACTTTATTAGACAAGGGTCAACGCTGTGCCTCGGGTCACATAAAAAAAAACTAAAAAAAGAATGTTCAGGTCACAAGGAACCTTTTTCGCAACCAATATATCAATCTTGAAACCTCTTGACTCGTCTTCTTGCCTAGCCTGTGTTTCAAATTAAACCATATGGGATTTACCTCGACATGATATAGTCGACTTGACAGGTTTTAAGGCAAGTCAAATGACTAATAGAAATTTGATATGAGTTTAAATATAAATTTCATAATGACTAATTTTCGTAAGAATATTGAGATAATAACCTATAGAATCGATCCAGGTTTCACTGTCAAACCAATCAAACTCATGACCTGGGTTATGGACTCCAACGAGTTTAAAAACTTTTTGAAACTATTTTTTATTTAATCATATGATAACAAAAATGGTCATTCATAAAATCCAACAACAACTTAATACCGGGATATTTATTTAAGACTTCAATAATTTCATAAAAAGTAAATTGAAACAAATTATAAAGTCCAATTCCTATTTATTCGAAGTTAACCAGCCAAACTCGTAACCCGGGTTATAGACTCAATTGAGTTCAATAATTATTTTTTAAAAACAATTATTTAATTATATGACAATATAAAGACACTTATAAATTCGAGAACCAACCAAATATCGAGTTATTTTTTTAGATCATGATAAACTTACAAATATCAAACTAAAAAACAATTACGTTACCCAATCAACAAAATATAAAAGGATGACATTGAAAAAAATATTTAGCAAGACAAATCAATAAAGATCCAATTGGAAAGGTAAAGATTGAGAAAAATCAGTTAAAAAAAATAATAATAATAAAAAAAAATCTCAAACACACAGGACTAGTTGACCTAACACAACTAGGCTTAAAAAAGACTTAAGTGTGCAGGCCTGAGGCAACCCACACCTTTGAGGCTTTTTAATTTTTCTTAAGGGTCCTTTTCATTTAAAAAAAAAAAATAAAGTAGGTGACACATCACCTAGTTTTCCAGATTTTATCCATCACAAATGGTCAAAAAGTCCAACGATCGATACTCGAGAGACCTCAAAACACTTATTTCTAGTATTGAAGTAGAATTTAATTAGTTTAAAAATTCAAAATCAATTTGAATTCAAAAAAACTTTTCAGGTTCAGATCTACCTCATAGGCTATGGAAAGGTTAAAGAATACCCTAGTTGAACTCTTAATAAATGAAACTTATTGATACCAAAATTAATATTTATGAGGCCAAGATCAATATCAACCAATAATTTTATCTTTTTACCATAAAAATCGACAACTCTCTCTCCTTTCTCAAATTAAAAATTGAAATATTGAAGTTTTAAATCAAAATTAATTTTTAAAAATTTTAAGGAACCAAAAGGTATCATTTAGAAAGCATGAAAACCAAAGCAAATATTTCATGCCAACTTTGAAGTTACCATCTTTTTTTTTAATTATTATTATTATTATTATTATTATTTTAATTGTGATCCTCTATCTTTTAATTTGGTTATTTCTTAGTAAATCAAAAGTAATTAGCTACCAATTTTGGCCATAAAAGAACCAATTCAAAGAGAAAAAAAAGTTTGATGAAAAACAAAACGGTGGATTATTGTAAAAACCATTTATGCCTTGTTAGTTTTTTTTTTTTTTTGTAATTTAGATGCTCTAAAATATATCTCTTGTTTAAAAATAACGGAATGGAGTACAACTTTACCTTTCTTTAAAAACTGAATTCACATTTTTTTTTTTTCAAACTACATTAAAGGATAATATAATGATACAATAAAAAATACAAAAATTACATAGAGTTTCCTATAATTTAATCTTTTTTTTTTCTCATTTTGCTTATGTGATTTAGAAAATTATACTTTACATCTCATAGTTTATAAGTTATGTAACACTTTACATCTTCGAAAAAAAAAATCAACAAAAATATTAGAATTATTTGTAAAATTACTATTTTATTTTAATTAATAACTAAAAAACCCATGCTAAGTTAAAATAACAAAATTATCACTCTCCCTCACTTGTCAGAATCTGGCCACCTAAACCCAATAAAAACTTGGATCATCAACATCAATTTACAGATCTAATCTGTTGTTCATCCAAATCGTGCCTAACCAAAACCATATTTTATTCTTGCCGTAACATTAACTTAGATTGTTTCTCCATCAGTAATATTAAGCTTTGAAATCATTTTAATGAGCTATGCTAATGAATGCTATAGTTCACCAACCTCGATCCCTCTCTGTTCACCTAGCGTTAACGCCCTGTTAAAGATTAAGATCATTTCTTGGTAAGAAATGCCAGCCCTAGGGTTTTAATTTGTGGTAGCAACATGTTCTATCATCTGATGTCTTTGAAAGGCTGATAAGTTTTTTATATTGCTCTCCTTACGGGCCGGATGGAGGGAGCAGATGTAAAAAAAAACAAGAAGAAGAAGCAGCAAAAGCTAAAACCATTGTTCTTGCTTTATTTATAATCATCACTTTTCAGATAAAAGAGATAATATTTATACACTTTCCGTCGTTTCCAATGTCTTGAGTACTCACGCAAGCCTGGATTCTAAAAGGAACCTGTCTATCAGAGTACCTCTCTCTCCCCAGTATTTTTTACTTCATGTTTATATCAACCTCTTTTGCACAACGTTTTTTCCCTTTTCAAATGCTTTGGTATTGTACGTTAAAGCGACTCTGTTTGGAAGCCACTACGAGAGATGGTAAGAACTGGTTTCTTCTTTGCCAAAGAGATTCATGTAAGGCTCTTTTCAGCTTTCATGCATCCAATTATTTTTGAGCTTCTTCCTTTATCTTCTTTTGTTTGATTACTTTCTTGGCTCGAGCTGCGAGGTACAGAGAGATATCCAGGGGTTAATACATGGGAGTGTGATCCAGCGAATACCAACTTTCAACTAAAAACAGAACAAAGGTTACTACTGTACTATTTGTTTACTGTGCTTTCTTTTCAACATGCCTTTCCTTCTTGGTAGAATCAAA
>Ga0325411_1004248_pt1 | contig 16126 bp, 8 predicted proteins | sample PopdelMetagenome_13_FD_206181 | JGI IMG/M metagenome (GOLD analysis project Ga0325411, IMG submission 206181) | Populus deltoides microbial communities from Bellville, Georgia, United States - Xylem-PdIQD-R4 | ecosystem: Host-associated > Plants > Phyllosphere > Stem > Wood/Secondary xylem...
TTTTTTTTCTAATTTAACAAATTATAAGAAAAACATAATCAACAGGTTTTCAAATAAATGTTTATTTAGAGTTTAAAGATATAAAAACCATAATCATATGGATAAGCCCTCTCATCTCAAAGGTCACTTTCCTTTAATGTCAAAAAAATAATTAGAATTTATATTGACACAACCTTATATAATTTTCGTCTCTCTCTCTCTCCCCCTCCCCTCCGAAGCACATAGCCCAGAGCACCCAACCATGACAAGAGTCTAGGCGGCTTGGGTTCGTAGCACAGGAAACCATAGAGGTGTAGAAATGCTTCAAAGGGCTTTTCTTCCTTATTTATAAGCGGCTCTAAATGGAAGAGGTCTTTTCCAAAGTCGGATGAGCGTTTGGACATTGTCTATCGTTAAACTTGAATGAAATTTGATTTTTCCTAGGTTGGTCGGGATTCGTGTAGTGGGCTTAATTAATTGGGATGTGTTTGGTCTTCCTTTCCTTGAACTTAATCTTGTTTGTGATTTGCTACATTATTTTGGGCTGAGTCCTTGTTTGGTTCAGAGCGTTTGTTGGGTTAGATTTGTGAAACATGAATTCCTGTATTGTTGTTTTCAAAATGTTTTTTATTTGAAAATATATTAAAATGATATTTTTTAATTTTTAAAATTTATCTTTTAGCATTGATACATCAAAACAATATACCAACATAAAAAAAATTAAAACAAATGTTTCAAAATGAATATACAAGTCCATAGTTTATTATTATTATTATTGGAGGATAGGTATCGAGTCTCCCTGGTCCGTTTAGTTAAATTAACTCTCATCTTGATCCAGAGAGATTTATGATGGGCCGGGAAGAGTGAGCTCTTCGTTAGGCATGGTTCGAGCTGAGCATCAAGTTCACTGTGGACAAAAATACCAGACGCTGTCTCTGCTTGGAGAAGTAGATATTGGACAGCTGCCTGTTTGGTAAACACTAAATAATCATGTGACGAGGAGATCCTATAATCAAAGTAGTAGAAAATGTGGGGAAAGGATTAGGGCAATTCCTATACCGTCTGTTTGTTAAAGAGGGACGGCATAAAGATGATGAAAAGTGAAGGATGACATGTTTATTTTACTTGGTAAGGTGAATGAGTTGACATGCTCCCTTCTCTTTTCTTTTCATTTTCGTTTCCTTTTAAAAATTTCATCTTTGAACTTTTTTTATTTGATCCTTTTAGAGCCTAATTATATAGATAAAGTTTTCAATTGAATTAACAAGATATAATTTAAAGTAAGATGACCATAGTTTAAAAAACAGAAAAAATACAAGTTCACTCTCAAAACATTTTAGATTTTATTTATTTTTCAATCTTTAAATTAGAGAAAGAAAAGAAAAACTTGTCAGAAAAGAGAGAAATTATCATTTGGCCACAATCTTACCATCAAAAAAAGAATATTTGTGTCAACGAGTTTCTCTTCTCGAGAAAAGTTTAATGAAGATGGTTTTTTTTCTTTAAATGTGATGGGAAAAATAGACCAAGTTTAATTTTGATTTTATTTTATTTGGTTAATTTTTTTCTAAGTGATCTTGGGGTGTTTTGGAGTTGTTGGATGATTTATATAGGTTTTATGATTTTTTTTATGTGTTTTCAGGTAAAAAATAATAAAAAAATCAAGATTTTTTAGCAACCAAAATGACGGTAAGATTCTAGCCAGTAACCTAACAAACAACCCATTACCTATTCAATAAAAACAATATATCAAATGGCCGGAGGAATTTTTTAAAAAAATAGCCTAGGCTTGACCTTTTTTATTAAGTCAGGCATGGGCGAGATTTTTTTAATTATGTCCAGGTGGATCTTATTTGTTTTTGTTTTTGTTTTTTTTAAATTTAAATCTATTTTTAAAAAAATTAATTAATTAGCATGATAAATATTTTACATTCTTAAATTAATTAAGAATATATTTTATATATGATACTTTGTTTTCAAATAAAAGTATAATAGTTTTTTTTTTAAATGTTATCATGTTGCTTCCAGCATAGTGTTATTAGTATTGTTATATAATTAAATAAAAATTATTTTTAAAAATACAATGTTATTAAGTCTAGTTAGGTGCATAACTCGAGTTGTGAGTTTGATAGATTATTTCAAGTAAGTCTAGATTAATAAGAAAATATTGTCATCTAGATATTTGAAAAATATTTACTACAAAAATAATTTTAAATTAATAATCAAAATTTTACTGACAATATAAAATATATTGAATGTCTGCATAGTTTTCTATGATTTTTTTTTATAAAAATCTATCCAACTCGCGACCCATAACCAAGATTGGATCTTTCTAAATGAGCTATATTCGTTTTACAATATCTGTTATTTTCCCTTCCCATCTATCTTGGTGTGTGGTCGCATTCACATATTGTGTCTTTTTTATTAATGCATGTTTAATATTGTATTTTTAACTGTGTTTAAGTGTGTTTTAAAAATATATTTATTTTGAAAATATATCAAATTGATTTTTTTTTATAATCTTAATGTGCTAATATTAAAAATAAAAAATCTAAAAAAATATATTTTGTATTTACCTATTTGGTATTGTGTTTTCAATTGTATTTGATTATGTTTTAAAAGTATATTTATCTTGAAAATATATTAAATTAGTTTTTTTGTTTTCAATGATTTTGATATATTGATATTAAAAGTAAAAAAAATTAGAGAAAAATTATTTTAATATAGTTTCAAGTAAAAAATATTTTAAAAAAATATTCTGAAAAAAATAAGACGGGAAGTTTGTAAACTATTATATATTTTTTTCTTAACAACATGGAATTATACTGACTACAATTTTAGATATCTTTGCATATTTTCTATTGAATGGATATAACTATTCTTGAAATGAAAGAGAAGAAAAGAAAACGAATCGATCTTCCATGCAAATTGCTTGAAGTGACATGGATATTCCATCCATAGTCGGCAGAAAAAGGAGCGACAAGGACGAGGGAGGTTCATGCACTTGCTAGACTGTCGTCTGCGAGGAAAAGAAGCGTATAATCGAAAAAAAGGAGAGTGGCGAACACCGAATTTTTTTTTATTTTCTCTCCCTTTTCTTCTTTTAACAGTAAAGGTGTTTCCTCGATCTTCTTTAATTTTATGTTTTTTTAAAAATCATTTTTAAGAAAATTAATTTATCTATTCTCTAGCAATTTTAAAAAGCGCGTTCATTTCGCGTTATAAAAATCAAGGACATCCAAGTAGGCAAATATAGCAAACGACAAAGCTAAAGGACGAGCCAAAAGACAGGAAAGGAAAGGGGAGGGACCCACCACGATTTTATTTCAGATCTACCTAGCAATACCTTTAGTTATTTTCATAATTAATTATGCTCGTTTAAGATAATTTTATTATATTTTGCTTGAAAAATATTTTTTAAAAAAACTTTCATATTGCATTATCAAACCCACATGAAATCATATTAGTTGAATAAAATTCCTATAAATTAATATTTTTTAATTATCTTTTAAAATAATTTTAATTAAAAAATATTTTTTAAAAAACTTTTATTATCACAAGTCTATCCAATATATGTGTCTACTTTTCCAGCCTAGAACGCTAGGATTTTCAGCTTGATACCCAAAACTAACTCAGTCTATCCAATCATATCTTGACATGTTTTTTTAATGTATTTTTCGAGTTCTCAAGAGCCGTATGCCAATAGATTAGACAAGAACTTGACCTTTTTTTATTAAGTTCACGTGCGGGCCTGACCTTTTTTATTATGTCTAGTCGTATAGGTCTGACTTGTTTTTGTTTTTTAATTTAATTTAAATTTCTAAATAATAATTAATTAAAAATATGATAACTATATTAAATTCTTAAATTAATTAACAATATAATTTAAATATGATACTTTGTTTTCAAGTAAGAGCACAGTAGTTTCTCACTTCCTGTCATTATTTAAAAATATATTTATCATGTTACTTTTTAGATAGCGTGTATTAATTATCATATAATTAAAAAAAATTATTTTAGAAAAATAATGTTATTAGGTTTAGTTGGGTCTATCAATCGAGTTGTGTATTTAACAAATTAGTCCAGATGAATCCATATCCATAAAAAAATATTGTCTTGATATTTAAAAAACAATACTTTGGAAATAGTTTCAAATTAATAATCAAACTTTCACTCACAATTATAAATTATATTGAATGTTTGTATATTTTTCTAAGTTTTAAAAAAATTTATCCAACCAGTCCCGGGGCATGTGACGTTGAGAATGAAGGGTCTGTCTCTTGAAAAGCATTGAAAAAGAAAAGGAAATGGGTTTTGAGTATAATCATAAAGTTATGATTATAGAATTTAGAAGTCTTCACCTAGTATTATAATTACTAGGAGACTTATAGTCTGCGAGAGTCTGGGTAAGGGATTAGTTGTGTAAGGGAAAGACACATCACCTCCAATGCATTATACTTAAGGTAAGTTGCATTGTTGTTTGATTGTTTTTTTAAGTCATGTTTTTATCTGTTGGTCTTGTCTAAGGTTCATGATAAATCTCTCTTCATGAGAAAATCTCTACCCTATTGGGTTAAAGCATGATTGTTCTAAGGCCTAAATTTTAGCATTTCATTTATTTTTATTTTTGTATCTTTAATTTTTAAGTGTATACTGTACAATGTAGTTTTATACCTCCAAATACTAAAGTCTATAGCTAAATCCTAACACTTTAAATATAAAGTGAACAAAGTGATTAGTGAAGGGTTTTTGATATTTTGGTCAAACCTTAACGGATAATCATAAATTGGTTACGATATTCGTTTTACATTTTCAAACATGAGAAAGATGTAATTTTTTTTTAATGAAAATATGCTTGGAAAACTTTTAGGATATAGTCGTATGCACGAAAACAAAAAAAAATTATGTTTTTGAAATAAAAAAAATTAAATTTTTTTTTGCTTTTTTTCCGGGAATTTCGGAGAAAAGCAGGTATTTTGTACTGGGTTCATATCTTACAGTGTAAGTTCACGACTTAATATTGAACAAATTTGGTAGAAAAACATGCGAGAAAGTCACAAATATTTTTTAAAGTACTTTTGGATTTTTTTTTGTTTTTGTTTATTATATTATTATTATTATATGAGTTTGGCTACACTCGGCCCGACCATCTGGGCTAGACCTAGTCGGCTCAGCTCAGGCCAACTGATGGCCCAACAAACCTATCTTTTATTTTTTGGGTCTAAGCTCGACTCAACTCAACCATGTGGGCATCAACTCCGATCCCATGCCTACTTTAGTTGGGCTAGCTGAGGCCCAACATCACTCCTCTTTTTTTAAGTGGGTTGGACTCAACCCATCCTTATAGGCTAGGTCCATCCCAAGCCTGCATGGTCACTAGCCCTCCTAATGACTATGAGGTTAATTATATGGCCATTGCATGCAGAATTCTGCATGCAATGGCCATCATGAGGGAGTGTTTAGGAAGAAAAGGAAGAAGAAGGTTCACCTGGCCGGAGGAGAAGAGTTGTCGATGGTGTTTCTGATGGTGCTGGAAGTCCAGCGTGTGGTTGGTGGTGGTAATGACGGTTGAGGAGCGGCGAAGGGAGTGCTAAAAACTAAAAAGTTAAAATAAAAGGGAAAACAGAAAACAGGGGTAGGGGCTGGTTTTTTTTTTTTTTTTGCCAACTTTGGACCTTGATTTCTTGATGCTTAGGTCATGGAATCCACCCCTATTAATAGGAGGTGGAAGATGGACATTTTATCTTTAATAATGTGAAATATTAGCCCTTGATTTGAACTGGAAGAATCTCAACCGTTGGTTCAAAGTTGCCTTCACGAATTATCAGATTTTGACAACACAAGGCTGCCTAAGTTATTCTCTTTAGGGCGGCACCAGCATGTCTATGGTGTCAATCAGCCAGAGGTAGCCATATCAGGGTGTAGTCAAATGTCAAGCCATCATTGTAGTGTGTGTTATGTCAAATTTGGTGAAGAGATGAACCATTAAATACCCCTAAAAAGTAGCCCCTGAGTAATCTTTTCGGGTTGAAGAAGAAGAACATAATAAATAAGAACCAGATGATAAGTCTTCTAATGTTGTTTTTTCCTTCAAAATGGCGTCGTTTTGGTCCTTAAATGAGGGATTTTGGCCAAAGTTCAATTTGGTCCTTCATCTTCTGATTTCTTATAATGACACCACTAATTGACTTTAACTTTTAATTTTATACAATTTTGCCCTTGCCAAACTTCAATATCATTCTTGAATTTCAACACCTTTTTCATATTAGTCCTTGGTCTTAAATTTATGCAAATCGACCCTTAGTTAACCATTAAACTTATAATTTTCTTCAATTTCATCCTTAATTTCAACCAACTGAATTTCCATGGTTCGACACCTATTGCAAAATGGTATTTGACTGTGAATTTCTTCAATTTAGCCTTTAATTGACCCCAAATTTTTGATTTTCTTTTAATTTTGCTTTTGATTTGAATCAATTAGCTTGGTAAAATTAAACTTTGTCTTCTAAAATTTCAATATTCTTAATTAAGCTCAAATTGAGCTCCCAAACTTAATTTTTCACCAATTAAGTCTCTAATAAAATTAATTTTACCCATTTAAAGTATAATTAAGTTATTTCACCTAATTAAATCCTTCAATTTTACCCAAATTTAATTCTTAAACATAATTAAATTTTTAATTTGTTCCGTAATTAAATCAAATTGGCCCATTAAAAATTTAATTATCCCCTTAGACTTAATTTTTAAGCAGATTAGTCCAATAAATATTTAATTTGACCTTAAATCTGCATTGTTTCTTCAGTTTTGGATATACTAAGTACGATTAGGCTTCTAACTTTGTCTAAAATTGCAAATTGATTTTATGCGTATCTTGAAACCTTTTTCAACTAGCTTGTTTTACATCGACAATCTCCTTTATTTTTTAATTTTATTTTAAAAAGAAAAAAGGTAAATTTAATGGAATAACCTAGAAATGAGTTACGACACAATTTGTGGCCCACAACCAGGGTTGGATCAATTACCTTGTTCTTTCTATAACCATTTTATCATATCTGTTATTTTCTCATCCTATCTATCTTGGTGTTATGTATATGCCTATGTTCTTTAATCCGAGAAAGGGTTTTAATTTCATGTCATATCACTTTTTTGAAGTATGATATGTTAAGTTATCACTTTTCCGAAGCATGACATATTTAATTGTCTCTCTTCTGAATCACGACAACTATCATGTCGTTCTTGGGAATAGCGATATTTAGTAAATATTGTGTTTCAGAAGCGTGACAAAGTGAAAGTGTACTATTTCACCAAAACTTTTTTAATTTGTGTTATTCTGCCAAAATTTTTAGGTTGTTGTGCTAATTAAAAAAGATCCAAGTCTTTTTCATATTAAAAAAAAAAAAAGAGTGTCTGTGTATCATTAATTTTTTGCCTAGGGTTTTGCATGCATATTATTTGATTATATATTTAATATTTTTTTATTAAGTTTCAATGAAAATTACTTTAAATTTCTTATAAATGAAAACATTTGAATGGATAATATTAATTGAATTAACATACATGATATTTGAATCCAAATAATTTTGTATGAAGTTTCCATAGTTTCTAATCAAGTTAGTTATTTTCCCTCTTTCTTTATACGGACATATAAAACTATTTTTAATTTAACTATAAAAAAATAAAAATAAAATTTAGTTGTCATATATATGTACATATACATAATAACAATTCAGAAAATAGCAGTCTTTATAATTAAATTCTGTATAGTTTTCATATAAGCATGATTAAAGGTTAAAATAATATAATTCTTATCATATTGTTATTAAAAAGTTTCACGTAAAAACATAATATGAAGAAAGAAAGAGAGGTTAATTTTTATATTATAATTAATGCATGTAAAAAAATTAATTAAGAAATAGAAAATTAATCAGTCATTTTTATTTTTATTTTTAAATTAAGTTTGATTATGTGAATAAAGTAGATATAATAAAATATTAAATTGAAAATATAATAAATAATAATCTAACATCACTTTTAAAAGTTTTGTTTTGATTACTGATATTGAGCCATACCTATAAAAGAAAAGATTTGCAAAAAACTCTTAAGAAAATAAAAATTGATAAATTATTGCAAACCATGAACTAATTTTATTTATAATTGATATTAAAAATACTCTCAAAACCCAATATCAAATAGCTAGAAAGATTTCTTGGTCACGATATTTTCTCCTTCCAAAATACCATAAAGATCTCCTCTGGATTGAATTAATGGCTCATCTCGATTAATTCAGTGTTCTTTGTGATTAGAAAGGGTAAGAACAGAGCGTGTTCTAATCTACTCAGTCACGATTTTTCAAATTAATGGTTCAATGTTTCTATCCCATCTCAGCTTATATATATCAATCAATCACAATCATTATTGCTGGTAGCAATGTTTTGCGTATTTTTCAAGATATTTATATCTCTGCAAGTTGTATATTAAAACATCTGTTTTTTTCCCCCGTAATCTTTGATGATGTTGACAGTATTTAATCAATCAACACGGATTAGTTTAACCTCAAATTAGCAATTTAATAAACAATTTTACATTAATCATCTTCTACCAGAGTACATTATATTTTATGATCTCCTTTTTTAGCCACAGTTACTCCATCACATAATATTAATTAATTAATTAATACTCTAAAACTCCCGTGTTTTGTTTCTTTTCGCTTTTGTTTCATTTTTATTTTTACATGTTTTTTTTTTTGTTTTTTTACCCAAAATTGACTTCTTCTTTTTGTTTTTATAATTTTTTACATTTTGTTTTTATTTTAAAATTATCTTTGTTAATTTATTTAAATATTTAACTGGTTGAGAATTTAACTATATAGTTTTTTTTCTTTAAAACATTGTAGAATGCTACAATATTTTCCTACATGATTTTTTTTTCTTATTATGATTTTTTTTTCAAAATGCCCTTTGTCGATTTTTTTTTCATATTGAGCTGGTTGAGAATTTAGCTTCGTAGTTTTTTTAAAAAAAAAAACACTATGGACTGCTACAGTGTTTCCCCCACATGATATTTGTTTTGCTGTAGTGTTTTCCAACATGTTTTTTTTTTAAATTATCTTTGTCAAATTTATTTTTTTAATATTGAACTAGTTGAGAATTTAGCTTTAACTTTCCCCATGTTTTTTTTCCTTTTTTTTCTTCAAAAAATTATCTTTTTTTTTAATTTATTTTTTTTGTTTGTTTTTTTAGAATTGTTTTTGTCGATTTTTATTATTTACTATTCAGCTAGTTGAGAATTTAGTTTTTTAGTTTTTTCATTAAAACACTGTGGATTACTATAGTATTTCTCTACATGGTTTTTTTAATTATTTGTTTTGTTTTTTTCATAATTATCTTTATTGATTTTATTTTTTTCATATTGAGTTGGTTGAGAATTTAATTTTGTAGTTCTTTAAAATACTGTAGATTGCTACAGTGTTTCTCCACGTGATTTTTGTTTTGCTACAATATTTCCCCACATGTTTTTTTATTGATTTTTTAAAATTGTCTTTATCGAATTTTTTTTTTCATACTGAGCTGCTTGAAAATTTAGCTTTGCAGTTTTTTTTTTTAAACACCGTTGATTCCTCCAATGTTTCCCCATGATTGTTTTTGTTATGATTTTTTTCAAAATTATCTTTATCGATTTTATTATTTTTAATATTGAGCTGGTTGAAAATTACAACTGTAGATTTTCTCATGAAACACTCTAGATTGCTACAGTGTTTCCCTGCATATTTTTTTTCCTTTCGTTTTTTTTTATATTTTCTAAAATTATCTTTGTTGATTTGATTTTTTTTAATATCGAGCTGCTTGAAAATTACAATTGTATATTTCATCACAAAACACTATAGATTGCTACAGTGTTTTTCTAAATGATTTTTATATTGAGCTAGTTAAGAATTTAGCTTTAACTTCCCCTATATGATTTTTTTCCCATTTTTTTATTATTCGCTTTTTGCTTCTTCTTCTTTTCCAAAATTGTCTTCTTCTTTTTCATTTTTTTGAGTGTTTTGTTTTAGAATTGTTTTTGTCGATTTTATTTTTTTTAATATTGAGTTGGTTGAGAATTTATCTTTTTAGTTTTTTTCTTTAAAACACAGTGGATTGATACATTGTTTCCCCACATTGTTTTTTTTTATGATTTTTTTTCTAGAATTGTCTTTGTCAATTTTATTTTTTTCATATTAAACTGGTTGAGAATTTAGCTTCGTAGTTTTTTTCTTTAAAACATTGTGGATTGCTACAGTGTTTCCCCACATGATTTTTTTTATTATGATTTTTTTCAAAATTATCTTTATTGATTTTATTATTTTTAATATTGAGTTGGTTGATAATTACAACTTTAGATTTCCTCATGAAACACTATAGATTGCTATAGTGTTTTCCTACTTGGTTTTTTTTCTTTTGTTTTTTTTATTTTTTTTTAAAATTATCTTTATTGATTTTATTTTTTTAATATTAAGTTGTTTGAGATTTTAGCTTTGTAGTTTTTTCCTTGAAAATATTGTGGATTGCAACAGTTTTTCTCCATATGATTTTTTCTAAAGATTTTTTCCACAAATCCATGACAACGCGCAAGCATGCCACAAGCCTGTGGCATGGCGCGGGCATGACATCTTGTCAATACTCTAAAAGGCATGGGGAAAGTACTATAGCTTTCTCTACATGTTTTTTTTTACTTGTATTTTTTCTTTTTTTCCCTAGAATTGACTTCTTTTTTTTAATTTTATTTTTCAAAATTATCTTTACCAATTTTTTTAAAATATTGAACTGGTTGATAATTTAGCTATGTAATTGTTTTCTTTAAAACATTGTGGATTGCTACAATATTTCCTTACATGGTTTTTTTCTTTCTTTTTATGATTTCTTTTTTTTTTCAAAATGATATTTTTTTTATTTTATTTTTTATCATATTGAGCTGGTTGAGAATTTAGCTTCGTATTTTTTTAAAAAAAAACACATTGTGGATTGCTACAATGTTTCCCCCACATAATATTTGTTTTGCTACAGTGTTTCCTCACATGTTTTTTTAAAATTATCTTTGTCGAATTTATTTTTTCAATATTGAGCTGGTTGAGAATTTAGCTTCAGGTTTCCCCAAATGTTTTGTTTTTCCTTTTTTTTTCTTCCAAAAATTTTCTTTTTTTGTTTTTTTTTCATAATTTTTTTTGTTGTTTTTTTTTTACTATTAAGCTGGTCGAGAATTTAGTTTTTTAGTTTTTTTTTCTTTAAAACACTATGAATTGCTATAGTGTTTCTCCACATGGTTTTTTTTAATGATTTTTTTGTTTTTTTCATAATTATCTTTGTCGATTTTTTTTTCACATTAAGCTCCTTGAAAATTAAGTTTTGTAGTTCTTTAAAACACTGTAGATTGATATAGTGTTTCTCCACATGATTTTTGCCTTGCTACAGTGTTTCTCCACATTTTGTTTTATCGATTTTGTTTTTAAAATTGTCTTCATCAAATTTATTTTTTTCATACTTAGCTAGTTGAAAATTTAACTTTGTAGTTTTTTTCTTTAAAACACTGTTGATTGCTCCAATATTTCCGCACATGCTTTTTTTGGTTATGATTTTTTTAAAAATTATCTTTATCGATTTTATTGTTTTTAATATTAAGATGGTTGGAAATTACAAATGTAGATTTTCTCATGAAACACTCTAGATTGCTACAGTTTTTCCTTGCATGTTTTTTTTCCTTTCTTTTTTTTTATATATTTTCCAACATTTTCTTTGTTGATTTTATTTTTTTTAATATTAAGCTACTTGAAAATTACAATTGAATATTTCCTCACAAAACACTATAAATTGCTACAGTGTTTTTCTAAATGATTTTAATATTGAGTTGCTTGAGAATTTAGCTTTAACTTCACCACATGTATTTTTTCTCATTTTTTTAATCTTTTTTTGCTTTTTTTTCCCAAAATTATCTTCTTCTTTTCATTTTTTTGTGTTGTTTTTTTCAGAATTGTTTTTGTCAATTTTATTTTTTTAATATTGAGCTGGTTGAGAATTTAGCTTTGTAGTTTTTTTTTAAAAAAACACTGTGGATTGATATAGTGTTTCCCTACATGGTTTTTTTTCTTTTTTTATGATTTTTTTTTTAATTGTCTTTGTCGATTTTCTTTGTCATATTGAGCTGGTTGAGAATTTAGCTTCGTAGTTTTTTTCTTTAAAACATTGTGGATTCCTACAGTGTTTCCTCACATGTTTTTTTTTCTTATGATTTTTTTCAAAATTATCTTTATCAATTTTATTATTTTTAATATTGAGCTGATTGAGAATTACAACTTTAGATTTCTCATGAAACACTATAGATTGTTACAGTATTTTCCTGCTTGGTTTTTTTTCCTTTCATTTTTTTATTGAATTTTTCTAAAATTATCTTTATTGATTTTATTTTTTAATATTAAGCTGTTTAAAAATTTTAGCTTTGTAGTGTTTTCCTTAAAAATATTATGAATTACAATAATTTTTCTTCATATAATTTTTTATTTTATAATGTTTTTTATAAATCCACAACAACACATAAAAATACCACAAACCCATGGCATCGCACATGCATATCATCTGGGCAATAACTGGGGATTGTTGTACTCTGAAATCAACCACCGCAGAAAGAAACAATATAAGAAATTCGGTGATTATATATGATAAAAATATTGTGTTGACAACACGAAAACCACTTCCAGGATGAGCAAAACCATGTCAGGTAAATTTCTAGATAGAAGAAAAATTATTTTTTAAAACGTTCTATAGAATCCATACTTAAGCATGTTTCTTGACAGGGATTGGCTTCTATCACAAACGATGGAATCAGCAATTTTACCCTTCAATTTGGCTCAGATGCTCTCTCTTCCAATCGTGGCAGGCAGGTTCCATCTAGCTAGCTGGTTTTTCCTTTTTTTTTTTTTTTGTCACGATCTTCTCTCCTTCATAAATAAATCAAAGTTCTCTCTCTCTTGAATTGAATTAATTGCAATTAGATATGGTATGAACAGTGTATGTGATCCACAACTTGCTTGCCTAGTCATGATTGCTCAAATTATCGGTTCAATGTTTCTACCCCATCCAAACTTACTTATATTTTACAAATAATCATTGCTGTTAACAATGTTTTACGTAAATTTTAAGATATTTAAAAAAAGATATTAATTTAAAAAATTCATATCTCCAATCTGCATCAAAATGGACTTTAACGTCGTTTCCTCGGTGGGGTTGTGGAAACCCAACCCAGCAAGTTGTCTCTTATTTTAAGGAGCACCAGAGAGGAAGGGACCAGCCTTGAGTTGGGTATGCATTAAGGCTTATTTTTTTACCGTAATCTTTGATAATGACGACAGTATTTAATCAATCAACATGGATTAGCTTAACCTTAATCACAATTAATAAGTTTAACCTTAATCACAATTAATAATCCCAAGAAGCTAAGCAGAAGTCATGGCTGAAGTCATGGCTGGTGGTCTACACATTCTCATCCATGAAAAGAAAATCCTGAAAGGAAAGGGCAATAAATGTTTTTGTTTTCTTGGAACATTTTAGAATCCGCCTTCCCAGTAATTTAGCTTTAACTAGCTGCCTAACTGCGCTGCGCAGCAATATTTTTTTTGCATTAAAAATTGATGTTTAAATAGCACAAACATGTTTTTTTTATTAAAAAAAATTGTAATTTAAGTTGTAAACTGAATTGGATCAAATAAATATTTTTTTTATTTTAATCAGTGATTAAAAAAAATAAAAAATAACAACAAATGTACCAAATTAAAAAAAATAGTAACAATAACCTAAGAAAAAAAAATTTGTAAAAAAAAAGACAAATGATGTAGTTCAATTGATTAAATATGAAAGGATAAAAGTGGGGGAAAAAAACCCAACTTGATTCAATTCAAGTTAGCATGACAAATCTGTAACTTAGGGAATAAGGAGCGAGTCAACTTGAGCCAACCAGCCATAAAAGAAAACATAAAATATCACAGAGTTGAAAAGAGCACAAGTAAAAGAAACGATGTCAACTAACGTTAACTTTTCAAACTCGTGACCAAGAGCATTAGACTGGAAGCACCCTATCTGGATAAACCACAAAACTCAATTCCTAACCAATTAAAAGTTCATTTATCAACTTGTAAAAAGAATACCAATTACATAAAAAGATCTAAAACAAAAAATAACAATTAAAAGAATGGGTTCAGAACTAAAATACAAAATAAATTTATTTTTTTATTGAATGGTGAAATTAAAAAAAAATAACTGAAAAAAAAGACTAGAAAGATAATAAAAAGAAATAGGATTAAGATTGAAATAAGAAACATAAACAAATTAATGTTGTCAAGCTTATGATAATAAAAGATTCTAAGTAGTTTGGTGTAAACCTGATAAGGAGATAAACTTCATTATTATTATCCTAGAGAGAATAACCTTGTGAATTTAAGATTCACATTTATAACCCCTTTCGCTCATAAAAAATTATAAGTTCTTTGTTGTTATTGTCTTCAGCTTCTACTTGCATCATACATTTTTATTAAATGGTAAAATTAAAAAAAAATCAATTCAACAAAAAGACTAAAAAAATAATTAAAAAAATGAGGACCAAATTAAAAAAATAATATATGGCAAATTGGGATTGAAAGATAAAATCGAAAACAAATAAAACTTCTACAAAAAGGCCAAGAAAAAAATAGGAATAAAAAAAATAAAGACTAAATTTGATGTATAACTAAGAGGGCCAAGTTGTGATTTTCAAGGGAGGAGGGAGAAAAAAAAAATAAAGGCTCATCAATGATAAACCAGACAACCATCAACGACACACATTATACCAACAATATGAGAACATGATGAAACTTCAAATGTTATTACGAAAGGGCATTTTTAGACGTTGAGAGGCACCACACGCGTCGCCTAAATGGCGTGGCCGCCTCCCACTCGCTAAAGAGTACACCACATGCATACCAATCTTTTTTTTATTTTTATATTTAGTCAAATACCAATTTTTTTCTTAGCTGACCTGATACTAATGAGAAAATCATGGCGAAAAAACAACAAAGACCAACTTACGTTTTTTGACTTCTAATAACATTTTAATTGTTTTATTATGCTTTATATTTTTTTTGTTTTATTTTTTATATTTAGTAAAATATCAAATTCTATCTTGACTGACTTTATAATAATTAAAAAAACCATTGGGAGAATATGAAAATGCTCATTGACGCTGTTTTTAAAATTTTTATTTCCAGTAGTATTTTTGTCATTTTGTTATGCAATTAAAGTATAAAAAACTTATTTATCCTTGGTAAATTTAATAATAACTAAGGGATCTTGTGAAAAATATTTCATTGCCCCTAATAATTAGTGTTGATTTTTTTTTTTTTTTGTGAGGGACAAAATCATGAGAACATTATTTTAACTGACATGCTGTAGTGAAAATCCCTCTCCAATTAAATTTTGTTAATAACGCATATAATTTTAAATGATTTTTTTTACCCTGATTAGAATTCACCAAAGTTCCAGCACAAGCTAGATTGTAAGGCAAAGTTCAAACTCAAACGAGGCATGCAATGTCCTAGAGTGAAAACTAGTCATGGATGATTAATGCATGTCATGGCATTTTCACGGTGTTAAAAAATATTCTAATTTTGAATTTTATTATTTAATATTTTCTCTAATAAAAAATCATTATTACAGCTCTTTAGATTGCTTGTATGCTAAAAAAAAAATCTTAAACAAAATTTAAAAAATAACAAAACATCTCTAAATTAATTAGAAAATAATTCTTAATCAACTAAAAATATGTTAAATCCTGAATAATAACTTTTAGATATTATTTGAAGGAATTATAAATATTCAATGACTACAAGATTTTAATTTTATACAAACCAAGGTTTTTACAATCTTTTAATAAAATTTCATCTCGATCCAATAAATACATAAAAAACATGTCCATTAACATAAAGTTTTATGCTAAAAGCAATGCATTAATTTCTCCATTGACCAATCCAATTCTTTATCATTCTTTACTGCACATAATAAACCAAATCTTCCAACCGATCTTCGAATTCAAAATCCAACACAATTATATTGTCCTCGAGAACAACTAGGAATTTCTCTTTTGGCAACTC
>Ga0325411_1004250_pt1 | contig 16124 bp, 15 predicted proteins | sample PopdelMetagenome_13_FD_206181 | JGI IMG/M metagenome (GOLD analysis project Ga0325411, IMG submission 206181) | Populus deltoides microbial communities from Bellville, Georgia, United States - Xylem-PdIQD-R4 | ecosystem: Host-associated > Plants > Phyllosphere > Stem > Wood/Secondary xylem...
AGCCATTCTGCATTAAGAAAGCATAATTACTCCAATGAAGATATAACAGGTTTATGTGAATTGGTCAGAGTGACGATTAAAATAGATATTAGTACATTGCATCTATGTTATCTGATGTGAACTTCCACGGTAACAATCCTATAACTCATTATAACTCACGATCAAGATTGAATATAACTTAAAAAAGTTAAAATATTACCTAATTTGTTGATTATCTAAACTAAAAAAATCATAATTATTAAATAAAAACCTCGACAAATTAATTATAACAAACTAAGTACCAAACATATAAGGTTGAAAACCCCGACTTGTGATTATAACAAACCAAGAATCAAATATATAAGGTTGAATGCAATAAAAAATAATCTTTGATAAGTTCTCGTGATTTTAACGAACCAGTAATTGAAGATATTATGATAAACATTATAAAGAACTAATTATTGATAAGTTCTGAAAGTTTCATGAAGAACCAAGAGTAAGAACAAATTCTCACGCATAAGTTTTTATTTTTTAATAAACAATTCATCCCTCTAAATAAAAGCTAAATAACTCTATTTATATTAGGTAAAATATCCTAACCAAAATTGCAAGAATTACAACATAGTTCTAAATAAAATAGAAAAAAAATTCAAAATCAACTAGAAAAATATTACAAATCCCAAACAGTAACTTTTGGGCATTATCTCAAAGCTTTCTTAATCTTTGATCGCTATGAAAGTCTAAATCTAAAGAAACAAAGCCTTTAGAATCTTTTGAAAAAATAATAGCTTGATCCAACTATCAGATCAAAAGTTATGCTCATTAATATAAAACTACATATTATAAAAATAAGCCTAATCTTTGTGTAAAAAAAAAAAAAAACAAGTTGAATCCTCAAGTCACGTAGGAAATAAGGCCTAGATATCTTGAATTAGTCTATTAAATACCTATTTGATCTTCCTGGATCTAGATCTTGTAATGGTGCTTAATTGACAAATATAATGGATTCTTTGAAGTTGGTTGATAATTCTCATCATCTTTCCTCTCCTAAAAAAAATTCGACCTCAAATCATCATTTTGCTTAGATATTGACTCTTCTTTTGAAAGACATATTCAAAAGCTATAAAAGATGTTAGTAATAAACCATACACACTCTCTTACATGTTTGCATTCCTCTTATGTTTTGCTCTTTACCTAGCTTCTCTCGGTGTGTGTATGTGTGTGTGTGTAATACTAAATCGACAAATAACTTCTTCTTTTTTAACTAATGAAATCACAAACTAAAAAACTAGGATAAACTAAATATCAAGAACACAAAGAAAACTAGGAAATAGGATAAAGATGAAATCAAGAACCTAACAACAAAACACAAGACTCAAGAAATGAACTAAATTGAATTTAAAGATAGATAGATGAAATCTAATTTTAAAATCAAGTTATGATACCAACTAATACGAACTCATAGGGTAAAAACCTTAAAACTCACAATTAAGATTGAACACAATGCAATAAAACTAAAATCAAGTTGAAAAGAACCCAACCCATTGATTACCTGAACTAAAAAACCATAGTTACTAGATGAAAACCCTGACTTGTTGATTATAACAAACACAGAATCAAAGGTATAATGTATAAACTCTCTCACACAAGTTTTTATTTTTGAATAATGAATTTATCCCACTAAATATAAGTTAAATAACCTTATTTATACCAGGTAAACTATCTTAAACAAGATTGAAAAAAAATTACAACAAAGTTCTAAATAAAATAGAAAGAAAATCCTAAATCAACTAGGAAAATATTACAAATCTCATACGGTAACTTCAAGGCTTTATCGTAAAGCCTTTTCAATCTCTGATCGTTATGAAAATTTAATTCTATATGAAACCAGGCCTTTAGAATCTTCTGGAAAAATATCATCTCAATCCAGTGGTTAGATCAAAAGTTATTCCCATTAACAATAAGAAAATATTACAAATCTCATATAGTAACTTCAAGGCTTTATCGTAAAGCCTTTCTGATCGTTATGAAAATTTAATTCTATATGAAATAAGGCCTTTAGAATCTTCTGGAAAAATATCATTTCAATTCAATGGTTAGATCGAAAGTTATTCCCATTATCATAAAACTATACATTAGAAAAATAAGTCTAATATGCGCGTAAGTAGAAAAACAATTTGAATCCTCAAGTCATGTAGGAAATATGGCCCAAATATCTTGAAATAGCCAATTGAATACCTCTTTAATCTTTTTAACTCTTGACCTTGTAATATGCTCAGTTGGCACATTTAATGGATCTTATGATGTTATTTGATTATTCTTATCATTTCTCCTCCCCTCAAAAGAATTCAACCTTAAATCATCATCTTACTTGGATGTTGACTTGGTTTTGAAAGACATATTCAAAAGCTGTAAAAGATGTTAGTAATAAACCTCGCACTATCTTACATGTTTACACCAAAAGATATATCACTTTATTCATGTTTCACTCTTAACCTAGCTTCTTTAGATGTTATTTATCACACTCTCTTTCCATTTACCATTTTTTTTATTGAACTAAACAAGAATCTATCAAAAGATTTAAACTTAAAAAGTTCATCCTACGATTGTCAAAAGACAAGATAATCAAGAAAACAAATTCAAGAATAACTCAACAAAATCTAAAACCAATATTAATATAAAGCCAAATCCAACACGAGATAACTTAAATAAAAACCAAATTTTATATGAGATTTTTTAAGGCTACTAATTTTAACAAAATCAATTTTGTGATTTGATCTTGTGTGTGTGTGTGTGTGTATTTTAGCAAAATAATAAATTGAAAAATAAAGGCTTAAAAAAGCCTAGGCATCTAGGCCTTTCAGCCAGGCCCACACACATAGGCTAACTTATTTTTTTTAAAAAGTAGTGAATGACTTATTGTCATATCCTAATTTTTTTTATAAATAAAATAAGTAGGCAACGCATCGCCTGCTTCTCCCTATATTCCAACTATAGTGGTGGCTAGAAAATAAGGGTAGGTGGTTTTTTTTATTATTATTATCTAGAAACCTATTTTTCAACCAATTTTTGACTCCAAACACCAATAAAACATCACACACACGCACCTTGATAAACTCATATATGGAGCCTAAAAACTGATTCATAAAACTAAAATCAACCTGAAAAAAATAATTCTTAGCTCATATATATCATTTCAGGCAATAAGAAGGTTAAAGAACACCTAGGTAAGATTCCTTTTATTGAATGGAACCTATTAACATTAAGATTAATCATTTTCATAGTCTAAATCGGTGTCAACCAAGAATTTCTCTCTATCACTGAAATCTAGCAACTCTCTCTCCTCTTTCAAACTAAGAACTGAAAAATAAAATAAAAAATAAGGTTTTGGACCGAAATTAAAATTTCAAAAACCATAAAAGCTGAAAAAATAAATTGGAAGTATAAGGACCAAATTGAACTTTTTTGAACATACATTGAAGTTGCCACCTATTTCTTTTTCAATTGGTTCTCCATATTTTAATCATGCCCTTGTTACCAAAACAAAGCTAATTGATCATAAATTTGGCCATAAAAAGCCTAAAATTTGAATTACCAAAGAAAAAAAGAATCTATAGTGAAATGTAAATGTGTGAAGAATGGCATGTCTGCACCATTTAGTGACCCCGTATAGTATTTCCTATAATATAATTTTAATTATAATGAGCAACCTTATTGTCGTCTCCTTTAACTTGTTGCACATGCACTGTTGAAAGGACCCGCATCACGTATTCAATCTCCATAAAGACACTACCATTCCAAGCATGATACATGTAAGACATAGCGATAACATTTACCATATGCAAATTGTTAGTCTCAATACCAAATACTAGGAGCCCGATGTTTTTTGCAAATCGAGTCCTCCACAAAACAACCAGTGCTTCAATCGTGAGTGTATCATGAAAGCCCACAACTTGTTTACACATAGCTATCAGCCATAAAAGATCCTTCACATTCTTTGATAGATATTTCATAACCCATAATATCTTTATCCTCGGCCAGAGCACCATCCATGTTGACTTTAAATTTCCCAACAGCTAGCTTCCACTAGAAGGAGCCTTCAATAACAAAATAAAGACCATTTGCTGCACTGTCTCATTCATCTCTTACTTATTATATTGATAACCCTTTTGCTTTTTCTTGTATATTGAACAAAGTCCCAACCTTCTTATCATGAATTACCTTCGACTCGTGTTGGAACCATAACAAATCATCAAACCATTTTTGCTATCCCTCTAGTACCCAAAGTCTTTAACCTTAGTTGGAAGAGCATCATGGCATGCCCTCTATAAAAACACCTACACTTTATGTAATGCATCCAGACTCTAAATAGCCTTCAAGAAAGTTGGATTACCTTAAAAAAGGTTCCCACCAGGAAAAGCATAAAACTAGTAGAGATGGAGCAGGCTAATTTATAAGCATTTCTAACGATTAATTTCCCATTACAAGAATCCCTCCAAACGAGTTGATTGACCCTATCTAAAGGGATACAAAAAATCCTACTCCACTTTAAAGGGAGAATGTTTCTTTAATCAATTTCTCACTCCACGTAGTCTAATTACTATCAATTAAAGCAACCACCTTAAACTCTCGATCAAGATTATTCTCTGGACTTTGAATGTTATATCAGTGGTTGGGTAAGGGAACTATCTATCCTTTCATATACTAATACTCTTGCATCACCTACTCGCCATAGTAATCCTACCTCCATTAATTTCAGTACGAGAAAAATATCACCCTTGAAGGACCCGAAACATAAGAAAACTATCGTTCTCATGTAAGCGCCAACTGTGCTTGAACAGAAAAGCCAATAACACCTTCCCACTTCGATTTACACATTCTTTCCCAATTGATCCAATGAATCTTCTTCTCCTCAATGTTCTGGTTCCACTAGAATCTATCAAGAATGGAATTCAACTTTTGACAAATACTCTTCATCACGTAAGTGGGAATGGCCTAAGCTACTTACTTTATTAAAACCTTTCATCCAGCTTGGGAGAGACTTTTCCTTCCTACATTAGACAATGTACCAAGATTTTTATCTGTACCTTTTCATGTCTTTTTGCCTAAAAAGTATCGGGATTGAAGAAAACACGTGGCTATAAATTTCCTGAATCCTTGAGCACATCTAGCCCACATGCGCACTATAGGCATGTTGGGTTTGGCACACTACTATATCGTGGCACACCACCAAGCCCAACGTGAAGCATTGGGTCCACGACCAATGGGCTTGTAGGCCTAATGTGGTGCATGCTAGGCCAAAGCACCAAGCCCACACTCGTTGGGCGTAGCACCAGGCCCCAACACGAGTTTAGCACATTGGTAGACTTTAAGACCTAATTTTTGGTCGGGAATTGATGCTCGAGGTATTTTCTCGACCCTTGCACCCTTGGTTTAGGGCAAGATTGGTCTCATGAACCACACGTACCTAAAATTATACTTGGGCATGAAAGTCTTTACTAGCCAATATCTAAAACCAAATCTTACCTAGGTTGTAGGGAATTATTGTCTCTTTTTATGTTAGTGGAGACAAGCCTACACTCCACTTACACCTATAAGTGTATGAAAGTCTTTACTAGCCAACTACTTATCTCCTAAAATGATAAGTGAGTTTGATGATTTTAGTAGAATACATGTGTGTGGTTGCGATTACTTGGCTAAGCTAAGTGGAATACATCTCACAACTCGTTAAAATATAAATTACTCTCCAATCCCTCTACCCCCAACAAAAAGACAAGGTTTAAGGGTATAAATACCCATTGAAGCACCATGGTAAAGGAGTTCTAAATCTCTCCATTCTCTATTACATATATATTTTTAAAATTTCTCTAAAATATCATTGGACTTTATTTCACTACAAAGATATTTACTTAAACATCTAAGAGTCCCCTAACTTACCATAAAGGACCTTTTGCAATTGATTGGATTCCCACATTAAGCTACACCTATTTTGGTTATTTTGGCTTAGAAGAGTGGAACATATTATTAGGACCAAGTGATTAACTGATTATCCAACACAAAAACCTTATTTAGAAGGTACTTGATTTATTTAGGACATCATCATTAGCGTTGTCTATGGGAAACTAATAAAAAAATCCATTAGTTTCTTCAAAAAACTTGTTTTTGATATTTTATAGATCATTTCATGAAGACAAGAAAGACATACCAAGGCTATAACACATGATGAATCTATATGTCATCGCCATCATGAGCACTTCTACCCAATCAAACTTTCAACAACTTATCAATCAAGTACAAGTCCTTACTCATGTCGTGTTGACAACCAAAGACAAAATTAAACCTTGCCAACCTAACAAGTTTTGGCACCCTCAACAACATACAATGCCTCAATGCCACTACCACAAGCCACTCCTAGCACCTCTAGATAACTATAATACCCTGTTGAGCCTAGGCAGAATGACATTCGGGAGAGTGTTTTGCCTTGGCATTCACCAAGTCCCATAAAGGGTTTTTCATGTCTTTTTGATACTTGTGCACAAACTTAGTACTCTAGACGCATTCCTCCTAGCTACTATGGGATATATTAGTTGTTAATCTTGTCGTTCTATGCCAAAATCCTCAGGCTCCCTCACTATAGCCTAATAAACAAAGGACTAAGAAATAATATGTATTCGGCATATCCAAGATAATGTCTACAACCCCTATTAGGTGAGGGGTTCTCACTTGTCCAAAATATTATTGAACAGTTGAATCCCTAGAGACTATATTTCCATAAAAATGAGTTTGGACAACTATAATGGCCTAGCCAACCCGAGGAACATGTGCAAAATGTGTGAAGTAGTTTGGAACTAGTCATCCAAGACAATAATGTGATGTGTAAAATCTTACCTATAACTTTCAGAAGGTCTGCACGTGTCTGGTACAATAATTTAGAGCCAAGTTCTATCAGAGGCTTCAATGACCTATGTATTAAATTAGTGACATGGTTCAGCATTAGTATACCTGCCAAGAAAAGCTTCACAAAGCTATTTGGTGTTGCCTAGTTAGAGGACGAGTCCACATAGCCATAGTTGAAGAGTTTTAATGAGGATATGCTCAAGGTGAAAGAATTACTTGAGCTAGTGGCCTTAGAGGCCTTGATAAGTAGGGTAAAAGAGCATACTTTGTAGAGAAATCTTTACGTCTTGGTAGACAGAAGCTTATTTAAGCTGAAGTAAGTCATGGAAAATCATAAACATATGAAAAAGACAAGTGTTCTATGACATGAACCTCCCTTTTTCTTTTTCTTTTTTCATAAAGAGAGCCAATCTCAAAAACCTTATAAGATGAGTCATTCTCCTAGTAGGAATCAAAGCTTGGGGAAAAATAATAGGGACTAGGACATAGACATTTGATGTATCTTAAAGGTTTATCACTCCCTTAATCAAAATAGAATAACCCCATCAAAGTGATCAAATTAGTTATGTCAAGCACCTACCACTTCTAAGACATGCCTACATCATGTTTGTCACTAAGATTGTCTTAAAATATGTTATAATAGATAGGAAAGTAAATTTCTTTCAAAAATAAAGTACATTGTGTCTCTAACATAAATTTCTTATCCCTGCTCTCCAAAGCAGTCTTGAACTGACACGACTCACCAGTGTGGCTCCCGAGGCTCATATAATCTCATAGAACAACCACAAGCCTCTCACCTCTCTAGTGCAATTTTGGACTAACACGAATCTCTAATAGAGCTCTCAGGCCTCACACTATCTCCAGGGATGTTATGGGCCTCCCGCCTCTCCAGTGCAGTTTCAAACTGATATAACTCTCTAGTAAGGCTCCAAGCCCTTATATTATCTCTAAAGACTGCCACTGACCTCTCACCTTTCCAGTGCAGTCTTAGACTGACACGACTCTCTAATGGGTGTCTTGGGCCTTCATGCTATCTCAAAGGACTACTATAGGCCTCTCGCCTCTCTAGTGCAGTCTTGAACTGTCATGACTCTCTAGTGGTCCTTCCAGGCCTCACACAATCTCCAAGGATTGATCTAGGATCTCCCACCTCTCCAGTGCAATCTTAAATTGATCTAGGCCTCGCACAAGCCAATGTAACTCTTAAGCCTCACGTTATCTCCAGGGAAAAATCTAGGATCTCCCACATTCAAATGTGACCACTTTTTAGTGGTGAGCTTTGAAACCCCATACAATTGATTTGGAGGCCACTAGATTCCCACTCACTAGTATGATCTCGGATCGATACAAGGCTTCCAAGCATCACGTTATTGCAAGGAACAATCCTCTTTCAAGGGTTACCTTCAGCCTCTTAGAAAGTTTTCTAAGTATGAGTTTCTCCTTCTTAGGTTCCCCCACCCACTTAAAATATTTTATAAGTATAAGATCCTCTTTCAAGGGTTGTTACCCTTAGCCTCTTATAAATTTTCTAAGTATAGGCTCACCCTTCATGGGTTATCCTCAGCTTCTTAGAAATTTTTATAAGTGTAGACATCACCATAGGTTGGTCCCCTCCACCTTTTAAAAATTTTTAAAAGTACAAGCATTTTCATGGGTTCCCCTCTATCTCTTTAAATCTTCTAAGTAGGGGTGGAACCCTCAGCCTCTTATAAAGTTTTCTAAGTATGAGCATAAAAGGTTCCCCTTGACCTCTAAAAAATTTTCCAAAGTATGGGCATGGAACCTTCATTCTCTCAGTAAGATTTTCAAAGTATAGGCTTCTCTGACATGGTTTTGTCCTTTTTGCCTCTTAAATTTTTTTCTAAGCATGAACTCCTTGTATTTTTCCTGAAAGAATTTTTTTCAAATTATGGTGCGCACCTTTCTATGCAATATTTTTTACTACATACTCAGGAACACACACCCCTATTTTCATATGAGCAAAAAACATCATATGGCCTGAACTAGTTAATAAACTAAATCTTTGCATATTTTATATCTCAAAGGTTTATGAAGCTATTGATAGACCAAGATTTTTATCAATATTTTTTTTTATGTTCTTTTACCTAAAAAATATCGCAATCAAAGAAAACATATGAGTATAAGTTTCCTAAACCCTCAAGCATGTTAAGTTGCCACACACCAGCCCCACACACTCCCTATCAAAGGGGCGTTGGCCCTGGACAAAGTGTCATCCCCATAAGCATTGGGCCCGATGCACTGGCTTAGTGCGCGTAAGGCCCAAACACACTATCAGGCCTAGAGCACCTTCAAGACCTGACATGCGAGCCTTGCATGCTACCAGACCCTAAGAACTAATTTTCAGGTAAGGACCTAATGCCCAGTGTCATAGTATTAAATTTTTCACCCTAAAATCCAGCCTTATATGATAGTCTAATCCCGACTAAACTAAGTCTTGCCTTACCCTTTTCACTCTTGTTTACCTACGACTATATGTTTTGCTCACCCAAAAAGGTTCATACAATTGCCTTGTCGTAAAGAAATAACAAACATAAGTAAATGAACTCAAAGCATACCCAGAATATAAGAATATCTTTTAACCTTTATTAATCTTATAAAAAAAGGATTACACAATATAAGTGTGTGTGTTATGCACAAAGATTGCATCCTATATAGCCTTTCAGCCTATTTATAGACAAAGATATATGAGTTACAAGGCACAACCATCATCCTTAGTTTTCAGGACATATTAGGGCGCTTCCTTCCTCATGTTCTCTAGGAACTTAGTTGCCTATTTTCCAGCAAGTACTGGGCAGTTTCTCCCTCATTACATGATCTTAGTAGCTTGTAAAGCAACCCTAGTTATGCCCCAAATTCATCCCCCAATCTCTCATGATCTAGATGTCCATAACTGCCACCATTAACCCCCGATCTACATGTCCACCTGGCAATCCCAACTGTCAGTTTTTATTATGTTTGTTGTCAGCTTAGAAGGTCTATGATCCAAGCCCCACGTCTATGCCAAGTCAAGAGTTTAATGACTCGTACGAATTATTCACGTTGCTTGCTAAATTCGTTGCTGCCTATACAAGGCTACCATTGTCCATCATTGTCAAATTCTAAGAAGTGTGCATTTGTTGGCGTGTCTTCACGCCTAGAGCTTTAACAAACAACCCCCACCAAAAAAGTCTAACATCATCGTTGGAATAAAAGTGAGGTATTCTTACACTTAATCTTCAAATTGCCACAACTCGGTCTCCCTCTCCCATGAAACCTCTGTGTTTTTCTCTCATTTTATTAAAATCTCAGTTCGTCGATTCTTCATATGTTAGCCGAGTTGGCGATGATCCATGATCTTGACAATACCATCCTCAAACTATTTGTGAATTGTAGGAGGAGCTCTTTGTGACTTACTTTGGTTTGGATCCTTTTGGTCTTCTTAAAAAGGTCTCAAGTAACTTACATGAACAGTAGGATGAAGCTTTAGTCATTCAGGCACCTTCAATCTATAGGCAACAACCTCCATATTTTCCATGATTTCAATAGGTTTATCATATCTCAGCACCAACCTTCGATGCTTCATCTTCCCCATAATTTTCTTCCATATTTATAGAGTTAACTTGAGCAACACCTTGTTGCCCTCACTGAATTCCAACAATCTTTGATTTTGGTTAGCGTATTTCAATATTCTTTTTCTTGCCTTGTGCAAGCTATCCCGGGCTTGTTTAAACAATTCTTGTCACTCTATTGCAAACCTATACACCGCTAGAATTTTCCCACTAGATTATTGCATCATAATCTTGGTAGGAGTTTGGGGTTGTGCTCTCAAAACCAATTCAAATGGGCTTGCTTCTGTTGCCAAGGATTTTTTAATATTGTAGTAAAATTATGCACTATCCAACAATTTCAACCAGTTTTGTTGCATTGTTGTCACGTAGTGTCTTAAATATTCCTCCAGCAAAGCCTTTATCATTTCTGTCTACCCATCAGTTTATAGATGATTGGCAGTGGAAACCTTCAGCCTTGTTCCCATCATGTTGAACAACACTGTCTAGAATCTGCCCGTGAATCGCACATCACATTCCCTTACGATGTCAAAAGGTACTCCAAAATACTTCAACACATTTCAGTAGAATAACTCAGCGGCCACTTCAGTTGTACACACCGTCGAGGCAACCATAAACATTGCATATTTGGTGCATCTGTCTATGAGAACCACAATAGTGTTCATGTCATCCACCCTATGAAACCCAACAATTAAGTCCATCAAAACTAACACTCAAAACTTGTCTACAATCGGCAGTGGCTGTAACAAGCTTTCCTCTTGCTGCTCTAAGGTCTTGTCTTGCTAGCTACTAAACAAGTCTTGACGTAAAGTTCTACGTTATCCTCCATCTTCGGCCAATAATAAGTCTCCATCATTGAATACTTTCGTAGCTCTTCCTTTAGCACAAATATCCGACCCTATTTTGCATAGAGTAGGTCTTATTCTAACCAATACCCTAGTATGGTCCCTTCTCATACAAGATCAACCAGCTTTTTATACGCTGCATCTTTCTCAACAGCTTAACGAACCCGACCCAACATGTTCGGCTCCACCTGAATAATAGCAAGAACAATAGCAATTACCTCATCTTTTGAGTGTATCCGCAACTTGATTATGCCTCCCTGATTTAGCTCTCATACAAAGTCATACTCAGCCAAGAATTCTTGCCATCAATTTTATTGTTGCAACAATTTCTTTTGTCTTGAAGATGGTGTTAGCAATATTGTTGGTTTTGATAATGAATTTAAGTCCCAACAAATATACTCTTCATATACCAAGGTAGTGCACCACTGTCGTCATTTCTTCTTGTGGTTCGAGTATTTCTGTTCATCATCATTCAACTTTCAACTCTCGTAACCAATCAAATGTCCCTCTTGTACTAACACTCCCCCAATGGCCCTATCTGAAGCATAGTATGCACTTTGAATGGCTTCTCAAAATCAAACAACCCCAAGGCTAGAGCTAACATTATTGATGTCTTCAGCTTCTCAAAAGCTTATTAGAAGTCAACTGACCATTCTCATCTCTAATTCTTCTTTAGAAGATCTAAGAAAGGAGTTGTTTTCTTACTATAACCCTTAATGAATCGTCTATAATAGTTTATAAGCCCCAAAAAAGATCTCGATTTTAGGACTATCTTTAGTGCTGACCATTCAAAGATGGTTTGAATCTTCCATGGATCCATCTTCACTTGTCCCTTCCCAATTAAATGGCCTAAGAACATAATCTTATTTTTTGCAAACTTATATTTTTTTTCTCTTTACATACAATTCATATTCCCTCAATCTATTTAGAACTTTAGAAAAATGAATTATATGATCTTTCATTCCTCTATTATAGATTACAATGTCATTTAAGTATAATACAACAAAGTTGTCTAAGAAATCATATAAAACATCATTGATGAGATTACAAAATGTTGTTGAAGTATTTGTTAGGTCGAATGGCATTACTAGAAACTCGTATAAGCCATACCTCGTCGTACAAGTAGTCTTATACTCGTCACCCGCAGCAATCCGCACTTGCCAATATCCCGAATTAAAGGAACTGGATATTTATTTTTTATGGTTACCTTGTTAAGTGCTTAATAGTCCACACACATGAGAAGGCTTCTATCTGCCTTCTTTTGAAATAAGATTGGAGCATTATATGAAGCCTTGGAAAGACGGATAAACCCCTTGTCAATCAGTTCTCTCAATTGCTTCTTTAATTCTTCCAATTCCATTAATGACATTCAATAGGGGGCTTGAAATGGTGGCTTTGTTCCTGACACCAACTTAATCCAATTGTCTATAGCCCTCATAGGTGGGAGTTTCTTCGGTAGTTGAGGCAGCATCACATCCTCAAATTGCTTCAGCACACTAGCAATTTCTTTCAGCACCTCCTCGTAGTAGTCCATTTTCTCATCCACTACTATCACAAGAAACACTTCTCCACCTTTGTGTAATGCTCTATTAATAACAATGGCTGAGATCAAGTTTTTTCCACCTCTAATGACATTCTTCGTTGCGACATTGCAACATTGGACAAAACATAGGCATCCCTCACTTGCAATCATGACTCCATTGAGATATAACACCAAGACAATCTTGGCTTTTCTCAAGAAATCAAAACCAAGAATAATATCGTAGTCATCAAGATTTACAACCAATAGGACATGCTTACCTCTCCATTGATCCAACATTATTGGCACATCATAAGACATACCTGTAATTCTTTATACCTTCGAGTTTACTACCTTCATCGATGTATGGCTACTACTCAGCTGTAAACCAAGTTCCTTCACCAACCGATCTGCCACAAACGTGTGAGTTGCACCTGAATCCAGCATAACATTTATGTCTTTGCCATTTATCCCAATCTTCATATACATCAGATTATCCACAGACCCTGATTTCCATTTCCGTAACTCATCAATCCTTGCCAAATCTTAATCAACAAGACTAGTTTTGGCAACTGCATCCCCTGATTCAGCAACTAAGCAGTTTAACACACGCATATGATTGACATGCGTAACTACCCCCTCATCCTCATTGCTATCTCTAACTCGAATAGCATTCAACTTTTCCCTCTACGGACATTTCCTCGCAAAATAAGAACCATCACAAATAAAGCAAGCAGAGTTCGGTTTAGTACATTTACCTTGTGTACCCATTAACTTAGCTTTGCCCTTATCCGCGACAACCTTCGATGCACCGTACCCCCACCAAACTTCTTCTTCTTTTCCTCCTTGTCTTTTACCTTAGAATTAAAGGAGGTTGATGTGTAACCCTCTCTAGTATTTGATTTAAAATCAACCAAACTGTCCGCAACAACAATAGCAGAGGACAAATCTTTTATGTTCTATCATCTTAGTTCCGCTTGCGCCCAAGGTTGAAGTCCAGACATGAAGTTGAATAACCTGTACTCCTCGGATATATTCTCGATGTCAAGAATTAAAGAACTAACAGATTTAACATACTCACGAACTGACCTTTCATGTTTGAGCCTTTTCAATTCCTCCCGTATAATCCAGGATGTGTTGTTCAAATGGAACTACTCTTTGATCTCCTGGTTAAGACGATCCCACATCTCAATCTTTAGACGACCAACACTTAAGTCCTTTTTGGTTCTTGTTCTTCACCAAAGTTTAACATCACTCGTGAGATACATCACAATGAGATCTACTTGTTCAGCCACACTGATCTTTACAACATTAAAGTATTGCTCCATGTCCCACAAGAAATTCTCAAGTTTCTTGGAACTTCTTACCCCACCGAAAGACTTCAGTTTAGGCACTTTAGGCTTAGATGTACTTACCCCAATAGGAGTGTTTGTTACTGGCCATTTAAGAATGGCAATGGTCTCTTCGGCAACTTCCAATCATTCACTTGATTCTTCCACAAGAGAAATGTGTAAACTCTTTGCCCTTTCGGCGTTTTCCATAACTTCTTTCAAGTAATCAAGGATTGAGCGTTCTTGACCTTCTTTCTCATGCCCTATCACAGTCTCAAGACACATAAACCATTCCTGTATAGCTTCCATGACTTCAGGTTGCACGATCTTAGAATCAACCGTGCTCTAATACCAATTGTCATAGGGTTACATTTTTCACCCCAAAATCCAGCCCTATACAACAGTCTAGGCCCAATTAGATTAAGCCTTGCCTCACGTTTTTCACTCGTATTTACCTACGACTATGTGCTTCACTCACCCAAAGAGGTTCCCACAATTGCCTCGTCGTAAATAAATAACAAACACAAGTAAATGAACTCAAAACACACCCAAAATACAAGAAGATCTCTCAACCTTTATTAATCTCGTAAATAAAGGATTACATAATATAAATGTGTGTGCTATGCACAAAGATTGCAACCTACACAGCCAAGACTTTCCAGTCTATTTATAGAAAAAGATATGTAAGTTACAAGGCACAATCATCATCCCTATTTTTCAGGACTTAATGGGGCACTCTCTCCCTCATATTCTCAATGAACTTAGTGGCCTATTTTCTAGCAAGTAGTGGGTAGTTTCTCCGCCATGTTCCCATGATCTTAGTAGCTTGTAGAGCAAACCCATTTCTTCCCCACGTTTAGCCCCTAGTCTCCCATGATCTGGATGTCCATAATTGCCACCACTAACCTACAATCTGTATGTCCACCTAGCAGTCCCAACTGTCAGTTTCTGCTGTGTTTGCTACCAACTTAGAAGGTTCATGATCCAAGCCCCACGTCCATGCCAAGTCAAGAGCTCAATGACTTGCACGAATCATTGCACACTACTTGCCAAATTCATCGCTTCCCATGCAAGGCTATCGTTGTCCATCGCTGCCAAATTCTAGACAGTGTGCATTTGTTGGCGTGTCCTCGTGCCTAGATCGGTCTCACGAGCCACACAATACCTAAAATTATACTTAGGCATAACATCCATAGATTTGAATATGATTCCTAAAACCAACTCCTACCTAGGTTGTAGGGAATTATTGTTTATTTTTATATTAATAGAGACAAACCTACACTTCACCTGCACTCATAGTGTATGAAAGTCTTCACTAACCAATTATGTTTACATCTCCTATAATGATAAGGAAGTTAGATGATTTTAGTGGAATATAGGTGTGTGGTTACAGTTACTTAGATAGGCCGAGTAGAACACAACTCATAGCTTACTGAAATGGAAATTACTCTTCAATCCCTTTACCCTAGTAAGCGGACAAGTTTAATAAAAATATCATTTGAACCACTCAAGTAAGGGATTTTGAATATCTCTATTCTTCACTACATATATATTTTCAAAGCATCTCTCTTTAAAATATCATTATAGTCTCTTTCACTATAAAAAATACTTACTTAAGAATCTTAGAGTCCTTTAACCTATCATAGAGGACCTTTTACGGGTATTTGGCTTCCTACATCAAGTTACACTTATTTTAGCTATTTTGGCTATAGATGGTGGAGTAGATATCTAGGACCAAGTGATTAACCAAATATTTAACACATAAGTTTTATTTCTAAGCTACTTGAATTTTTTGAGACATCATCACCTTTTCTTAAAGCTAGTAAAACTTGTCTCTTAGAGCATCTTACCACAGACCACGACCGAGAGTTCCATAACTATACAAGCTTTATGTTCTATTTTATATTATAATTATAATTATAATATTTATTTAACACAAATCTTATTATATTTTTCTACCAAGAAAATCATTATAATTTATTAAATT
>Ga0325411_1004253_pt1 | contig 16112 bp, 11 predicted proteins | sample PopdelMetagenome_13_FD_206181 | JGI IMG/M metagenome (GOLD analysis project Ga0325411, IMG submission 206181) | Populus deltoides microbial communities from Bellville, Georgia, United States - Xylem-PdIQD-R4 | ecosystem: Host-associated > Plants > Phyllosphere > Stem > Wood/Secondary xylem...
ACAATGATAACTCTAAAGAAAGCAAAAAACAAATCATGCAGTTTATTTTCTAATCAATTCAATATTTAAGGATAAAATAAAAAAAATTAAAATAATTAACAAACCAAAAACCAAAAAAAAATATTTGGTTAGTGGGTGAACTCCCCAAACTTATGAATCGGGTAACTCGAACTAATACACCAAATCTGTCAACCGGGTTATGGACTCCAGTGAGATTATAATTTTTTTCAAAATTTTTTTTTACTTAACCACATGATAAAAAAAAATATACAATCATAAAATAAAACATCAATCTAATACTGAGATGTTTTAAAAAATTAAGAGATAAATGAAGATCAAAATATTTAACATCGCAACATAGGTAATTTACCATGTTATGTTTAATGAATTTTTCTTTCAAAATAAATTTATAATAGAAAAACATATAAAATTTGTAATAGAAACCGAGACACATAAAATTTATTGAATAAAAACAAAAACAAATGCAAGGATGCACATTGAAAAAAAAATCTTATAAAAATCAATATTAAAAAAAATTAATATATATAAATTTAAAAAATCACAAGAATCATACCTATATCTTTACAAAATAAACACAACATTCATGAGCGGTTGATCGGTGAGGACATTCGACGTCCGCATCCAGCGCATGTGCCTGGAAACAAAAGGGAACAATCAAGTCATGTCATTGATGGGGTGGTATTGATAAGGGACAACATACATAATGAACTCAGTTTGGAGTTACAGACAACCTAACTAAAGCAACTAATAAATGAAATTGCATCTATATAGAAGGAACTCAACTCTTCAGCTATTGGAGGTCCTAATGCTAAGCTCCCGAAGGGCTTCTTTCTCTGTTGCTACTGTAGCTAATCTGCTTTCTCACTAAGAGCATCTCTAATGTTAATGTAAAATGTTATTTTGAAAAGCTAAATTTTTAAAATAGCATTTTGAATAATATAAATATGGTTTTATTTACCGTATCTACTCCAATGGAAAAAAAGTCATTTGAAGAGTCATTTATATTGGAGTGAAAGAAACAAGTGTTTTATTAGTTCTTAATAAATTTGATGTTTTTTTTCCACATGGCTACATTTAATTGGTTTATTTTTTTAGTGGCCCCACTTTGTTGGTTTTGGCTCTTTTAAGAGATATGTAGGAATAACATTTGTGAAAGAGAAAATGCATTTTAGCATTTTGTTTAGCACTTCCTTTGGAGTGTGCAAAATAAACATAAAAAAGCTAAAATAATATTTTTTAATATTTAGCTTTCCATTTAGCACACCTATTAGAGATGCTCTAATAGCTTACCAATCGAGAGCTAAAAGCTTCCGATTGGCCCCTTGACCTATATTTATATCGTTTGGAGTCTATGTTGAGTTTGGGTATAACGTGTGAAGCTTAAATAAAGTTTTCTAAGGGTCACCACTCCCCATCTTTATTTATCGTCACGTCTAAGTATGAAGGAAGGAGAAACAGGTGGGATCTCCTCTAAAAGTTGAAGTCCCACCCCGCCACATGAATCCCCTATTCATACCAAGCAACCATTGAGTTACTGGATACCGCTTGAGAAATCGCTTATGCAAGTTAGCTCAGGCACCATTCCCATAGTACAGGGGAACTGGGCTCAATAAGATTCAATGGTCACTTATGCAATTCAAAAAGAACCCCTGAGTAGTTTGATGCATTAGCTGACCTCAGTAAGGTTCACCCTTCCTTATACAATTCGAACTACTCAATATCATTAAAAAAAATCATCACAGATTAATTAAAAAATAAACCCAAAATTTATTTGAAAAAAATTCAACTAATGCATTATTTTAAAAAAAATCAATTTTTTTTAAATTTAGGCATGCAATGTCTAACCCAATTAAGCAACGACCTATATGCGGCCCTATAATGTTTTTAAGTTTAATAGGGTGGACGATATGTCGTCCGTCTTATGCATCAGAAAAAAAAAAAAGAAATGATGCATCATATGTTCATCCCTAGAATCCGGCCACTATAATGGCCAGAAAAATAAGGTCATTTTTTTAGCTAAAAACTCATTTTCAATCTATTTTTAACTTAAAACACTTAGGAAACACCTTAGAGACTCTTTTAAATCAATCTATAACAACAAAAAACATAAAAACAACCCTAAAACCCGAAATAAAACACAATTCCTAATCTCACATATGATTTTTAGGTATTTTCAAGGTAAAAAAATACATAATCTTAACTCTCCTCATCATATGGAACCATTTGACACAAAAAAATAACCGTTTTAATGGCTGAATTCCTTACCAACAGACACTTTCTCTTTCTATGTCAAAATCCGGCGACATCCTTTCTCTCCAACCAAAAAAGAACTGAAAATAAGTAAAATAAAGTTCGGTACCAAAAAACAAAGTTCCTAACCAATTTTTAGGTATTTTCAAGGTAAAAAAATACATAATCTTAACTCCCCTCATCATATGGAACCATTTGACACAAAAAAAAATAATCGTTTTAATGGCTGAATTCCTCACCAACGGACACTTTCTCTCTCTATGTCAAAATCTGGCGACATCCTTTCTCTCCAACCAAAAAAGAACTGAAAATAAGTAAAATAAAGTTCGGTATCAAAAAACAAATTTCCTAACCAATTTTGTAAAATCCAAGTAATCAGTCACCTAATAGCTAAGAAAGATTGGGTTTTCAAATGAATTTTTGATAAAAAATTTCATTCCGCCACCTATATTACCTGTTTTTTTTTTCACTTTAGTCCCCTTTCTTTCAATTCAACACTCTCTTACAGAAAAACCTGTAATTAGGCTCTAATTTGGTCTCAAAAAGGCTCAATTGTGCAAAAACAATCAAATGATCAAATTGAAAACTTTCAAAATTTGCACTATTGTAATCCATGGTAAAATGTGAGAGTGTGAACAATGTTTTTATGAATAGTAAAAACACCACACGTTTTAGCTTTATGTTCTAGCTATTTAACTTGCACTTCACCGCAGGTTATAATTTTTTTTTTTAAAATATTGGGTATGCAGGTTGCGTCAATATGTTTTTACATAAAAAGTTCAAAGTATAAATTAAAAAGCCTATACAAACAAGATCACACGGTATATTTAAATAAATGAAAGATAAATCTACACCCTAAAAAATCTATGACTTAAAAGATAAACACAAATGAAACTGACTGAATAAACTCACGTCATAAAAAGTATTACGCAAGGTCGAATGCATCAACAATATAATTTTAAAATGAATATTTCTTATTTTAAAAAATAAACTTCATTTGTATAAAAAAAAATTATAGATCAATTAAAATAATAACTTGAAAAATAAAATAGGAACATGAAAATTGAAAATACTTATATTAAAAAATGACATGCAAAAACGTGACCTAGTTCATGAGACCGAGATAAAACCATAAAAAAACTTGAAGATAATCACAGAACCAATATTAAAAAAAAATTAATGTAGAAGCTGAATTCCAAACAAATTAAATATCGAAAGATGAAATTAGAAAAAAAAAATTTATTACATAAAAGGAAAAAAAAATGAGGGTGAGAAAAAAAATTAATTAAAGGAATAAAAATTTTCAATTGGAGGGTTTAATTGAATTAAAAACTAGCTTTAATAAAAGGAAAAAAAATCAAAAGAATGATGGCCAAACTAAAAAAAATAAAGCAACATAAAACTTGATTGAAGGATGAAATTGAAAGAAAAAAAACTTCAACAAAAGTGTCAATGAAAAAATTAAAAATTTTAAAAAATAAGGATTGAAATGAAAAATCAAAATATGAGAAATTACAATTGAAGGACTAAATTGAAAAGAATAAAAACTTCTATAAATGGAAAATAAACGAAATAAGAAACTAATAGAATGAGGACTGAAATTGAAAAGTAAGAAACAAAGAGGACAACGGTGTATATTACCTATCAGGAGAGAGAAAAGAAGGGGGAAATTCAAAAGACCACTAGCAACAATCCAACCACCGTCAGCTGCCACGAGCCACTCCAAATGAAAGAGGACACGATGACGCATATAGGAAAATGATGAAAGGCCAATTAGGTCCATTGGTTGACATCACACGCGTCGTTTGAATAACACGGATGCCACTCACGTGTTGAGCACGCTCCAACAACTTTAGGCATTAAAAGATTTGAGAAAATTGTGAAATACCAAAATACCCCCACAACCCGACAATTACACAAAATACCCATACGAAAGTAAAAACAAAATACCCCAAAATGTTAAGCTTATGTTTTGTCTCTTTCAAGGTTAAAGATATAATTGCACTGTACATTGAAATTCAAAAATCTAAACAAGGAGAAAATGTGTATTTTTACTTTTAAGAAGCTTATGCAAAGTTATGAAAGTTTTTGGTCAACAATTTTTTATTTTATTATTTTTAGGGGCAAAATAATATTTTTACTGTAAAAAAAAAAATATCAACACCCCACCCAAAACGCTTAATTTCTTTGGACCAAAGGATACAAAGATAATTTTACTACAGCTTAAAACATATTTTATTGTAGATTGGGGTACAGTAAACAAAGCAATTTATTTTTTTTAGATAATAATAATAATAATATCACCACTAGGCTCATGCATGCAAGTAGCATAAAGAAACAAGACAATTGAATACAAAAATAAAATAAATAAGGGAAACAAAAGGGAAGGGTCCTAATCAAAAGGTAGGAAGGGAGTAGGGACTGTAGAGTGGAGCAGGGTACGAGTTTCAAGTTTTATTAATATTAATATTATTATTTAGTTATGGTCTATTTCAATCAACTTGCCCAAAAAAACAAAGTACTTTTGAGTTTTTAGTGATTGTTTTTGGTTTATGATTTATTTATTGATTTTAGCTAGCCTCGATTGTGTGGATAAGTACACTGCTGATTCTATGCCCCAAGCCACTACTCCTTTTTTCTTCTGTTTTTGTTTTAGCATACCAATTTCTCCCCTCGAATCTATGAATGAACCCTTTTAATAATACAATTAAGAAAAGAGGATCGAAAAGAAACTTTCTAAGCTTGGCCTTTACATTAGGACATGTGGCATTGCCGATCAAATCGATTTTTCCTTTATTACTTGGTTAAATACAGAAGAAGCTTTCACAGTAAGTGTTATAATCCATGTCGGCATCTGCCACTGTTCATTCATGTATTTGTTGTCATTGTGTATATACATTGAATTTGTGACAGGTTGGATATTCTTTAGTATCTAGAACTCAAAAGATCATAAGAAAGGAGAAGACTTGCAACCATATCATATAGATGATGATCATAATGCCCCTTTTCAGTTGTGATTTTCCTGGGAATGTGTAATTGACAGTTTGATCCAAGATTTTCTTTTCTGGGGTGGGGGGTCATAGATTTAAATCCCAAGATCATCCCGCAATTATAAGCTTAATTCATCAATCAATGTAAAAATACAACACAACTTTTTGGCATAATAAAGCAATGGATATGAATATCCAAAATAAAATAAAACTGGTGGCAATAACTGGCAGGCCATATCAGCCCTGAGATTGTAAGTGTCGTATACTCCAGGCCCCAAACCAGTTATGTCAATCACATACTGTATTTTATTCATGATGAAATCAAGAGAGTAGAAAGTTTAAGCCTTGCCTGATCACTGATTACACGCACATATATGTGTTCACGCTCCCATGTAGTTACCTCCACTATCAGATCCTGAATCTAGCAAGATTCCCAAAACTAAGGAAAATGAAGGAAGAAAGCCTTTCATACCCAAAAACATGGCTAATCTTGGCTTTGAACTAAAGGGCTTGAGATTATGTTTACATTAGTCGAATAGATGGAGAACTGACATTTCTTGGTCTGTTTTCTTTCTTCTTTCCCTTGGTGTCCCTACGATGTCTGATCACTTCCTTCTTTCTTGTTCCAATTGTATGATGCTGTGGTCCAATTATCTCTTTCAATATTGGCTACCATTTCATTTATTTGTCTCCCTAATTGGTCTCATAACTATAGGATTAAAATATTTCTCTTATTGGATAAATTGGATGGTGAGAGTGAGAGGATTCAACAAAGATGTCGGCAGCTATGCTCCATTAATCTAGTGACAGGGCTCTTCATATGCCTGCGTGGTGCAACTCCTATCTTTTATTGTCCCAATCTCCCAATTGTTACTCACTAACTCTAACTGCGACGTGCGAGTATATTTGTATAATCCAAATCTGAAAATAGTGAACTTAAATTTAGGTTTTAGATCTCAAATAGGTTATAGAAACAGAAACTTAGAAGTGATCATTAAACACTGAAACCTGCAGACTTACATTCATTGGATCCGTATGTACATAGATGAGAACATTTTCAGCTATAATCCACAAACCAATTGTAATGATGGAAAGATATTCAGCACCACGATCACGAATATAAACATATCCACTTGCCTACAAATTACTATTTGTTGAAGACTGCTTCAAGAATCCAGGAGTCCTGTTTTTTCTATTCTGTTATCATCATATAAATGTTGAGCTAGTCTATAGGAACAAATTAGTTTAGTTAAGATATTATTTGCAGATTTGATGCTTTATTATAGCTTTTCGGTTGTTTGTTTTTCCTATAAATGTAATGAAGTTTTAATGAATAAAATAGTAACTCAAGGCTGTACAACAATAGCATACTATTATCATAAAATTCTCTCCAGTTTTCTTTTCTTTTCTTCCTTTTAAAATCAACAATTGGTATAGGAGCACTTTGTCTTAAGAAACCAGCAATGGAAGTTAAAGCAAGCTTCTCTCATGTAACCCCTCATATCTTTGATGGAGAGAATTATCGGCTTTTAGATGTAAAAATAAAAACTTATTTGGAATCATTAGATCTTTGGGAAGCTCTTAAAGAGGATTATGATGTTCCTCCATTACCAAATAACCCAACCATTACTCATATCAAAAGCCACAAAGAAAGAAAAATAAAAAAATCAAAATCAAAAGCATACTTGTTTGTTGTTGTTTCAACAACCATTTTCATAAAAATCATATCTCTCAAATCAGCAAAGCAAAGCAAAGCAAAGGATGTCTCCGACTATCTATAGAAAGAATATGCAAGAGATGAGAAAGGATACGTGTCATGCAAGTGCTGAATTTAATAAGAGAATTTAAGCTACAAAGAATGAAAGAATCTAATACTATCAAGGAGTACTCATATATATTGTTTGTTATAGTTAGCAAGGTCAGATTACTTGGTACGACATTCACAAACTCAATCACTTCTTTGAAGAACACAAAAAATCTATCCAAAATTACATTCATAGAAATTTTGAATGCCTTGCAAGCTCAAAAACAACAAAGGCTTATGAGGCATGATCATTTTGCAAAAGGAGCTCTATCAGCTAAGCATCAAGATTCTAAAAGGGATAAGAAGAAATTTTTTATGAAAAATCAGGCTTTAGGTAATAAAATTACAACTAATCAGTTTTAGAACAAGGAAAGATATTTGAAAAAGGGCTATCCACCATGTCAATATTGTGGTAAGACAAGTCATCCACCATTCATGTGTTGGAAGAGACCAGATACAAGGTGCAACAAGTGCAATCAATATTGAGGTAGAATAAACCATATCATTGGCTAATTGAAGCTGTCATTTGCAAAACCAAACCTTAGAAACAGGAGGCAAATGCTCAAGTCGTTGACCAAGATAATAAAGATCAAATGTTTGTAACTACTTGTTTTTCAACTAGAGACTCCTCATATCATTGGCACATTGATAGTAGTTGCACAAATCATATGACTTTTGACAAGAGTCTTTTTAAAACAATGCAACCTACAAGAATTACAAAGGTTCGAATTAGGAATGATGATTACATAGAAGCAAAGGGAAAAGGAACCATTTCAATTTCAACAAATTCAGGTACAAAAATAATTTCAGATGTTCTCTATGTACCTAATATGGATCAAAACTTGCTGAGTGTTGGGCAGTTGATAGAAAAATGAATGAAGCTAACTTTAAAAGATCAATCCTGTCATATTTTTTATGCTACTGGACAGAAGATACTGTAGGCTAAGATAAGAGGTAAAAGTTTCTCATTCTTATCATTCGAGAAGGAGCATACAACTTTCTTAACAAAGATTAATAATAAAAAAGTATGGCACAAAAGACTCGAACACTATCATCGTCAACGTATGCATATTATGAAGAAGAATGATGTTATAAAAGGTCTGCTATTGCTTACTGATAAATTATCAAACTGTCAAGCCTGTCAGTTTGGTAAGCAAAACAAGAGCCATTTCGCAAATCAACATGAAAATCTATACAAAAACTTCAGTTGATCCCTACTAATGTAGCAGACCCTAAAAAAACATTTTCATTAAAAGGTAGTTGCTATTACAATATTTTTATTGATGATTTTACTAGAATATGTTGGATTTTCTTAATGAAATACAAGTCAGAATTGGCTGAAATCTTTTGGAGATTCAAGAAGAATGTGGAGAATCAAAGTGGGTGTAAAATTCAAGCCATAAGATCTGACAATAGAAAGGAATACACTTTATCAGAATTCAACCTATTACGTGAAGATGCTGGCATTGAGCATCAACTCATAACTCCTTGCACTCTAGAATAAAATGGAGTCAGTAAGAGAAGAAATAGATACATAATGGAGATAGTTAGATGCATGCTACATAATAAGGGATTGCTTAAGAATTTTGAGCAGAAGCAGTTAATATGATTGTTTTTCTTCGGAATCGATTTCCAACCAGAATTTTAGAAGAAAAAACACCTTTTGAAGTTTGGTACTGTTATAAACCTTCACTAATCTTTCTTAAAATATTTAGTAGTATGTGTTTTGTCCATGTTCCACATGTTAAGAGGGATAAACTTGACAAGAGGACAGTTCCATGAATTTTTATGGGCTATAGTTTAGTTTCAAAAGCCTACAAAATTTATCATCCTCAAATACAAAAGATGACAAATTCAAGAGATGTACATTTCTATAAAAATGAACAATGAAATTGGAAGGATTCTCAAAACAAGAAATTAGTTGAAGATCAAACACATTGGCAAAATGAACTGGTTGATGATTCACCAGTAAGAGGAATGAAGTCTCTAGTAGAAATTTATCAAAGAGGCAATGTAGATGTGTGTGAACTAGAAGGATATGAAGAAGCACACAAAGATTCAAGATGACAGAAAGCAATGAAAGAAGAAAAATCAAGGATTAAAAAAACTCCACCTGAAAATTGATTGACAGACCTCTAGGCAAAAACATTATTAGAGTTAAATAGGTGTGTAGATGGTTCAATCAATAAACATAAGGCCATATTAGTGGTTAAAGGGTATGCTTATATATTTAGTTTTAATTATTCAGATACCTTTACCCATGTTGCAATATTAGACACTATCATATTATCTTTCCATGTATAAAGGCTAATTATTAGGAATCAGTTGTAATTCCGTGAATAGATGGACTTAATATATAAGGAAAGAGAGGAACTGACAAGGGGTGCATTTTTAGAGAAACAAAGCTCTCTGTTTTACATTTCTCTTGGTTTTATAGAGTATATTGACAAGAAGATCCCTCAGACGAGGTGAAGGATTGCAGTATTTATAGAAGTAAAGGGTATCATTGATTAATCCTTGTTGGTTTTAATCCTCTCGTTAAGTCCTAGTTCATATTAATATCCACTTGGATAATTTCTCATGGTAGATGCAAAACAATATATTAATTAAGAGTTATAATGATAAATAAATAGAAAATGGTCCATTGAGCTTTGTAAGATCCAAAACAAATTAGCTATAACTTCACATTGTTGTTGTGTCTGGAAAAAACAAAACCACTGCTTTCTAATCCTAATGTGAGTTCCCTCATATATGCTGCTTTGAAAATTTGAAGGAAGTTGCGAGAATTGAGAGATGCAAAGATTGCAGAAGCTTGTAGAAATGCTCTAGATTTGAGGGCTGAAAGTAGACTTTACTTGCCAACATTGTAGTCTTAACTGAATGCTAACCCTTCAGTTTTCCTTTTCCTCTTGTATTTCCACCTCATCCATCAGTTGAGAAATGCAGTGTAACAAATTCACAGCAACGAAATATTCTTGCTGTAAAAAACCAATATTCTTCCCAATCCCAGCTGATATATCGAAGAGTGTTTTCTTACAGTGAATTGGACATGAAACCACCTTGAGTTGATCGAAGCTTGATCAGCTTCCAAGCTTTATAAATGAAGGGAGAAATGAAGGGAGAAATGTAGGTGGCACATCTAATTGGAAATATTCTAGGATTCAACAGAGCATCGTGTTGTATTATATAAGAAGTTTGAATTATGGAAAATTCAAGAGGGTATTTGAATTTCCATTGTAATGATTGTTTCCTTTGTTTTCAAATCCTATCTTCTCATGTTATTGATTGTTTTTTTTTATTAACGTGGATGTTCGAACTAGTTTGTGTGCACCTCGACTAATTTCATAGGCTCTGAAGTTAACAACCATATAAGTCTCTAGTGGCCATGAGGTTTGTGATATTCGAACTGATGATCTCTAGAAAACAAATCTAGAATCTGACCAGTTGAGTTACACCCTTCAGAGTTCATGTTATTGTTATCTTTTATATATATATATATATATATATATATAAGATAACAATACCAGTTGTGCGTGTGTGTTTTTAGTTTTAGAGTACGTTTGTTTGCGTGGTTGCTTCTGCGTTTGAAGCAACCACATCAAAACAAATGTTTGGTTACATTAGAAACACAATTTATTTTTGGTGGGGCGAGTACAAACCACATTCAAAACACAGGATTTGCCGAAGTAGCTCCAAGCTGCTTTTCTTCTTCACTGTTCAATGTTTTAGTGAACAGTGCAAGTGGAATTTAATTCAATCGCACTGTTCACGTGAACAATTTTTTTTTAGTGTGTTTATTTTTTGTACTAGTTTAGAGTGAATTAAATTCACTCGCACTGTCATGTGAACAATATTTTTTTTCTCGAAAAACTAGTGTAGAGTAAATTAAATTCACTCGCACTGTAATACCAATTTTATTCCTGATAATATTTTATATAATTTTATTGCACGCTCAAAAAATTATGGAAATTGTGGTTATTTTCGGATGAATTTTATACGTAATGAAATTGTAGATGGTTTAATGGAATAATAAAAAATATTTTATATAAAATATTATTTATTTCATGATGTAATAGTAGTAATTAAATCTACAATATTTAAATTTAAAACCATTAATATATATATATATATATATATATATATATATATATATATATATATATTAATTATTTTATAACTTCAATTTAAAAAACATTATTAACCAAACACATTAAACTATTTTAATTTTTGTTCAACTTCAATTTCAACCACAGTTTTAACCAAACATACATAAATACGAAATCAACCTCAATCAAAAATACTTTTTATAAAACAACCTTTTCAAACCACAACCACAATGCCTACCACAATAATAAACTCACTCAATCCAAAGCTACACTTTCTAGTTTATTCTTAAAAGCAAACATCTCCGCTTCTTAATCAAAAGGAGGTTGGATCCTGCACACACAATGGAGAAGAACAAATTAATATGAAGATAAATTAAATTCATAAAAAAGAAGAAGCAAAGAGACATAGTTGTTCACCTGTCACAGTCGACATGGGGTTCGATGGGCACAGGTAAAGAGGTAATGGGACTTTGTACAAACAAGGAAGTTATATTAATGCCTGAAATTAATTCAAAATAATTTTGTTTTAAAAGAAAAAACTAAAAAATCAATCACGTTGGTTCGGCGTGGAAGAAGTAAAATTGCCAAGTTTATTTGGGCATAAGGATCAACGCCATGTGAATTGGACACAGCGTCACCATCCCATGATGAGAATATCCAAGCCCCCCAATTTATTAAAATTGAATGCCTGTCCTTTTCTTCTACACTAAGGATTTTTGTAGTTATCATTTCAATTTCTTATAATGTTTTCACGTTAATTAATATATGAATAATGTTTGACTTCAATAGTGTTTTGTCTTAATTTAACACTTCAATAGGGCCAGCTTTGTAAGCAAGAGCTGCACTCTTTGAGCATTTACAGAGGTCCCCACGATCTCGAAATCTCTAGATTTTCCTATCTTTCCTCAAACCCTCTTTCATCACAATCTCTAACATCCATTATCTTTATAAAACAAACATGTTCATTACAGGACTCTTGTAATAGTTTTTTTTCTCCGAGAGAAAAAAAAAAAAAAAAACTCTTTTGGTAGTCCTAGAAAGATTGCCAAATTTAAAAACTTTTTTCCCGTTTTGTAAGAAAGCCTAGTACAATATGTAGAAACATTACTTGTTGCAAGGATGAGGACAAAAGACATTGATTCATAGCAAATGATGGACAAGATCCTGTATTTCTAGAAGGCTGCCGCCTCAATTTTTTACCGGCTTAGGTGTTTCCATATGTCTTCTCATTGGCTCTGTCAACTTTGTAAGAATCGAATTACTGTGTCAAACTTTGCCATCACAGCAGGTTCATTCCTCGGCATTTCCTGGACTTCTTCAACTTAAATGCCTCCAAGCTAAATTCGTTATCATTCTTGTCCTTTCCTTCTCCAGTGCTTCGTCTCTCAACCACTTTGAATCATCTGATCCATCAATGTCTGTAAGTGATTTTCCAACTAAAATATAGTATTTGGTTTCTTTCTTCATGACCACCCCTTTTTTTTTTATGTTTTATGATGTTTCTCAGTATTGGGATCTTCTTTTCACAGTCCTACATGATGTAATATGTTTCATCAGTCCAGATTTTAAGCATCTTAGTAAGCCCTTTTTGCAGCAGGTTTAGTTTTCTGATAAAACTTGTACCATGTTGAATAATCTTAGCTTGAAATGGTATTTCGTAATAAGATGATTTAGTTGTCAGCAACCACTCCCTCCATAATCTATACTATGTTCAAATGAAGTAAAGCTGTTCCACTCACTCACTTGGCACTCTATGCTATACTATGCTATGTCTTGGTGATTTGATGCTTGAAAAATATTGATTCAAGTAAAAATTCCTGTAATGGATTTTAAATGGTTTTGATAATAAGATTTGATGAGGCATATATATATTGCACGTGTTAAACTTGGACGCTTCGTAGTTGTTTATCTTTTTTGTTTCTTTCAATTCAAACTATTAGAGGGAAGAAATGATGATAGCTTTCCGAACAATAAACAATTACCAACCCAGGCCAGGAGCTGGCCTAGAAAAATCTTCATCCATCGATTCCTTACAACCCTAACAGGCTTCCAATCTTCATGTATAACAATCTGTTGTGTTAGTTTGTAATCTGTAAGTATTTGCATACATTAGTCCACGGTCGTAACGAGATTGAAATCAAGAATTTGCTCAACATTTCCCCTTTCTTTCCCATGATTTTCGGTAACAGCAACGGTCCCATGTCCCAAAGTTCGGCGGCTGGGATAAAGATAATGTGCCATACACTGCCTATTTTGATAACGCACGGAAAGGGAAATCCGGCGTGAGGATGAACCCAAATGATCCGGTGGAGAATCCAGAGGCCTTCATGTATGCTAGTGGGGGCATGGAAGATGATGTTGATTTTGCTTCCGGAGCCTTTGAGGGAACTAACTCAGAAAAACAGAACATTGAGGGACTCAAAGGGCACAATGCACATTCAATGAGCCCTTCTGACCATCGAAAGAATGCAAGGCACAATAACCTGACATCAGAATCAGGAAGTGAGAAAAGTAGCTCTGACCATTCACTGTTGCAGGCTCAGAAGACTGGTTTGGCTGTTGAGGGAAATAAAGCCTTGTCTTCATCACGACATTCTAGACAGAGAAGTGGAAGTACTCATCCATTTGATCATGAGGGTGTAAGTCTTCTGATAGCATCCTAATATTTGTAGAATTCCCTCTAACCTGAAATTTTAAAGACCTCAGCAGCAGAACCAATAGACATCATTACTCTTTTCTTCCTTTTGACATTTTCATACTGCAAGCAGTCGTTCTGCTACTGCAACTTTGATTTAATTTTCTTAAGTTAAATGGGGATGGCAGCATCACAGGGCAGCATCAATTCCCAAATTTGGAGCATGGGATGAAACAGACCCCAGGTCAGGGGAAGGCTTTACTGTGATTTTCAACAGAGTGAAAGAAGAAAAACAAATTGCATCCACCACATTTCCTTCTGTGCCAACCCAACCAGTAACTCTAAGAAACAAGGGAAATTCTTCCTCTCGATCAAAGGTAATTAAGGTGTTGGCTAATTCACTTCATACGATCAACTTCATAACCATAACATATTAAATATTCTGCAGCATGCAGCAGATGTTCTAGTTATTGGAGAGAATTTTCTAAGACAATTTCAAGTCTAAAAGCTCTTAACAACTTATAAACTTCAATATTCTCCTCTGCTATGCTTCCACTTTGACCTGTCTCATTTATGAAAACAATACTACTATGATCATGCAGTTCTGTTGCTGTTGCTGTTGCTTTCCGAAGGGGGAAATGAGTGACTAGATGGCTACTTCAGCTTCTTACAACCTTGCTTAAGAGCAGAAGATCATGTCGTTTGATGCAATGCATATATCAATGGTTTCCCACAATTAGTGCCCAAGGATTCTGTAATTTAAGATTTTACTCTTTGCATTACATTTTTGTTTATTATTAATACGGTAAAGGGAAGAGAAATCTTGGATTTAGCTCATTTTTCATGTGGTTGCTTGTCAAGCTTTTCTTCCTAGTAAATGAATACAAGGAAAGAATTTCCTACAGTTTAAGCCTTTGAAACTGTCCTGTCCTCTTCATTTAATTGTTTTTTTCTGAAGAAAAAATTGGTTTGAATTCTGAGGGATAGTCTACCAAAAACCACAAGGTTATAATATTTGGCTGTCTCTTTGCTGGATTTTCTGGTTTTGGGTCGTCCTTGTTGCAGCGATATTATTGGCTCATTTGTTTTGCTCAAATGCCAACCAAATCCTCTGTGGACCAGTAGTCAGGCTCGTGAGTCTACCTAGCTATCTGTAGCTAGTTGCGGTCTTGAAATAGAATATTAAAGATGGTCGAGACAGATAAAAATATGTTAAATTTATTTAAAAATTGTTGTGTAAACATATTTATTTTATATGAAAAAAGCCTAAAACCAAAAACCAACGAGCTTGAGCCTAGTTTGAACTAAGATCGAAACTAGACCAGGCTCTTCTTTTTCGATACATTCAAGACCTAATGGGCTAAAGTTGCTACCCAACCCATGCACATGTATGTTCCCAAAGATGTCCTGGAAATCATCCATGGAGGAGGGCCATATGTTGGCTCTTATAATTTCTGATACACACATGTGGTTTTTGGGGAAAAAAAAAATCTGTAATTATGCGCACATATAATCCTACAAATCAAGCAGCTGTTTTTTTTTTTAAAAAAAAAATTGATTCAAAAGAGAAATTGAAAACTCTTAGCTAACATTGAATTGAAAAGAAATAAAAAAACTTTAACATGTTAGTTACTCAATCTTTTCTATAGATCAATATACAATAATAAATATAAATATTATAATACGAGAGGAGTTCTATATATATATATATATATATATATATAAAACAAAGAGAGTGAAATTGAGAGTTTTCTGCTAAAATCTTTCAAATTTTGACAGAAGTAGAAAAGGAAATAATCTTTCTTAATAATTAAAAAAGATAACAAGATACTCATCATATAAGCTTATAAAATTAATTAACTTCCTTTTATATATATATATATTGCTGCCTTCATGAATAAAGCTCTAGCATTAACTCCGTAAGAAAATTTATTGCTTTTTAATTCCTTCTCAAGAAAATTAGCAAGGGAAACCCTAAACCCTAATCGCTTTCAAGCTAATTAATCAAAGGTCATGGCCACCAAAGTGAAGAAGCAAAGCCTAGGCCGCCAAAAGATCGAGATCAAGAAAATAGAAAACAAAAGCTCCCTAGAAGTTACTTTCACAAAGCGTCGCAAAGGTCTTTTTAACAAGGCTAGTGAGCTCTGCGTCCTCACCGGAGCTGAGGCAGCAGTTATTGCATTCTCCCCGGGCAAGAAGGCCTTTGCCTTTGGTTTTCCCTCTGTGGACACCGTTATAGACCGCTATATGAGCGAAAATACAGAGGAGGGAAGATCAGTGAATACAAGTGCTAGTCATCATCGAGT
>Ga0325411_1004254_pt1 | contig 16110 bp, 6 predicted proteins | sample PopdelMetagenome_13_FD_206181 | JGI IMG/M metagenome (GOLD analysis project Ga0325411, IMG submission 206181) | Populus deltoides microbial communities from Bellville, Georgia, United States - Xylem-PdIQD-R4 | ecosystem: Host-associated > Plants > Phyllosphere > Stem > Wood/Secondary xylem...
TTTGATTTATTGGGAATTGATCTTTGAGTTTTTTTTTTCAATTTTCTTTTTATAGGATTATTCGAATTCTATGTCCGTGATCATAGGGTTAACTCAGATTTTTTTTGTTGTTTTTTTAATTTTTTTTCAGTTTCACCCTTTAACATTGAGTTATTTGATAATTGAATCTTATAATTTTATTTATTTTGCTTTGACAGATTTACCCCGATATCACGACAAGGTTGCATATTTGGTACACTATTCTGGATGGGCTCAAATATTTTTTTTGTTACTTTATTTTTTATCTTTGTATTTTTTTATTTATATTATTTAAGTTAATCGAGTTTATTAAATTAAGTTGAGTATGACTCAAGTCTCAAGTTTTTATAGTTTTTTTTTATAAACAATTGCGCCATCTTAACAATATATTTTTAACCTAAAAAAATTTAGACCGGCTCACGACGGAGCACGAGACTATCTGGCATAGCTACATTAGTAATTAGCCAGCACCCACTGGCATAGCTACATTGTTACTTAATTATGTGATGGGGTCAGGCAAATATCAATTGGGCCAAGTAGTGTCATCATGGGCTTAAGATCATGTAGCCTTTTCTTTTAAATTATTTTATGAAAGAAATTAAAAGGGAGAAAAAAGAAGAGAAAAAACAAATAGAAAAAGTTGAATTATTGTACGTACTCAGTGATGAACCAATAATCCCTTGGGTGATATTATAGTTATTATGTTTTTGATATAATTGAGAGAATATAATTATCTTAAAAAAATCAGAACATGATTATTTCTCCATATTGAACCCTGCATGGACCTTTTTTACGAGCTCACGAATGGATGTTTTAATGGAGAGCTTTGAACATCTGGGAATGAAAGAGAAGTAAGGACCCTTTTTTTCCAGAAAGAAAGTTAAGGATGGATGACCCAAAGAGAAAGGGTACGTACCAAAAGCAAAGTTACATGGCAAAGGTAACGCTCACCAATTCTTATAGGCAAAGCCCCTTAATTAAAGATACTAAAAGCTTTGTATCATCTCTCTTTCTACATGCCCAAGATAATTGATCCTGCTTTTTTAATTAAAAGGGGTTTGGGGGAAAAAGAAAAAGAAATTCGTTTGTTTCTCATAAGTACGTAGGGATTGTAATCAATATCTATGGGTCGAGTCTTTTATATTGATACCTTATTTATTATTTGTTATTCAACAAAAAAAATAAAATACTATATATATATATATATAAATAAAATAATCCATTTGGATGTACAATATAAAAAAAAAATCTGAAATGTAGTATTCTTATTCCACATTGAAAACTTAAAAAATAATTCATGTGGATGTAGAATATAAAAAAAAAAAAAAGTGAAGTGTAGTATAGTATAGTTATCCCGCATTAAAAAATTAAAAAACAATCCATGTAGATGTAGTCATATATAGCTATTCCAAATTAAAAAGTTAAGAAACATTCCATGTGGATGTAAGCTATATATAATTATCTTATATTGAAAAATTAAAAAAAATTCATGTGAATATAGGTTATTAAAAAAAGATATGTGAGGCTAAGCATTCATAAATTAATTTTATATTTTTCTATTTATAAAACAAATATATAAAAAAAAATCAAGTCTCACCCTTGTTACACTCGATCGCCCAGGTTTCGAGTTGACCAGGCCAATTGCAAGCCTAACTTTTTGTGATTTGAAACTTGGCGAGCTGAACCGAGTTTAATAACTATGAGTAATACACTACTATATTAAGATTAATCTTCATTCATTAAGATTATTTTTGTTTTTAACTAGGTTTTAAGTAAACCACCCAAATTTCTTACTGGTTTCTTAGTATTTTTTTTCTTATCTCTTTTTAATCTAAACCGATGCATGTAAAAAACAAACTTACTTACATCCAAATTAACTTTCTAAAAGTTTAATTTAATCTCAACTCTTTTTGCATCTTAGAAGCTAAGGATAATAAGATAGACACCACAATTGGATTAAAAACCAATTTAATTGGGGAGACTGATTATATCTCAAGCATGAATATGATAGAATTGTCATCTTATGTATTCTAAATCAAAATGAATAGAACATTCTCAAAGAACATGGTATTTTTTTTTTACCTAAGATATATACTTTTCAAAACTAAAAAATTAGAATGAATACAAAAATAATTAATTAATTTTTAGTTGGTTGTGGCAGGTTGAGGGGAATGGAGCAGGATAAAACCCAACCTCCCTCCACTTCTTGTAATATCATTAATATAATAATGTTAGAGAATAATATAAGTTATATATTGTATTTTACTTAATAGTTTAAATTTTTAGGTTAAGATGATTATTTAAAATGATATCAGAGTCTTGATTATCAAACGATCATGAATCTGAGTCTGAATCGTACCTTTTCCATTTTAATTAATAAATTTAAGCATAAGATATAATCCTCATCTATATAATAGTTTAAATTTTTATGTTGAGATAATTCTTTAATAGTAATACATATATTATTTTTTGAAATATTATTTTTTTTCAAGAAAAAAATGTTTCACTGCTACGTTATCATCAAAATCAATAAACAACTAAAGCATTCAATACGTTAAGAAATTCGAGATATTATATAGTTGATGCGAAAGAATTAATCATACCCCACATATTAATTTTCCATGCAAGTCAAAAAGTTAAAACACCTTTTGCTTGATTTTTGGAAATACTTAATTAGGTCATTCCAGTAAGTCTAAATTGATTAATCGGCAGAGCACAATGATTTACCGACAAAAAGTGGTCAAGCTAATGGGATCAACTTGCATAAAATGCCCCAGCTCCTTCAATCATGTTCGTTGCCAAATTGACAGATGCTTGTTCATTCCTTACATTCACGGTTATTATTATTCCGTGTCAAGAATGATTAATGGATGAATTAATGATCTTGTTTGAAAAATGAAAGATCTAAATATATGATCATTCCAAAGTCTATATATCCAATCGTTAATTTCCCATGCTCGTGTGTACATGATTTTTCCAATAAATTAATGAATTTTAGAGTTTCCCATTATTAAGATTCATCTATTGAAAATATATTTTCTCAAATGACTAATCAAGAAGAGAACCTTAATTAGAGAGATCATGAGGCTGTGATAATTCAACTAAAACCCAGGCTGTCCGTATAAGCTTAGCGCATGATCTAGAGGAGAAATCATGGAGAGCATGAAAGACTTGTGTTAAAGTTAGGATATCATATTTCAAATCAAAATCAACAGTAAAAAAAAATGATATGGGATCAAATATAATTTGAGCTTACTTAGGATAGTAATTTCGCTTGGTAATAAATGAACATGTTATAAGATCATTCTCACAGTAGGAATGTGAGGCAACGAAGAAGGGTTAAGGACGTCTTCTCTCACTGTATGCAAGACGGGCATTCCAATGCACTATAATTAGAAAAGAAACAACTAAACTGATAGTAAGAATATAATATAAGCAACCAATGATCTTCGAAGATATATTAATCAGTCATCTGCTTGCGACCACTGATCCTTTGAAAAAATTGCCCATATGTGGATGTGGCTGCTTGATTTTTCTTCTTACTTGGAATAAAAAGTAACCTCTTTGATCACGTGGCTTGTAGAAGGACCAATCTAAGAAGAAAATCAAATCTATGCCCTCTTGTTAGATAAATTTATCGGCTGTACATTATACGTACAGAGTAGGAGCTAATTTCTTCGAGGAAGTAATAGTCCTGTTCCCTGTGATCCTAAGCAAAATTTAGCCACCTAGTTCGTATGTACAGTGCTTATATATGGTTATTTACTTATTCTTCATTGATTATTTGGGTTAGAGAGAAACATGATGGATCATCAAGTCATTTATATACCTAATTGTTTGATCAATATTAAATGTAATTGTAGAGTATGTTTAGATGCACATATATAGACGATAGGGACACTATTATTGAAAGCATTTACTATGTAGCTCATTTCTTTTTTTCTGCAAGTGTTAGATAAGGCCCATATTCCTAACCTGCAGGCTATGCCCAAGCATTCATGCAATGCTTCCTGGTTTTCAAGAAAAAAACAACAATAATAAAGCATCTAAACCCTGCACTACCATTGTTTTCGATCATTTGTGAAAAAAAGGTGTTGTTCATTAGGGTTTGAACTAAAAGTAAGAACCTCATTGTCATCGATGGTACGCCTGTTCAGGCCCAGCACCAGTACTGAACTGTTTCAACAATTTAAGAAGGAGGGGGGGGGGGGAATTCAACCCATATATATCTAAAATAGGAATTCATCAGCGATGTATATATATATATATTTTTTTTGTAGTGGGCTTAATCAAAGGTGCGAGCCAAAATTTGCACAACCCGAATGACTCTCGGTGCAAATATCGGTTCATTGAGACAATCAAACTGGAAAGAATTATACACAACTTGAAAAAAAATCAAAGGCTTTCAGAATCCAGTTAGATTGATTGCTGTATAATTAGCTTAATTATTTTCAAAACACTGTTAATTGCAAGCCAGACATACTCGTGCAGGTGGTAAGTAATTTGGCGATGTTAAATTTCCCATCTTATGGAACGCATACATATAAATATGCGGGCGGGCGGGCGGAGTCTAGTGTGTGCTCTCAAATCTCAATTACAGGAAAGGAACCATCGATCTACCGCCATTAGTACAAAGCTATATGTACAGCACTGGTCGTCTAAGAATGTTGAAGGACCAACCATGTAATTAGCATAGGCGCCATAGAAAGAGAATAAATCTCTCACGAGAAAATAACATGGTAGTAATTAAGAACTTAAACAGCTAGCGTATTGAACTATTTGGCCGTGAAAATTATGTTTAGATTGTGTTCACAATGAGTGGTTTAATAATTAGGAAATTAACAAACCCTAGTGATTAAACCAACAATGGTGATTAAAAATTGATTGCAGTTTTAGGGTTTTGTTAAAAGGTTGCAGTGAGAGTGTGTGGATTAAAAAGTTTAGTACGAGTAGTTGAGGAACAAATGCACGCACACGTTAAAGTTTACACTAAAATATATATTTTCCCCTAAAGAACGAGGGGAAAAAAAGTAGTAGTAGTAGTAAAAAGGAATCAAGTCCCAAACTTGCTTACTTTTTTCTTTTTCTCCCTTTCTCACCCTAGTTCCCTACCTCCCCCACGTCCACAAAATAAACACACCCTCCTCTACTTTCTCCCTCTCCTTCTCTTCGTATAGTCCCTCAAGTGTCATTTTCTCACATATACTTCACACAAAAGAAACAACCATTCACTTCATACCTTGTCATTTCTTCTCTGTCCCTCTCTCTCCTCTCAATCTCAAATCTCTGCAACTACTCCCCTCAATTTGATCCAAAGAAAGAAACCCCAAAAATCTCACCTGAAAAATTCTCAACTCTTTTTGCTTAGATTGTCCAGAACAAACCCCTATAGCTTCATCTTAATTTCTTGATCCTTAAACAAACATACACTTCCCAATTGCACTGTACCTACAAGAAAAACAAGAAGAAGAAAGACAGAGGAGATAGTTAGGAGACCTAATTAAGAGGCCTCATTTGGCTGCTTAAAGATGGAGCTATTCCCAGCACAACCAGATTTGTCTCTTCAGATTAGCCCCCCAAACAGCAAACCCACATCAACATGGAGGAGAACAGAAGAAGAGATGGATTTGGGGTTTTGGACGAGAGCTTTGGACTCGAGAAACTCTATTTCTTCAATGGCAAAAACTGATACCTGTTTTGAGCTCTCGCTATCTAATCCAAAGGTTTCAGAGCCTAACTCCAACCATTTCCACAATATCCTCCAAAATTCTAACAACTGTAATGGTAACAATCTCTTCCATTCCTTTCAACAAAACCAATACACACACCACCATCACCAACAAAACCACCTGCATAATCATCATCCTGTGCTCTTTCAACAGCAACAACAACAAGGACTGAGCCAAGAGCTTGGTTTCTTGAGACCCATTAGAGGGATTCCTGTCTACCAAAACCCTCCTTCTCCTTTTCCATTCTCTCAACAAACTTTTGATAATACTTGCTCCCAAGCTTCTTCTCTGGCTGCTAATAACTCTAGTGCCACAAGTCCAAGTCCCTATCAGTCTCAAGGGTCGATGAGATCAAGATTCATGTCTAGGTTTCCAGCTAAAAGAAGTATGAGAGCACCAAGGATGCGTTGGACTACCACTCTTCATGCTCGCTTTGTTCACGCTGTTGAGCTATTGGGTGGCCATGAAAGTATGCTTCATTTTGTTTCTTTTTTCTCCTCTGGCTTTCTTCTTTTCTAGATTCTCATTTTTATCGTTTCCGAATTTTTCCCTTCTTCTTTCACCTTTCCTGTTCATTTTTTTTTACCATCTTCAATAACACTGAAAAAAAAAGGAACTTGGAAAAGAAAATTTGACTCATATTTTCCTTTCCTCTTTCCTTGTTCTTCTCTTTTCTTTGTTGGGGTTTAGGGGCTACACCCAAGTCAGTTCTTGAGCTTATGGATGTGAAAGATCTCACCTTGGCACATGTTAAATCACATTTGCAGGTAATGAAAGCATACTCTCAACTGTTTTTCCTTCCTGCTTGTAGTGTTCAAACTCCTTTTTGTTAAATAAAAAAAGATATGTTGGAAAAATTGTTCTTTGTTTTCTCTCTAACTTTCTAACTAAAACTTATTAGCTCGAGCTAATAGTGTTAAATTGATGCAGTGTTAATTGTACTTCTAAGCAGAATTTGCCTTTCGATAGCATACATTACAGGAAGGGTGTTTTATTACACATGTCACAAATTCCAATGTTTCCCTGCAGAGGGTCTCTCTAATCCTTTAAGCACTTATTTTTCTATTAGATCTGATGGTGCTGCTAGCTAATAAACAGCTTTTTGCTTGGAAGAATGAACCAGAGAGAGAGAGAGGAGGGGGGGGGGGTATTATCGATTTCAGGAATCAAGTAAGACAAAGCCCAAGGAATTCAAAACGAGTCATAGCCAAGCCGAGACAAGTTTGCACTCAGTCCATTATTTTTCATTTTAAAAACATTTTCTCTTACATTGAAGAGAAAAAAGAAAAAAAAACCCATCATTGTTCAATGATATGTTTCGCAGATGGGTTTATCAACACCACTTTTTTAACCATGGTGAATCTCATCCATGCATGCCACATCACCTATCTACATACATGGGCTCATCAACCCCACTTTTTTAACCATGGTGATCGAATCTCATTCATGCATGCCACATCACATATCTACATACATGTATGGGCAAACAAATGATTCTGTTCAGAGTTCAATTAATCTCACTTTTTACAGTTTGTACTTGCACTTGAATCAAACCATCTCTTGTGTGTGTCCTAAACAGCATATTGGTCTCTTTTTCTCGTTTTATCCTTTTCTGTTTAAAGTTTTCGACATTCTTCTTGCTCTGTTAATCAATGCCCATTTAAGCTTAATTTCGATGCTTCATCACAAAATTAGTCTAATAATATTGTTTCTGAAATTGTAATGGATGCAGATGTATCGAACTGTGAAGACCACTGATAGAGCAGCAGCTCCTTCGGGTTAGTGCTTTTCCCTATATATGCTTTCTTTCATGTCTTTGCTTCATGAAAGTTTTCAGTGATTATATATTCACAGGCAACAACATTATTAATGAGCATTGTGTTAATCAATGTTCCTTAATTACGTTGGTCTTAATTAATTACTGGCCCAATCCCTCTTCTTCTTTTTTGTTTGTTTAATATCGTGTACGTACAGCGCAATCGGACGCGTTCGATAATGGATCATCTGGAGATACTTCAGAAGATTTGGTATTTGACATTGAAAATCCTAGAAGGTCAGAAATGTCAATGCAACAGGGAAGACCAAATGCTCACCAGGACAAGGACTATCAGGCTCTCTGGAGCAACTCTTCAAGGTACCACTGCTGTACCATGCTTATTAATATCTTGTCTACCCTTTGATGCCATGGGTTAGTTACAGAATGCATGCTTTAGTGGAGAATAAAAGGACAAATTAAAAAAAATAACAAACAAATGGAATGTCGAACAAGCATAAGGAATTTGTGATGTAGTTCCCAGTTTCTAATTTTTTCTTTTCTTTTTTCAGTTCGATCTTTAAGGTAATTAACAAAGGCAAGATTTAAACCTGAATTCTTCCCCTCTTACAATTGTTTTAATTGCTAAGGGTATTTCGTAACACCAACTGTCCATTTGCCTATAAGTAATCAACTTGCCGTCTTGGTCAACGATTATTTCTCTTTCTTGAAGTAAGGAAGGCCCAAAAGCACTTAAATTAAGACAATTATGATTTATAAAGAAAAGTTTGGATCACTTCCTTGTGGTAAGGACAAAACAGATGAAAATTGCATGGCTCGTTATACTAGGTATCCCACCGATCTTCCATGTTCTAGCCACTCCTTTCCTTTCTTTTTCTCTCTGGGGCGAGGGGGGGTCCAATTAATCTAGCTAGCTTCTCTGGATCTTCTTAGCCTTGACGCTGTGTTCCTTAATCTAGATTCATTAGGGATGATTAATGTAAAAATGGGATTATGCATGTTAGACACGAGGTTAAAAAATAAAAAGATCACTCAAGTACTGGTTCTACTACCATATCCCGCCTCTCTCTCTACTCCACATCACAAGATTATATATCAAATACCGTAACCACATGCAAGAAAACACAAAAAGAGGAAGAAATGATTTTACTGCATTGTTCTGTCCGTCCACGACCATCATGAAGACTGGAACACCATGATGGGGTAATTATACTCTTCCTTGTAGCAGTGGGTAAAAAGGAAGTTAAAGAATCCACCCACTCTCCTACCATTATTCCGAGACATGAGAATCCCATTTGACAAATCCACCTAAAAAATGGAGATATCTCTTTCCTTTGGATTTTGTGGGCTCTGATAGAGAGAACTATTAAATGGGGCCTACAGTTAGAATACTTAGTGTCAAAGATAAACCCTGTGATGGCCCCATTATTGGAAAATCGTGGTGCCAAAGTGATATGCCCTTTGAGACTTCCTTGCTGTCTGTTGCTATGTGTCATGGGCTATCACATGGGAGAGCTCAACTTTATCTTCAATCAGCACAAAGATAAAATGTAAAGCGAAGGGAACTATAAACAAGACAGTAAAAGATTGCTTTCTTTTCTTAGTTTTGCTTTTTATTCTCTGCATGGCTTCCACTGATAGGAAATATTCTCTCAATCTGTTGGTTTTTAGCAGGGAAGCTTGGTTGCATGGGAAATTAAAGGATTTTGGCGGAAACTTACCACCACTTGAGGTACCGAAATTTCAAATCTTTCTTTCCTATAATGTCCATGAGTTTCAAGATGTTGTATCCAACACATAAATGTTCTGTTGCTGGAACTGGTGAAGAAGAGCAGATTTGTTCTTTTCTCTCTTCCCCAAGCCCTACCCATTGGAAAGATACAAGAAAGGCAAGGGCTTTCCATATTCTTTGCTTAGGTTATCCACTTGTTGAAGAGGAATTAAGTAATTTTAAAAGATTATTTAAGGGATGGAGAATAATTTTTTCCTTTATCACAGGGGAGAATAGTTTTATATATATATATATAATATGGAAAACTTTTTTTTTTCAAAAAAAAAGGAAGGAAGGAAGGGCATTTCCATGCTCATGATTAAACAAAACCCTAAATACACCTTAAACCTGAGCACTCCTTGAATTACCAACTCCATTTTGTTGACCTGGATATATATATATATATGGTTCATATCTACACACGCACGCACGCACGCAAGGGAGTAAGTAGGTGGAGTCAAATATATAATTACACAGGTAAGATTATACATATTCATAAAATAATGCTAGTAAATAAGTGTACTATTAGGTACTCGTATTGGGAAATGCACAGTGGTCACACTTTGGCAGTCTTTCAAAACGTACTCCTAGCCATACTTCTTTTTCTTTGATAAATATTCTATTATTCCCTGAGTCAAATGTCCTTTGATTCCCACCTTCACACACTTCCCTTGTGCTACTCTGCTCTATGTGATTTATTGTCCTAGCTACAGCTACCTTTTGTTTTCTTTTTATGGTTTCTCATTTCAATTTTGAACAACTCTTTTGTTTTCTCTTACAGCAGAAGGGCATGGATCCAAAGTGCTTGAGCTATGAGAAAATATCAGATGTAAGCTCATCGACAGTTTCAGGGACAAGCCCCAAGAAGCCTAATTTGGAGTTCACTTTGGGCAGGCCACATTGAAGTTATCCACTGTGTACTACTCATTTTGAATCATTATTATCTCTGAGGGGATGCTGGTGAAGAGAATCAGGTACCCAGGTGAGAAAATCAGAGCTAAAGAAAAAGAAAAGAAAAGGAAGAAAAAAAGAAAAGAAAAGGAGAGCTAAAGAATGACAAAGGGACAGGAAAGACAGAAAGCAACAAAAGGTGAGGAGTGGAAAAGGCATGTCCTTCATATCAAGCAGTGAAATCCAAATCAACATATTATATTCCTACGTAAATATGAAATCTAATTGATTTTGTATGTTATTGCACTCTCGGAGAAAAAGAGAACGAGAGAGAGAGAGACCTTTAGAGAGAGATGGGGAGAGAGAACTTTAACTATCTCAAAGTATAAAGCGATCCTTGGTAATTGTAATGGAGCACTTTACATTAATATAAAATATTTTCATATTTTTACCAAAGAGTTGGGGTTCTATTTTCATTCCTAGGCATTGTCACATGCTTTATACTCTACGAACAAAGGAAAAGAAACACTTTGAGAATATAAGCCAGGAAAGCATTCGAATTAAAGGCATGGGAAAACTGAAATTGCAATATCCAGAAGAAAAATAATTTTTCCACAACGCCTTTTTACAACCATTTATCAAATAATGATGATTGAAATAGTTACAGAAATATATAAATTATATTTAAAGACGTCACCTAATAATTTAAACAACTGTGTTAAGATGGTTCTTTAATATGATATTACAATCTTGTTGATTAAACGGTTATAAATTTGAATTTCATCACCTTCATTTTATTTGATAAAAAAAATCAAGTACAAGGTAGTGTGTGCCTTCAAGTTCAAAGAGTTTTCACTTGAAATGTGTGTTAAAAAATTATATAAATGAGCTCGTGCAAGTTTTAAATCTAGAGGACTTCTACTTGAAAAGATGTGTTAGAAAACTATTTAAATCATATATTGGGATATCACCTAAGAATTTAAGCTATTGTGTCCTGTGTTTGATGTGTATTGGACTAGTAATGATAGAGATTATATATAGATAATATTTCTTATATATAGTATGCCTATTATATTTTCTATATAGATACATTGTAGAGGAAGTAGAGGAGGTGGTTTCAGAGTATTGAGTTATATTTACATGAAAGGTAGTATAGTCATTTTATAAATAACAACAATTGTATAAAGAATTTAAGATGTAAAATAAATTTATTCAAGATAAAAATTGATTTGTATAGGGTCAAAATATACATAAACAACTTTTAAGAAAATTGTAATATCTAATCCATTTTTGTCCATCATACATCCTAAATACTCTACTAAACACTCAGTATCTCTTGTTTTTTCAAAACTAAGCACACTGTTTTTTTTGTTGGAAATGATTTTTTTTTTAATTTAAATTGAGAAATCTTGAATCATCATAATCCCAGATCACTCACTCGGAGTATTATCCCAGTACGATTGTTAGCCATTTTGGAAAAGATATTTAAATGAAACAGTATTATCTTCGAACAAATCCATATATTTCAGTACGTACATCTCAGATCAATCAACTGGGCATTGTTAGTTCCCAAAAGTTGCACAAATTGCATCATCCATGGGATTTTTGTTTTTATATTAATTTCCTTTCCACCATGCAACATGCTTTTAGCACATTACATGCCGATTCACCCAGATAATGCCGAAACTCTAAGCTTTTTCTGTTTTTGTGGTCATTCTAGGAACAAAATTGTTCATGTAATCATTAACACTATCATTGCATTTTAAATTTAGTATGGTTAAAGCATGGAACTGCCATGATAATGTAGCTTTACAAAAGAAGATTGCACCTTGCAATTCCTAAATGACATTTTACCACTCAACGGAAAGCTTCTGTGAAAGTGCTGAAGAATTTGTAGCAGTCCTTTGAATATAAAAGCTCTTTGATAGGTGCAACTTTTGACCGGTTTTATCCTCCACTTGCTAAACCGGGCAAGCCCTTGCACGTGAGATTATATATTTAGAAAATTCAATTCAAATTTTGTTAAATTAATTAGACCAACAATAATCTCGATATACCACTTCGTTTCCTTTTTTTTTTTTCATGACCTAGGCTTTTCTTCGGATTGCTTTCTTGCCTTCGGCCTTTTAGTTTCCCATATGCCTTTTAATTTGCGTTTGAGTTATCAAAATACACACACACACACACACACAAAGATCCAAACTATAACTAGTAGCACACATAAATTAAAGTTTGATGTCATTAATTAATATGTCACGTCATCATTCTTTTCCATGTCAATAACTCTAAAAAATCACTAATTTTGTGAAGAAATTTTTATTCAATTTTATCTCTTTCTTCCTCTTTGCGTATTTCAATTCACTAAAAAATCATTAATTTTGTTAAACTTTGCATTGATATTTGCAAACATTTAGTTTAACAATGAAGGAATCTCTTTTTTAAAAAAGCTTTTTTTAGCATAAACACAAAGTAATCTTAATTTTGAGTTTCACAAACAATTCCAACTTGAAAGAGTCTTTTTTTATATTTTCTTTACGAAGGATATAAATGTCTTCGATGTTTTGATACTATATAAAATTTAAGAATATATTTATAAATTAACCTTAATCTAGTAATTGAACCACATCTTCTAAAACAAGTTTTAGTATACAAATTAAATCTTGCTTTTATTGGCAAACACTTAGAGCATTAGCAAACACTTTTTTAACCTTTTTTTATGTGCAAAAAAATAAAGGTTGTCACCATAATAATTTCTTTTCCTATATAATAGATATTTTTGTTGGCTAAAGTACTTGTAGATAAAAACTTATTATAGAGATAAGTTGCACTTTATTCTGATATAATTTTGCCTGAAATGGGCTCTATAAAAAAAGTTAAGCCTATTTTTTTTCCCACCATCATTTCAGACTAGGAAATTAATTCCTCTCATATCCCTTCGCTATTATATCAAGGTTCACTCTAAATTCATTTAACCTACTCAACTCATTCAATTCACAAACCATCTTGGATTTAGGACTAGTTTTTGCAACCACAAAACATGACAACGTCTATACATAAGCTAATTGATTGCCCAATTCCGCGAGGCATAAACTCTAAACTATCATATAGACTATAAACAAGAGAGAAATCAACCTCAAGATGCATTAGATTAATAATATTTCATGCCTTAAATCTATGTCAAAGCTCAAATCGTGAGCCGAAAAGAAGAAGAAGGAAGATTTAAAGTTGAAATTCAAGAGGCAAAGAGAACATACCCTTTTAGCGTTGTTTCTCCAGATACCATGTCAAAACCCCATGATTGTATAGAATGAGTTGGAAAGACAGAATTGTAACTAAATTCTAATAAATTCTCAATAACAATAAACACCACTAAAGAAATATGTGATGAAATTGTAACTAAATCCAACCTTTTTTATAACTAAATCACTCACTCACTCAAAAAACCATGAATTACCATCAATTATACAACAATTAGCATTAAATAGCATAAAAGAAAGGAATTAGTAACCAATTAATTAGCCAAAAAATCAAACCCTAAACTTATTGAACAAGAAATCAAACTTTAGATGGCGGAGAGGAGAGTTGTCAACACCGGATTTGTTAGGGGGGCTATTGGAGAAGAAGAAGAAGAAATGTTGTAGAAAATCCTAAGCTAAAATGAAGAAGAAAAAAATAGGGATATGAGATAACAACTAGTTTTTAACTCATTTTAAAAAAGCATCGATGGAAATTTCATTAATAATTTTGTCAGTAATTGGACATTCAATAATACCCATGGAATTACAAACAAAATATTTTTATTTGTTTTTCTTATTCCATCACCTTTTCCATTGGAAATTAAATTTTCTATGCAAATTTCGTTAGTAAACAACAACTAATGAAGTATTTTCCATCAGCGTTACCGTTGGTTTTTTTTTTTTTTCCCTATAGTTTTAGTCAGCCGGCTTTTGTGTCCAAACAGTTTCAAGTTCAAACTATGTTATGATGAAACTGAATCATCACATGTATTTTGGCTAGTAATTTAGAAAAATGCCTCTTGATCAAACTGTTTTGAGACAAAGCTATCTATGACATACTTTAAGGGACCAATGTTTAATTCCATCTCAACATTCTCAAGCAGGACTGCTGATTGTTTGACACTACATGTATACTGTATTCTTGATGATTGATCGATCACTGGTTGGCAAGTTATGGCTGAAAATGTTGAGAGCAATAATGTCGAAGAAAATGCCTCAACACTAGTCCTTCATGAGCGGAGATTTCAAGATAATGATTGAAATAGTTATAAGCAAAAAGTCTAGAGATTGAACAGAGCAGGCAAGAACATGGAGTCTTGGTGTACAGCTAGATTCCTACCAAAATTTTGTTCTCTAGTCAGATGTTTCATTCTATAAGTGCAGAATTTTATGCTTTTTGGCACATATTAAGCCAAGCAATGGACAGTTTGTGAAAAAGTTTCAAGCCCTACACGAAGGCGTTAAATCACCGGGTAACACTAATGGGTCCAACTGTTTGTTGTCCAATCTCGAATCACTGCTTGCACAATTGCTGAAGCACCTATATTTGAATTATACAGTTTCAAGAAATAATCACAGTACTTTCCATGTTGTTGATTTGTGGTGTCCAGGCAAAGAAAAACGCGTTCTTTATCTCTCCTTTTCTTTTTTCTTTCAGAAAGAACCAAGACTGAATTCTACGATCTCACAGTAAAGTTGCATAATAGTTAGTGATTCTAATACCGAGTCTTCTGTATTCGAAACTAGCTAGCTAGCTACGAGTTTATATATATAATAAAATTTTCATTTTCATTTTCTCTCTAGAAAATGGCACGTCTCAAATTTTCTCGTAAAAGTTTGATTAATTTGTATTAATCAACTTAATTCCTTATTTTTATTATAATTTCAATTTTTCAAGTTTTATGGGGTTTTTTTTCGACAAATTATTATTCAATATTTTCAATTTCAACTAATTAAGTAGAATTTATTTAAATTGGAAAAGGAAACTGCTCAGTAAAGAGGATGGGATGGAAAAAAGATGTTAACATGAATGAAAAAAAAAAAAATAGGATGATAATGACGACTCATGTAGTGAAAAGGAGCGCTCAATTGGTTAAGATAATTTTTCAATATTGAAAAAATTATATTCAATTGGCTGAAATTAAAAATATAAATGTTTAAATTGATAGCAAAAGTTTTTTTTTTAATGAATTGGTGGAAAGATGCAAATATGACTTTATTCTTCTTCTTTTTTCTCAAGAAAGCTTTTGCAAGTGAAATCCTTTTCAACCTCTCTTTAGGAGACAAATGAAAGAGAAAGGGAACATGGTACAAGTCTAGGAAATTTGGAATAATTGTTTACACTTGCTGATAGGATGGTTGTGTTTTTGCATTTCTGGTCAAAGAAAGTTTAAGATAAAAAGAGAAAGGTGATAATCCCATGAGAAAAGGCAGGTTGAGGAATAACTTTCTTTTTTAGTTTCACATTTGAAGGAATGATTTAGCTTCACACGGGGTGCTTTGCAATGGGGGAAAAGAATAGGAAAAAAAACAAATACAAATACAAAATGTAGTGTTTAATATGTTGAATAGAAATAGACTTGACTAGACAATTTCATTGTGAAGTTGTTTGGTGCATTTTTAAATAGTAAAAAAATTAATTTTTTATCATGTTTAAAGTTATTTTAGTGAAGAAATTTTTGCCTCATTAAAAGAGATAAGGCAAGCTTGTCCAATTCTTTATATAAAGGTTCACCCGGATTTATTCGGGTTAATGTAATAATAAAAATAGTTATTATCATAATTTTAAAACTAGACTAAGAGGTTGACCCGAGCTAAGGCTAGGGTCATGGGTCGGTTTGACCATTGAATAGATCAACATAAGAAAAAAAAAAGATTACAATCATAATTTTAAAACTAACTTAGGGGTTA
>Ga0325411_1004256_pt1 | contig 16106 bp, 13 predicted proteins | sample PopdelMetagenome_13_FD_206181 | JGI IMG/M metagenome (GOLD analysis project Ga0325411, IMG submission 206181) | Populus deltoides microbial communities from Bellville, Georgia, United States - Xylem-PdIQD-R4 | ecosystem: Host-associated > Plants > Phyllosphere > Stem > Wood/Secondary xylem...
GGTAGCATCACGGCAGCAACGTAAACTCATGGAAGAAAGTACAATCAGCCACTTTCTTATATTTCAACTTCGAAATTGTTTATTTTTGTGTTTTTTAAAAAAATTATTTTTTTAAATTTTTTGCTTTAAATTAAAAAATTTAGTATTTTCATATTATTTTGTTGTATTGATATTAAAAATAATTTTTTAAAATAAAAAAATTTTATTTTTATATATTTTTAAATAAAAAAATATTTTAAAAACCAACCGATTAGACTCATTAAAATTATTGATTTTAGTTTTAACGAGCTTTATTTAAAGAAGGGCCAACCTTTCTTATTGGAAAGAGAAAAAAAAAAAGCTTGCTCACGGCCAAGCCTATTTTATGGACGTGGCGTGCGAGCCTAACCTTTTTATGGCCAAGCGTGTGGGTAGGGCTAGGTGCTTGACTTTATTTATTTATTTATTTAATATGTTTTTAATCTTTTAAAAATTTTTTTAAAAAAAAACACATCATTTTATGTTTTTCTTTATTATTTTTTAGAGATTTTTTTTCATTTGACTTGAAAAAGAAATTTTTTTTGTTATCAAAATTTTAAAAAACCAGGAATATTTTTTATTTCAGTCCCGTGCACAACCTTTATTTTTATTTTAAAAAAAAACTAGTGTTTAATATATAAAAAATCTCATACACTTTAATTAATTAAATAAAAAATAATTTTAAAGATAAAAATGATTAAATCCAATGGAATGTATAATCCAGATTGTGGATTAGCAGGATAATTCATGTTAATTAAGATTTTTTTTGTTATTATTTTGAAATGAATATTTTTAATTTTAATTTTTTTCATTTATCATATAAAAAAAGAGTCTATATACTTATTTTTTTATTGCAAAAAATTATCTTACCCATACCAAAACACAGGTGAAATGGCTAGTTATCTCTATCTAGCTCCCATAACCATCACAATATAAGAGGGTGTTCGGTGCTCAAGTAAATGGTAATTTTACATACATTTTACTTTAAATTATTATTTTTTAATATTTTTAAGTCTTTTTAATATTAAAAATAAATTTTAAAAAGCAAACTTATCGATGTCTTAAAAATCATCTCTAATAAGTATGAAACTTCTTCTTCTTCTTCTTTTTCTGTAGAACGCTGAAAAAGAAAACGTTTTCCAAGCCCGTCTCTCTCCAGTCAAGGACATCAAAGTAGAAACATGGCACTTTTTCTTCCTTCCCGGAACCACTAGGGCAGAAATTGGTCCCACTTGGATGGCTTTTTTGTCATTTTCAATCATTTTTTGCAGTCTATTTTTTTTTGTGTTGAACTTCGTCCACCTTAAGTGTCCAATACATAAATTATACTATTTCTTTCAAATTGAAAAAAAAAATCCACCAGAGACTAAAGTGCCCAATAAACTATTTGTGGGCCCGTGACTGGACGCGCAGCGCCTCCAGGAGAGGTCATGAGACGCTGCAGTTTCCTAGCAATTCACTGATAAAAGGGTTTGAAACGGTGGAGGAGTTATTTTTTAAAATGATTTTTAAAAAAAAAATATATTTAAATAATTTTTTAAAAAAAAACTTAATTTTAATATCAATATATTAATATGATTTAGAAATATATATAAAAAAATTAATTTTAAGTAAATTTTTTTTAAAAAAACATGTATCTAGTCGTGTTGACAAACACATTCTAAATATAATTTACTACAATTCGCTATAATAAGTTTAAAAATAAAAGAAATTTACATAATTCTTTAAATATAATATATTTCATTTACAACTTTTTATTCTTTCATTTTTTTATGTTCATCTCTTTATTAATGAACAGTCTATCTTTTTTTAAAAAAATATTTATCATTGTAGTGACGATTACTTTTCAAAATACTTTTCAGTTAAAAAACGCATCCAAATAATATTTTTTTATTTTTAAAATTTATTTTTAATATCATCATATCAAAACAATTTAAAAACAACAAAAAAACAAAATTTTTTAAAAAATTATTTTTTAACAAAAATATTTTCCAACAGTAAAAACAAATGAAACATGACAAGATCAACCTGAATTAACACACTCAACTTGTAACTCGAGCTTCAGTTTGAATCTCGAATGAGCAAGGTTTTGTAATTATGGTGCTAGATATACTTTTATTTTATTTTATAAGCACACAAGATTGAATCGTTTTTTAATTAGATTAAAAAAAAAGAACCATTTAATCTAGGATTAAAAGATTCACAATATATAGTTTTACATACCATAACCTAACTTAAAAAATGCCTTACTAATAATAACATATGGTAGCTAAATAAGAAATAGCAAGATATCATAAATAAAAATGAAAGTGGACGTTAAACAATCATGAAACGACGAAAGGATGTTGGAATCTGTCTTTAAGAATTAAAGAAATAACCTAACCCTGACAGTGTAGGGGAGAGAGAGAGTTCATGCTATCAGCAAAAGTTAAAAAAGAAGGAAACGACATCGTTAGCTCTGGATTCCACCCTCGCCTATAAATACCTGGTTCGATGAGAGGAATTCTCGAAACTTGAGGCCCTCGAAATCCGCACTCTCTCAAAAAGAAAAAAGAAAAAAAATGGAGAATATGCCGAAGCAGGATGATACTCCCGCGTCTACCACAATTTCCTTCCTTAATTGCATCGATCTTTCAACCCCTGATGTCCAGCAATCTGTTTCCCTTCTCAAACAGGTAATTTAAAATATAATCTCTTTCCTTCTTGTCCAATCAAAGTTGTCATTCGTTTTATTCACTCCTTGATGATTAATTAATTAGTTAGTGAATGTTTAAATATGGTTTTGTTTTGCATAGGCGTGTTTGGATTGTGGATTTTTTTACGTGACAAATCATGGGATAAGCCAAGAATTCATGGAGGAGGTGTTCTCGCAGAGTAAGAAATTTTTTGAATTGCCATTGAGTGAGAAAATGAAGGTTTTAAGGAATGAGAAGCATAGGGGTTATACTCCTGTTCTGGATGAGCTCTTGGATCCTGATAATCAAATTCATGGTTCGTTTCTTTTCCTTTTTAATTCGGAATTGTTACCTTTTCTTTTATGAATTTATCAACATAAAATGATTTTTTGTTTGTTTGTTTTTGGATGTATTGTATGGTAGTAGGAGACTATAAGGAGGGGTATTACATTGGAGTTGAAGTCCCTGAAGATGATCCTGAAGCTGACAAACCTTTTTATGGGCCCAATGTCTGGCCTGCAGATGGTATTTCCTTTTTCTTTTTCTTTTTTTTAATCCACGAAAAGATTTTTCTTCTTTGGAAAAGATAAAGTTTGATCTTGCAATTTCTTTTGGTCGTTGGTGTCTCAGGTATTTTGCCTGGATGGAGGCAGACTATGGAGAAGTTTCATCAACAAGCACTGTAAGCTCTTGCAAACATATATGAAAACGTTAAGGATGTTTTTAAACGATGTGAATCTCAGTTATCTATGCATGACGTGTGATTTAGACCCTACACACGCAAATGATTACATGTCATGCAAGGACATTTGGCATTAGACACTTGTGTCGCTTCAAAGACTTCATCTTGTTTTTTTCATCATTTGGTTTCTATTCCATTTGAAATTTTAATTTAGTTTCTTATAAATGCAGAGGGGTGGCTAGAGCAGTAGCTAGGATCATAGCACTTGCGCTTGATCTGGAGGCTGATTTCTTTGATAAGCCAGAAATGCTTGGACATCCAATTGCAGTCATGCGTTTGCTGCACTATGCAGGTTTAACTTTTAAATAATGTAATTAAATGCTATGGAATGTAGCGTAGACCATTCTCCAATCAAGTACAATTTATATCTTGTTGCATTGTTTGGTCTTCAGGTCAGATTTCCGATCCCTCAAAAGGATTATATGGGGCTGGAGCACATTCTGATTATGGTCTGATTACCCTCTTAGCCACTGATGATGTTTATGGCCTCCAAGTATGAACAATTTGTGAATTTTGTGTATATAGCATCTTTTTTTTCACAGTTTTATTAGTCGTCATAATTCTTTCGATTTTCTTGCAGATATGCAAGGATAAAGATGCTCAACCTCAAGTATGGGAATTTGTAGCACCACTGAAGGGGTGAGCATCTGTAGGACTATTCCAGATTTGTATTCTCTACGTTAGAAATGGACTGATACTTGTCAGACTAGCTGTTCTGGAGCTGTAGTAAATTATGGAATCTATTACATATCCATTTCCATGTCTATATTTTACCTCCAACTGTGTAAATAATTACATACCATAATCTTATATGTTTTGAAACGGAAACCTGGTATGTTGAATTCCAATTTATAGGGTAACAACTGCTTTGATGGAAACCATTAGCTCTACTTCAAAATTATGCTTTATGAAATAATGGCTATTGAATTGTTGATTTGTTCAAGAATATCTAGTAGAAGTATAAACTTAAGTTGCAAGTAGGTAGTAGAGATACAAAAGTCTTCAAGGTCCTGTTTTTTAATAATTAGGAAACAGGTTCTGGGACTCCAGGAAAAAAAATTTAACAGTTAAAAAAAAAGGATGCAATAATATGGTCAAACCTTTAGAATCTCAAGGAGTGTAGTCAAGTTATTGGTTCATGAACTTGAACACTTCTACTCCAGCATTTTGTCTGTTACGTGGTGTGCTCAATTTCTAGAATGTTATTTGGGAGAGTTTATAATAGAACGCTAACTATTCACTACTCATCTGTACTCCTTTTATGCTCTGGTGTTGCTAAAAGTTTAGAATCACAGCAGAATACACATCTGGACCAAAGAAATAGTTGAGGGAACTTTCTACATCCAGGAATATTGACATTCTTTTCTCTTTGGCTAATGTTGAACAGAGCATTTGTAGTGAATCTTGGTGACATGCTGGAGCGCTGGAGCAACTGTATTTTCAAGTAACTTTCGTGCTTTACATAGTTTCCATTAATTCCATTTTCATTCCGCACTCAAAATGAGACGTAAATGCTTAACTAAAGCAGATATTTGGCATATTTGCAAAGGGGAATGACATGATGAATTCCTAAACTTTAATTAAGAGGTCTGATTGTCATGAAGATGAAACTACCATAATGGTGCTACAGTTACTTTTTTCATTATTGATTATTGTCATATTTATTTTTCCATCATTTCTTGAGAATTTACAGTTTTATTTATTTTTACATTTTTTGCATTTCTTTTTACCCTCTCTCAGCATAATCTGTCCTCTACCTGATATTACACAGGTCCACGTTGCACAGAGTTTTAGGGAATGGTCAAGAGCGATATTCTGTAAGGATACCTTTTTTCTTCTTTTTGAATCTTCTTTTACCTTTCAGCCGGGTGCCTTTTAAATGTCTAAGTTCCCATAATGCAAAGTTTTTATTTTGTTTGCTTGCAATCTCAAAGTTTCTCATTTCTTTTTCCTGTGGCAGATTGCCTATTTTGTGGAACCCAGTCATGAATGTCTTGTGGAATGCTTGCCAACCTGCAAGTCAGAAAAAAACCCCCCCAAGTAAGTTCAACTCTCAATAATTTCTGTAGAATGGCTGAAATAGTTGCAGTTGCAAACTCAGCATCTTGCATCTACAGTAATTTGTTATAGATAGCAGATAGCCATCATGTCAAGCCCAATGATTTGAGATGTCGATACGTGAAAAGTGACTTAGGATTGCAGGATACATAATTCACATAGTTGCTGTAGGCACCAGGATGCTTGCTTTTCGGAGTTGAGCATGATAATTGTTTTCTTCTTGAGGCACATTAAAAAGAAAAATTAGATGTCGAATTTGAATCCATCTTGCTGTCTCACTTCCATACAGCATAGTTTTGCGTGTAAGAAATCATTTCCATGCAATTGTTCACTGACGGTTTGTAATGTGATGAGTTTAGACTGTAGAAAATTGCGAGGCAGATTTATTTCTTCCTTTCTTCTTTATAAGAGCGTGCACACAGTTGCATGAACTTCTGCGTGTATTTCTTTCTCCAGGTTTCCTCCTATCAAATGTGAGGCTTACCTTAGCCAACGCTACAAGGATACTCATGCTGATCTGAAAGTATACAACAAACATTAAAGTTGAGCTCGCCAGAACTAACATTTCAAATCTACTCCGCCAAGTGATAATTGCCATCAGAGCCCTCAAATCCGGTGACGCGCCGCCGCACCAAGGGGTGGCTTTCTCTTAGGTGTAATATTGTACCACTATTGATTTATAGCATCCATCGATCATAAAGAATGTACTTAGTTTTCTATAATTAGTTAATTCTTAATTGTTCACACCCTGATCTTTAACAAGTCTCTAGACCTGAATGGCGAGATAATTGAATTAACTGGAGTTTAAAGGATGCAAATCAAAGACAATAAGAATCTGGGATTTTATTAAATTGAAAGAAATCGACTCACAAAGATCCAAGACAAGGAATTTTATGGGCAGATTCAAGGTATCAAACAAAATAGCATTTGAATCTTAAATGGATTTGATTGAAAGCTTAAACAAAGATTTGGGTTGACTGAAAGATTGACTCCAGCTCTGGAGTGCTACAATTTAGCTAGTTCATGGCCAAGAGAAAACGTTATCGTTTAGATTTCCATTTGATGGCTTATCTTCTGTCGTCCATGTGTTCACTTCCTTTCATGCAACATCTGCTTGAAAATTCCTTTATTGTCTGCAATCGAATGCCAGTGTTCTGTCAAACTATCCTAAACTTGTTACATCCCCTTCCCCTTCAAGAACCCTTTACCTCAAGGTGAGGTTAGGTCTCCTTTGACCACCTCTGAGCTGTTTATTTTTATATTTTAAATATATTTTTAAAAAAATTCATTATTTTTATTTTTTATTTTAAATTGGTTTTTTATATGTTTTTATATAGTTTTGATATGTCATGTTAAAAATAATTTTTAAAAAATAAAAAATATTATTTTAATTTATTTTTAAATAAAAAATACTTTAAAATTAATAACACTTCATGCGAGATCAAACAATAAAAGATTTGCAACAACATATTTTATTAATTATATTTAATAAATATAATTTATAATAATACCCTAAATACTCTAAAAAATTATAATAAAATAATGTAAAATTACAAAATTCTTAATCGAGAATTTTGTTAGTTTTTTCTTTCAAAGTATTAAAATAATTATAATATTTTAAAAAATTAAAAATATAAAAATATCCCTAAATTTATTGATTAACTTATTTTATTTTAATATTAAATTAATAATTTTACTACAAAAATAAAATTATAAATCTAGTCTCGTATAATTTTATAAATTACAATACCTAGTACAGATTATCTTTCTTCCGATACCTAGGACGGTTATTTTTGTTCCAGCAATGGAGTTTTGGTGAGCAGTAACTATTATTTGAAAAATAATTTTTTTTATTTTTTATTTTTAATTTAATTGGGTAACTATGCTAAGCACTTCATACTCATAATATCAAAATTTAGCACACTCAAACAAAACAAAAATGGAGAAAAGGCAGTCTGGTACTGGTAATGCTACGGGTCCTGCTACTAAGGAAGTCTCCTTCCTCAATCGCATCGATCTTTCCAGTCCCGACATTCACCAATCTGTTTCTCTTCTCAAACAGGTAATTCAATTTAATAATCTCAATTCTCATGCTTCTCTATTTTTCGAAAGAAATAAAATTGAAAAAAAAAAACTGAGAAAACTGTATACTGTGTCTGTTATAGTTAAAATCATTTGTGTTTTTCTTTACCAGGCATGTTTGGATTGTGGATTTTTTTACGTGATCAATCATGGGATGAGTGAAGAATTGATGGAGGAGGTATTTGAGCAAAACAAGAAATTTTTCGAGTTGCCATTAAGTGAGAAAATGAAAGTTTTAAGGAACGAGAAGCATAGAGGCTACACTCCTCTTTTTGATGAGCTCCTGGATCCTGATAATCAAGTTCATGGTGGGTTTCTTTTCTAATTTCTGTTTCTTTCTTTTCAATGTTAAAATTGTTTTTTTCTTTTCTTTTTTATGGAATATATTATAAAAAATGCAAGTTTTTTTTTTTTGTTTGGATATATTATATGGTGGTAGGAGATTATAAGGAGGGTTATTACATTGGAGTTGAAGTGCCTGAAGATGATCCTAAAGCTGAGAAGCCATTTTATGGGCCCAATGTTTGGCCTTCAGATGGTATTTCTTTTTTTCTCTTTTGTTTCTGATTCAGTAGTTTTTATTCAAGAAACTTGTCTTATTAGTTCTAGAATGTTAAAGCTTTTTATTGAAAATTTCCTTCTTTTTTCATGGTTGGTTTCTTAGATATTTTGCCTGGTTGGAGGCACACTATGGAGAAGTATTACCTAGAGGCATTGTAAGCTCTTGCTGACATATTTGGAAATACTGTGGATAGTTGAAAATGATGCCAATCTCAATTATTTGTGCATGATGTATGTATGTACTCATGATTGTATGCCACGCATGAATATTTGAGATCAGGCAATTTTGCTGCTTCAAAGACTTGCTCTTGATTCTTCTCATCATTTTGCTTCTATTTCATTTGGCATTTTATTTTTAGTATCTTATTAATACAGAGAAGTAGCAAGAGCCATTGTAAGGATCATAGCACTTGCACTTGATCTGGAGGCTGATTTCTTTGATAAGCCAGAAATTCTTGGCCAGCCACTTGCGTTTTTGCGATTGCTAAAGTATCCAGGTCATACTTTTAAACGATTTAATTAATTAAAGCTCATGGGATGTAGTTATATGTTATTGTCCAATCAGGTGTGGTTTATATCTTGTTTCATTGTTTGGTCTCCAGGTCAGATTTCTGATCCCTCAAATGGATTATATGGAGCTGGAGCACATACTGATTATGGTCTCATTACCCTCTTAGCTACAGATGATGTTTATGGCCTCCAAGTATGAAAAGTTTGTGATGATATATATACATATAGCTTCTTTTTTGCACAGCTTAATTAGTTATTGCATTTTTTTAATCTTCTTGCAGATATGCAAGGATAAAGATGCTCAACCTCGAGTATGGGAATTCATAGCACCATTGAAAGGGTGAGGCTCCGTAGGACTATGAGAGAATTGGATTCTTTGTAGTTAGAAATTGACTGATACTAGCAGTTGGAGTTCTAACAAATTGTGGCGTCTATTAGATATCCATTTCCATTTCTATAATTTACGTCCAACTATGTAAAACAACTACATGCCAAAATCTCAGGTCTTTTGACATGGAGGCCTCATATATTTGATTTCAGTTTATAGAGTTACATCTTCCTAGATGGAAATCATTAGTGCAACTTTGAAGTAATGCTTAACTATTAAATGGCTATTAAATTGTTGATTTGTCCAAGAATATTCAGTTTTACAACAAATATAAAGTTGCAGCAGGCAGCAATATAGAATTGGAAACAATTTGTGGGACTATCTGGAACTAATTTTAACTGAAGAATCCTCTTACCTCTCTACATTGGAAAAAGAAGATGATGCTAATAATATGGTCAAACTTGATATTTAAGCAGTGTGAGCATCATTATTAGTCAAATTATTTGTTCATGACCCTGAACATTTCTACTTTTCTCTGTTACATTGTGCGCTCAGTTTCTGGAATATTATTGTGCACTCACATGATTATTATTTAAGCTATTGGTTCATGAAACTGAAACACTTCTATTCCATGTCTCCATCTTTTTGCCTGCTCCATTGTGTAATTTCGTATTATTGTTTATGAGCAATGATATGATAGTGTAAACTATTCACAACTCTGACATTGCTAGATGTGTAAGATTAACAGCGGAATACACATTTGTGCCATTAGAAATAGTTGAGGAAACTGTCTTGCTTTGGGAAAATTGACTTACTTTTCACTTTGGTTTATCTTGAACAGAGCATTCATAGTGAATCTTGGTGACATGCTGGAACGCTGGAGCAACTGTCTTTTCAAGTAATTTTTGTGCATGTGATCTACATATTTCACATGAATTACATTTTCCTTCCATTCGAAAATGAGATTTAAATTCTTGACTAAAGGAGATATATACTGTATATTTGGCAATTGGCAATTGGGAAGGATTTATAGTTAATTCTTTAAAATTAATTAAAAGGTCTGATTGTCATGAAGATGAAAGTAGCATAATGGTACCATAATGCTTCTTTGCTTATCATCTTCATATGCAATTTTCCTCACTTTGCAAAAATTCTCTCCTTTTTTTTTTGTTGCCTTTTTGCCCCTTTTACCATTCCTCTAGGCGGAACTCATGTTCTCTACATAATATTACATAGGTCCACACTACACAGAGTTTTAGGGAATGGTCAAGAGCGATATTCTGTAAGTATATATTTTTTCTTGTTATTTTCCTTTCCCTTTCATGTTGATGGCCCGGTGTGCCTTCTAAATCTCAAAGCTCCCATAAGTAAAAAGCTTTTATTTGCCTACTGTCAGTTACACAGTTTTTCATTGACCTTTTGCTTTGGGCAGATTGCTTATTTTGTGGAACCTAGTTATGACTGTCTTGTCGAATGCTTGCCAACCTGCAAGTCCGAGAAAAATCCACCCAAGTAAGTTGAAACCTCAATTTTTTTCTTTTGCATGCTTGAAATCTGTGACTGCAGCCTGGACATCTCCATGCATTTCTTTCTACATGAATTTGTTATAGGCAGCATATAATTATTATGCTTAACCCTTCTGATCTGTGATGTCCTTGTGCGAAAAGTGACTGGGAATTTGGGGGTAAACGAATATATAACCCAATAACTGGTACCTTTGAACAGTTTGTGTTGAAGATTTCTCTTTTGTGTTGCACCTGGTAATAAATTCTTCTATCATTTTATGCCGCATCTGTGCTATTTGGATTTGAGCATGTTGCTTCTTTAAGTTCTGGAGTCACACTAAATGGATTACATCAGATGTTGATTTCTAATATAGCTGCTATCTTACTCCCATATAGAAGGTTTTGCCTATTACAAGAATTCCTTTCCATGCAAATGTTCGCCGGCCTTGTGCAATATGAATGTGTGTAGACAGTAAATGATAGGGCGGCTTCTTCTTCTTCTGTTTTTTTGAAAATGGAAGTGTGCATATCAGTTGTACATCTACTTCAACTTCTCTATGAACCGCTGCATGTATTTTTTTCACCAGGTTTCCTCCAGTCATATATGGGGATTACCTTGGTCAACGCTACAAGGATACTCATATTGATCTGAATGTGTACAACAAACTGCAGAGTTGAGCTTGCCGGAGAACATTTCAAGCTTGCATTGTACAATTACTACTCGTTAATTGCCATCAGAATTCTCAAATTAAAATGAAGCTCTTGCACACCGCAGGATGGCTTCCTTTTAGTCTTGTTATGTTGTACATTATTTATAGCATCAACCATAGAGATGAGTTTTCCTTGTTAATTTAATCCTAAATGTACATTATATTATGGTGCTCAATAAATGTGTGAACATCAACCAGCAAGCGTTGCCTGCCATGGCTTGATTCGCATTACCAATCAAGTAGAAAAGTAGCTCCATTTACTAGTTTAACAAGGTACTGATATTACAAGCCCAGACAATTTATTTTGCTTACTAGAGCGGTTGCTCTCAAGACAGCACGCGGCTTCACACCAAAAGAAAGCATAAATGCACAAGCACAGTACAGACAATTCACCGGTAATATCTATAGGCGGGACTGTACATGCAACTCTCTGCGTGCTTCACAAGGTTTTCTGGACGGGGGAGACGTGTAGCCAGGCCTGCAAGATCACAACATTCAAATAAATTTAGAATTCCTACCACAAAAACATAATACAAGAATAGCCACACTTACCAAGTTCATATGCCTTGGCAGCTACGTTAGCAGCAATTTGGACTGAGATTTTTCTGATGTTAGATAGAGGTGGGTAAATCAGCCCCTTTGCCAAGTACTCTTCTTTAATTTGCCCAGCCAAGGCTTCCGCTGTTATTAGAGACGGAGAACAGATAAAAAACATTAGTCTTCTGCTGAGGAGACTCGTGATAGCATGAATCACCAAAGAGTTGAAATCAAGCAACTAATTGTGTTCTAAATACCGTGAAAAAAATTAAATGAAAAATAAGTACTCCTTGAGATATGCTTTGAACTTACCGGCTGCCAGAAGCATATCATCATGAACACGAATAGCTCCAGAGATGACCAAACCCAGGCCAAGGCCAGGGAAAATGTAAGCATTGTTGGACTGGATGGACAAGAACAGCACAAAATTCAGTCCTTGATGTTCAACTCAAATACTAAATTATTAGACAATTGCATTGTCTAACCTGGCCAGGAACAAAAACTTTTCCCTCGTACTCAACAGGATCAAATGGACTTCCACTAGCAAAAATTGCTTTGCCCTGCAATTCAAGATCAAGCAATGAACATAAGTTTAGAGTTAACCGCACTTGCTTAGATAGTGTCCTGAAGAAGAAAGATTGTAGATCCCTCAGAGGCTGCTTCCTCAACCCGGTGATGAATTATGATTGCAAACAAAGTTGATTTTACCTTAGTCCAAGTGTAGGCTTCTTCAGCTGTACATTCAGATTGTGAGGTTGGGTTGGAGAGAGCCAAAATTAGAGGTTTCTGCAATGCCATTCATAGAAAATGATCAAGTTCTCTCTTTTTTATGGTTGATATACAATTATCATTCACAAATATACGTGAAAAACGCTTTGGACATATTGAACCTCATTGAAAGAAGCCATGGCCTCAATCACTTCCTTAGTAAACGTTTTTCCCACTCCGGATGTTCCAATCAAGACTGTTGGTTTGATTGCCTGAGAAAGTGGGCTAACTGAATGAGGAACCAACAAACAGTTGAGAGCAGGTAATTGAAAATTGAACAGATTTCCACACCTTGACAACTTCTAGGAGTCCTTTAACGGGTTCATGTTCATGAGCCCATGGTTTCTTGAAGTGTTGTAATGACTCCTTGCGAGAACTAACAATCAAACCCTGTCAGAAAAATTATGTGGTGTTAAGAGATGGGGGATGAAAGGCAATCAAACAATTCTAGAGCTTGTTCGTAGCTATAAATTGTTTAGCAAGGTCATAAAAAATTCTGCTTCAGTGTTACCTTTGAATCTGTCAGCCAAATCTTCTTGCGAGTCTCTTCCAAAGGAGTTTTTGACTGGAAAAAAAAGAGGAGAAAAAAAAAAGTCAGAAACATGTAAATGAAAAAATATATGGAAGATAAATTGGAGTGATATATGGCGTTACTCCAAATCCCAGTAAAAAGATACGAATCACTAAAGATGACATGAATATTGTAAGAGCAAAACTATACCCGTCTTGACATCTCAAGAGCTATAAGCTCTGCTATACCAGTTCCAGCCTGCAAAATCATAAAGCTACACTTCAAATTAACTGCTCAAACAATACATATATAACTTAACCACTAGATTTTTAATGCTGGATAGAATTGGATGTGGATGAGCAATAATCTTGTAAGTCCTATCATTACCTGAAAAACTTGAACGAAGAAATCATAAAATCAAAGGGGAAAAAAAGGAAAAGAAACTCATGTTTTCACACTAAACACTCAAGAATGTCATCACTCATTCCATTGTCTACTTCTCAAAGTCTTTTACAATTGACTAATTCTTTTTTTTCTTTTATTTTTTTCCCATGCTGCAGAAGGAAAAGAAGGAACAAAATCATAAGGCAAAGATAGAATCTCACTTCACCAGCACCAAGGAACAAGAAAGTGTGATCAGCCAGGGAACCACCTAGCAACTTCAGTGCTGAAATAAGCCCTGCAAGAACAACAGCAGCCGTCCCCTGCAATAGACAGAGAATAACATATTAAAGAAGTAGGGAAACAGTGTCTTAAGTAATGATTCACGATTAGAGAGCCTCATGCCTGTATATCATCATTGAAGACTAAATGAGTTGTGCCATACTTTGCAAGCAGATCAAAAGCATTGTGGTTAGCAAAATCTTCAAACTGCAAAATTTGGTAAGGAAAAATGTAGATAACATCAGAAGTGAGTTAGGAACATGAAACTTTGGGATCGTACAAGTCAACTATGCATCTGACCTGTATCAGAACTTTCTCCCCATAATTTTGTTTTACAGCAGTCATGAACTCATGGAGAAGTTCAGAGTATTCCTGGAAGTAAGAGAAAACACCAAATTTTATTTGATTGCGAATTATATTTTACATGCCTGACCATAATGAAGGTATTCTCAGTTATAAAACCTGGCCAGTTGCCCTCCTTTGTCTCAGTCCAATGTAGAATTCATCCTTCAGCAATTGCTCGTTGTTCGTACCCACATCAATGGTTACTGGCAAACACTATAAAAAGAACACAGGAAATATTCCCATCAGAAAACATATCAAACCATACGACGCGTCTCAATCCATGATCTTATTTTAAAGATAAACAGTTAAGAGACAACTTGATCTTTAAGGGCATATGAAGCACTCGATGCGAGCAACATCTTAAACCTAATGAAAACCAGTCAAGTAGAGAAGAGACTTAGAATGTTCTGAAAATGCTTACAGCTGAAGGACGAACTCCTCCAAGTGCAGTGTAAAGAGACAACTTCCCAACAGGAATGCCCATTCCCTGCAACATTTTCAGCATGATCATACGTATATATTTTATAAACCACAAAATAAAATGAAACTTTTTTTCCCCTTTCCAGTAAATATCCTTATACCTGACAGCCAAGATCCCCAAGTCCCAAAATTCTTTCACCATCAGTAACAACAATAACTTGAATACTCTTCTGAGGCCAGTTTTTCAGCACATCAAGAACTTTCCCCCTAGAAAACCAACCACTTCCTAAAATGAGCTCATAAATTATAAATATTGGCGGGATTAAGTAAAAACAAAGGAAAGAAATATCCATACTTCTCTTTTAAACTTATATATAGACCCTGAGGACGCTTGAAAATACTTCCATACTTCTGGCAAGCTTCCCCAACCGTCGGTGTATAAACAACCGGAAGCAATTCCTCAACATTATCGATCAAAAGCTTATAAAACAACCTTTCATTCCTTTCCTGTTAACCCCACAGTAAAAATCTTCATCATCATCATTATTATTATTATTGTCGTAGTAGTAAAAAAATGTGTTATATTTTGAGAAATGTAAAAAAATTGGACCCACCATAATAAATAAAAATAGATCCCATTTGAGATCATATATAATAATACCTCAAGTTCCATCATGGCCGTATATTTTTGAAGAGGAAGTTGATATTGTCTAATGGTGTTCATCAATTTCTTTTCCTGAAGCTCTTGAGAGATAGTTGTTGGAGGAAGAAGACCACGCAGGTAGTGTGCATCTCTTTCTTTCTCAGTGAAAGCAAGCCCTTTGTTGTGATGTGGATCCCTCAACAAAGTATATCCACTACATCCCAGTATTATTATTACCAACAACAACAAAAGTTGACGATCAAAATGAAAACTATTACAAATTAAAAACCAAACCTGGCAACGGAGATGGTCCAGGGAGTAACAAGCTGGTCCTCAGTGGCACGATCCTCGCCATAAACGTCCTCAACACCACCACCGACAGTGGATTTGGGGTCCATGTCGAGCACCGAAGCTCCGTCTCTCATCTCCTTCAGCGTGCTCTCCATTCTCAGTTGACTTAATCTCTCTCTGCTGATCTTCGAATATCAAACTAAACCGAACCGAAACCTAAACCTGACCTTTCTTTCTTTCCAAATCAAAGGGAGAAACAGCAAAATATATAGAGATTAAATAACAAGTTCTGGAGTAGTGGTTTGCTCTGTTTCTGCTCGACAAAAACACAACGTTAACAAAATACTTATTAGTAGCAGGCAAAGTCAAGGCCCTTGTTGTTCTACACGTTACAAATACCTGGTAGGCATCAAAATTTGGAAGTGAGAAAAGAAAAGAAAAAAAATATCCCTTGTTATTTTCAGTTTGTTTGGAAATTTGGTCGGCAGCACTTGTAATTCTTATAATAATCGCTATAAAAGTAATATTATCAGCAGCAGCAGCAGCGCTAGACTAGTAATAGTATATCCTCGTTCATGCACTTAATAATTAATTTATCTCTTAGTCCTTAGCTTCGTATTTGAATATTTTAAGTTAGCATTTGATGAAATCTACACATGAAAATACTTTCTAATATGGGTAATTTGATCGGAAGCCAGTAGATTATGAATGAGTTTTCAATGATTATGTTATTCCATAA
>Ga0325411_1004257_pt1 | contig 16106 bp, 10 predicted proteins | sample PopdelMetagenome_13_FD_206181 | JGI IMG/M metagenome (GOLD analysis project Ga0325411, IMG submission 206181) | Populus deltoides microbial communities from Bellville, Georgia, United States - Xylem-PdIQD-R4 | ecosystem: Host-associated > Plants > Phyllosphere > Stem > Wood/Secondary xylem...
AGGTTTTCAAGTTTAGCCTCATTAAGATCAGTTGAATACCTACAGTTTCAGATTTAAGATTTTGAATCAGAATTCCTATTTTATAGTGTTTTTATATCATATCTTGCTTGTCTTTCATCTCATTTTTCTACTTGTGTCAAGTATTCATCAAGTGAGAGAGAGAATAGCAACAATGCCAAAAAGATAAAAGACGAAAAAGGATGACTGCTACTTTTATACAAAGTTGTTGGAGGCAAGTGTTTACAAGAAAAAAAGCTTTGAATGCTTAAATAAAAGGTCTCAAAGTACTTATTGGTGATTCGAGGATGAATCATCTTAAAGAGAGAGATAATGATATGATCCAAGAAAAGGTTGAATGAGAAAATTCAGATTCTAGTGTAATTATATCTACTGTCTAGTTTTACTCTATTGAGAATAATTCTTAATTTGACCATTGATCGGGCTAGAATTTTATTTCATACATATTTTTCTATATTGAGTTTAAATTTCAAGTCAATCGAAATTTAGGAAGGTCTTACAATACAAATCAGTAGATACAATATGAATTTTATCTTCTGATTTGTAGACTTTTTATTTAGAGAAGATTCTTTTTCTCATAACACACGTATATTTAACAACTTATTTTTTGGAGTTTTCTAATTTCATGAGAATCTTTAATTGACAACCTTTTATTATTGAATAATTTAGATTTTTACTTAGTGCAAATCACATTTTTTGTTGGGACAAAGATCAACAACTAACTTATCAAGGTACAACTGACCTTGTGGCATCTTCGCATACTCTAGGTTCTTGTTTCACTATAAAAAATGGATTCAAGTTCTTTTACAATACATTTGGTTCTTTGGTACAGAGCTATCTTTTAGGTCAAGATTTTTATCCAAACTTGAAATTTAGCTTTCTTGAGTTGTTTATCTACTTCGTTATGAATTTCTAGATCTTTATATTCACAGGTTCGCATCACATTGCTTCTAAGAAATTGCATCAGCTCCCCTTTGGTCTATTTTCAGTGTTAGAGAGCATAAAGAAAAATCATCAGAAGACCTAGATTAGTCAACCAGAGCATAAGCGGCAAGAGTCCTTGTTTCCAAGACATATCTTAATGAGTTCCAGTGTATTCAAATCAGGATTGCATAAACAAATCTTGATACATGGATGTTCTATCAAGCCAAGTCTCTCTTTTCAAAGTGGATAACAATCAACTACATCATGCAAAGTGGTTAGAACCAAGCAATGAAGAGAAAGCAGCTTAGAAAAGTGCGGGCACTGGTCATATACAGCATGCAAAGGTTTGGTGGAGAAAACTCAGGCATTTATTCCTGCTACCAACGGTTAGAAATCTTGCTCGACGTGTCTTGTGCAATACACTTCGGAGTCTAATCTAGCCTAGTGTGTAGAGGTTGCTTCGTACTGCGAGCGAACAGGTATGGCATTAAAAGTAATTCAAGTAGTTTGGCTAGAAAATGAAGTCCTACAAAGACCATAACCACAATTTAGTAGCCGCTTAATCAGTTGATAAAGACTTTTGAAGATGGTCAGGTCATTATTTCCCTTGTCATGCCGAGTCCTTTTTGGAAGGCAAGGGATTTCAAGTTTCAAATCAAAGAGACAGCATCAAAGATAGTGCACAATGGTATTTCTATTCTCCAAGAATATTCAGAGAAAACACAAGGGAAGTGTGAAAAACTATACCCCAAATGCATTTGTAATGCACTGAAGGGTCCAGTAGGCATGTTGAAGTCGACAATTGGTACCATTATGGAGCTACATGAAGTCAACGGTTAGGAGAACCTATTTCTCACTCTTCAAATCATCTACGCGAGCTCCTGTGGTTAAGGTGGCACGGATATAGCAAAATAGCAGCTCGATTTGGTTACCCATTTGCAAGGACAGCAGTTTTTGTTATGGAACTAGACTGTATTTTCTGCAGTTCAGGCTCTCAAGTGCCTCTCTAAAAGCATCCAGTGACAAAGCTGTTATCATTTATATCATACCACGAGCCATGCAAATGCTTTTAGCGGCTTTATTTGTACACTACTCATGCCAAACAAGAAGGGAATGAGGTTGCCATCCTCTGAGCAAACTATTAGGTCCAAATGACACAAGCAGGATTGGTTCATAGATATTTAATTCCTTGAACAAAGGATTTGCATTCTGGCTCTAATCAATGAAGTACTTCAGTTCTCTCCAAAAAAAAAAAAGGGCATAGCATTTAGCTTCATGCATCAAATTAGAATGAACTCTTTTGATATAAATTTGAAACATGCTTTTAAACATAAAATTATGCCAAGAAGAGGGAACTACTCCATCATGTTTGAGAGCATCTCAGAAAAGAAATTGATGGAATCAATGAATGAAAGCAGAATCTTAAAAATAAAAAAAATTGCAAAACAAAGCAAGAATTTAAGATTTTATTTCATTAAATTTGCAATTTACAAAAATGGTGCAGCATTACCATAAGTCGAGGTGAATTGCACCAGTGTTAGGAAGGAAGCAGAATATAAAGAAACTCCCCAGAAAACAATTTTGCTTTCAGTTCAATCCCTGCAAAACCAATTTCCAAAACCATAACTAATAACCCAAACTATCCATGTAAATCATAAAAAGGTAATCAACAACAACAATGAATTGGATTATCCAACCAGAAATATAAACAACATGGATATGAAACTAGAGATTATCACCTTTCATGATTCAGGCACTTCTTGAACCTTGTATGAATCTGGTGTAATTTCAGCTAGCCACAACCCAGGGAAAATTGACTGTAAAATAGCCCAAAAAAATTGTAAATCAGCATTCTGGAAACCAACTACAAAACAAAAATGAGTCAAATACTACAAAAAGGAAAGGAAATGGAAATCTACAACTTTTAATCTGATTAGTACTAGAACAAGAAATTTTTTGCAGAAAAAAATCAAATTCTATGGCTTGATAATTCTACAACTGACTGATTAGCCAATCACTCAATAAAAACAAAACTTTCCAACATTTTCTCAACAAACAAGCAAGAAAATCAAAACCCAGAAAAACTTACATCCAAATTCTTCTGTACGATTCGAGGCCTCTTCTTAGGCCTCCTTGGTGGCCTAATTCTAACCATCTCAAGAAAATCCTCTTCAATCTCTCTCTTTGATAAAGAAATCGAAAACTTGACTTTCTCCTTCATCTCGAAACTCTGCTGCCTCTTCACCATCAAACTCTCATAATATTTCTTTGGTGAATCAATCTCTAAATACCCCCTTGGAGAAACAACAACATTTCTCCTTGACGGCTGCTCTTCGATTCTAAGTGGAGCCTTACAAGCTGCCCTTCTAGTCCTCAAATTCCAGGGTCTTGGAGATTCATCAATATTTCCTCCTCCTTTCTCTTCCTCAACAACAAAAGGAGAAGAAGAAGGAAGCTTCAATCTTTTGGCAGCAGCATTGTTGACTTGAATCGGGTTTGGTTTATAATTCTTGTAAGAAACCAAATTGATGGGTTTTGATTGAAATCCTTGCTGGTGCTGATTATCATCATTGCTATTGATAATGTCATCACTGACTTTGACACATCTAAGGAGTCTCTGATTGCCCCATCTCAAACAAGGCAAAGAAAAGTTGTGCAGTTGCTTTGATCTCTCTTGAGATGATGAGGAAGCCATTGGTATTCGCAAACAAAACCACTACTTCTGAATTTGTGAGTCTTTCTTTATTTTATGTGAAGCTGTGTGTTGAAGGGGTTGGATTGTGAGGGAATTGTGGAATGAAGAGAGCAAACAAAAAGGATGGAGCTTTTGGTCATCAAATGAGAATGCTGTATGACAAGAATCCTTTTATATAATCTAATCGCCGGGGAATTTATAGTTATACTCTGAGAGATGTTAAATCAAGAGAGGAGAGGAGAGAGCGGTTTTAACGTTCGGGTAAAGACTTTGCTTTCGTTGGTTGGTGTTTCCACATTTGTTATTTACAATTGAAATTTAAGGTCCCTGTGGTATTTCATCTTCATCATATCAATCCCTGTGGTTCAGAAAAAGGATAACTGAGTCCTGTGAGTATCAAAATTATAAAAAATATATATTATTTTGATATATTTTGAAATAAAAATATTTTAAAAATAATTATTATTATATTTTTAAACACCTCTAAGGCTCCAGCACGGGATTGTTTTAGCAATAAGCCATTTATTTTATTCATTTTAGTAAAGACCTGTTCTTAATGGTATTTCTATCTTCTTTAATTATTAACTATTTTTTAAAAAATATTTTAGTTTTGAGCTTGAAATAAATATGAGAAAAGTGTATCATGCTTAAAATAAATATATCTCTTGTTTTTCAAACAAAAGATATTCAAATTTGATGTTGCTAGTTAAATTCAATAAAAATATATAATAGAATTGCATGGGGTTATAAGTTTTATTCTAAGATCAAAATATGAAGGACCCAATTGAACTCTTGGAACCCTAAGATTCAAAGTTAAAAATAAAATTAAAATTAAGCACCCCATTTGAAAGAGAGACTTTTTTTATTTTTTATTTTTTATTTTTTCTTTACTTTGGTGTAAACTAGCCAAATGAATGCCCAAAATCTATTTTTACTTAATTATGAAAATAAATATTTTTAAGAATCCAAATGATTTAAATTATAGTTTTTATTTAAATCTTCATTTTGTTATAATGTATTTTTTTTATTTTTATGAAACATTAATTTGTTACAAGTAGCATGATATTTAAACTAGCACAATTAAAATTATGCATTCACAATGATTAAATTACAAAGAAAAAAAACATTTTCTTTAGCCAAAACCCTCTATCTTTATTCATGTATTTTTCCAAGAGAAAACATGTTTTTTTATTAGAATAATGATTTTTTTAATAAAAACTTAGCATCATATAAAAGTAAATATTAATAAAAAAAAATCATGACATGATAACTCTTAAGCAACAACATAAAAGAATGATTAATTTGAAAATTTTATATAAAAAATGAACCTAAAAAACTAATATTGTCATTGAATATTCATGAATAATTCTTTAAAAGTTCATGCATATTAAATTTATATAAATTAATTGAAAATATTACCATAAAAAACTTACTTTAAGGAAAATGTTTTATAATGATATTCATTTTCTCTTTCGCATAACCAGTCCTTTACTTAAAAATTCTTAAAGATGAATTAGAATTTACAGTAACTATAAAATTAAATAATGACTCATTTTCTCTATTTTACCTATTCCACAATAATTAAATTCTTCGAGATATTGCCCACGACACAATGAAATGTTTTTTTTATAATAAATATAATTTAGTCCATAAATATTTTTTTTCATGTAAAATCATATATTTGATCAAAGTAAGTCAATCAATTCAAAATTGAGACAAAAATGAAAGAAAAAAAACAAAGTGTTGTATTTGATTTAATTTGACCAAGTTTATGATTTGACATGTACAAACTCAATTGAAAAAAACTAATTTAAGTACTAAATTATAAATACAATCAAATATGATGACCGAAATACTTTTATCCAAGGACCTATTTCTAATAAAAATAAAATACATGTATTAAAGTGAAATTTTTGAGAGATTTTAGTGGTCGAAATGTAAATCATTAGAAATTTTATACTATTACCATGTGGAACATGTTAATTTTTAATGATGCTAGGAATAATATTTGACAGAAAAAAAAAAGTGCAATAATAACAAAAAGGTAACGTATAGAATTGATAGTAGAAGAAAAAAAATAGTAGAAAGATTTTTTAAACACAAAACATTAGGTACAGGAATGTTGGGCAAAATAAATCCATTTTTTCATATGCTTTAGTTATTTTCGACGCCGCTGTGGCCTCAAAAACTATATATTTAATCTTTATTATGATATCAAGATTCATGCTATTTTTAAATTATTTTTATTTTTTGGAAAATAGAAGAAAGAAAAAAGAACGGTGTTCCAGAAGATTAAAGAAATAGTTAAAAAAATTGCTGTATCGATGATCCAATGTCTAATCCCTTCCCTGTATTGGGATTTCGGACAAGACAAATTGTTCAAGCCTCTTATGATTTGAGCAAACCTGCCCTGTCAAGCAAGCTTTAAAGAGAAGGAAGCTTTGATCAAACAGACATCTATATACATAAACAACATTTAAATGATCTTATCTATTTCTGCTAACTTTGGCTCTAGTGCTCTGTTTCTTCTACCTTCAGCTGCGCTCACCGATTAACTAAAAGTTATAAAATAACCCTTTTACCCCCTACCGGCCAAATGTTGTTGTCACAAGAGGCAAAACCGTAATCCATAGTACCACCGAGTCTAGAGCTAAAGTGATTGGCCATGTTGATTTCACCATTCCCTTTTAGTTTATTTTGTTGGCAAATTTCTCTATTTTGTTGTGTTATTTGGCAAGGGGAATAAATAAATAAAAATGATTGATTAGCCATAAACGTATATACAGACTTGAGCCTAGACCTTTGTTTAAGAAATAAGTTGTCAGAGACGAGTGGTGCAGTTGGGGTGGGTCACCTCATTCTTGATTATCCGGGTGTTATAAGACCCACATAATCCACACTTATGATATAACCAGTGGAATTGTGCAGACCCCTTTTGATCACAATCATTGCACAGTATATCCTGCATTAAAATATGAACATCAGAGGTCTTCCACGTGGAGCATAATCAAGAAGATAAACAACCACTTCTGAATGGGACTAGTGATAATTAAACAACGATGGCTAGATTTTAATTTGTCCAAGTAATGCAGCACAAGTTGAATGCTTTCAGTCAGTTTTAATCTCAGTAAAAGCCGCGATCCCCTCGGAATTAAGAAAAACCCATTTCTTCTTTCATGGAAAAAAGAAATTTCACTGGAAAACTGGCACGCTTGTGAGAAATCCAGCTGAGGAAAATGCGGAGAGATTTCAAGTTTGTGTGGATAGGTATGAACACATAATTCTGGGAACCCATACAAATCTAAAGCGAATTCTTTTTGTTTTTTGGATCGATAAAAGATGGAAAGAAATAGCTCTGTAAACTATAATTGAGATATTTTCTTGTTTCACTAGAAATAAATGCTGCGTTATGATGACTTTCACTAGAATGCAAAGAACCGGAGAGATCAATTGCAGAGGCAGGTTACCTGACAACGATCCCTGTATTCCTCTGGCAGCTCCTCGGCAGCCAACAACGCATCAAGCATGCCGAAATAAACCTGGGTGGGTTTACAATAATTGTTATAATAACATAACGATGCTTCACGCATTTCACAGCCAAGTAAACAGAAAGACTGCGATGACAAAATTTTGTGCCTATCATTATATTAATGATTCAGTAGAATTTAACAAATAATGCTGATGATATGTATACTGTGCAGGATGGAGAGGATAGACTTTATAGTTCTATTGCGCTTGGATGAAATCCATCAAAACAATTATGATACCTGAATCACAAGAAAGTTCATATAAACTAGTCAACTGTGTATTAGATCTTTCTTGTTGCCCAAGGGAATGAAGTTCATGTTTTAATGGGTATTATCGAATGTGCAAAAGATCCTCGATTACCTTGAGAATTTTATTGTTTAGAAGGGAATTTATCCTAACGATGAATTTCTGTTCTAACAGGGAAAAATGTTTCCTTGAGGATAGGAAGAAGCTGTCCAACCTTTTCCTTCAATCAGCAAGAGCACAAGGAAAACGCAAATGGCAGTCATTCCAGTGGTCCCCATAAAGCCATTGGAAAAGCTAAATCAAACTGAAAACTGAAAATTCTAGTCTTCTTGGTATCAAAAGAATAAACCACCAATAAGCATCCTAGAAAAGCTAGATGAATTCTGTAAAATATATAATTACGGGTAGTGGAAATCCAGTTCTCGACAAGTAACAATACTTGTTTGTTTATCCCCAATTTCTAAACCTTCCTCTCAAGGTAAAAGGCATTCTAGTTCAACTGATCATCAATTTCACTGTCATCTCCTCAAGTGCCCCTGGTGAGATACAAACTATATTACGATGAACAAGGCAATGCACATCTCTGACAGCAACAACTATAACAAGAAATTGTGCTCTTACCGCCATATCTCCCAAGGATTTGCAGCATATTGGACAAGTATAGTGACTGCAAGTATATGCCTACAGAACATGAGATGGAGGAGAAAAATAAGCTACCATTCTGAAAAGCACGAATCAAGATAGATGAAGAAAAACAGAAGAAACATGGACTGAAAACAAGAGAGAGTATAAAAAACCTGAAAGCATGAGGAATGCATATAATGGCCACAAGGTAAAGCTTTGACTGTTGCACTTGACGTGAATAAAAAATCGCAGCAAATGGGGCAGTTAGTTTCTAAACCTTTCTCCAGGCACTTGTGGTTCACTAACTTAATCCCCAGACAACAGTTGCAAGTCATGCAATGAAAGACATCAATACCAAGACCCTTCCCAACACGGCATAAATTGCAAAATGGGCAATGATATACACTCCTGAAGTCGGAAATACATTCATGACAAAAGTAAAATGACTAACAAAACCATAATAGAAACAAAAGCTAACATAAAAATGTTCACTAATAAGGTGGTTGTCATTCAAAAGCAAACTAACCAGCTCAATTTTAGTTTTCAAGAAATTCTACAGGGTAAGGAGTTGCTTATATCAACTTGAAATGCCATTGTAAATTCAAGACTTTCAGAGGAAATATAACCTCCTTTTGAGCAATGCAAATATGTTCTGTCCATCAATATTTGATATCACACAGTTTCCCCATATGTATTTCTTAATTTAGTGAACACGACAAGCATGAGGAATGAGCTTCATGATTACATCGAAATCATATAGCAAGTTTTTTATTTTATTTTTTCTAATTTTTCCAGCTAGACTAGGCAATACCAGTTCTCTGTCCCTAGACTTCTTGAAATGTCATTTCAATTCCTTCCAAGGAATGGTACACACCGATCCTCCCTAATCTGACTTCTTATCACAGTATGATTATTAATTTCTTATTCAATTTGGCCTGTCAGGAGAAATGGATGGCTTTAGCATGTGATGCCCAGCAAGTAAAGCATGTCAGCGCCAACACTGATGCACAAAGTGCAAAATTTATGGTTTGTGGCACCTGATTGATGCCAATGTCAGTTAGAAGCAGAAAACTACAAGTTTCAACACATAGGCTGCTGAAGTTAACTGCCCATCATAATAATTCAGTATTCAAATGATTAATTAGGATAGACAAAGATAATGCAAATTTGAAGCTATACAAACATTTAGAGTGACCTATATCTATTTAAGTGGCAAGTGGCATTCTAGGAATTTAAGATGGAAATCTTTTTTGGACCATATATATATTCAAGTAGATGTGAACTCCAGTTACAGCAGATGAATTTAATACGCCCAAGGTTCTTTAGTTTCTTTCCACATATCTAAGCGATAAATAACCATCACAAAAGAAAACAAGCTGTTTCTGGACCAGGGAAAAGGACCTCTATCTATTCATGTTATTTGATCATTCTCAAGCCAAAGCAACATTAAAATAATAAAACAAGTTTTAAATGCTTTCTATTCATTGAATCTAATGAGTTTGACAATTGATTGATAGAAAAGTTAGAATTGCATACCTTTCATCATCAAAAAACTTGCATATGTTGCAATAATATTTTGCCATTGAAAGACCATTGCATGTTGGTGTTGCACAGATTTGCCCTACTGGTTGGACCTTCAGGCAGCGCATGCACATCATTTCCAATGTTGCTTTTCTACAGTGATTGAACAAAACATCATATATTCAGAATTCACTTGAAACCTGAAATGCTACGAATCATATCAAGCCTTACCTGTCCATAGTGTGATCACTAACTTTGTCATGGCAAAATCTGCAAGCAAACAGCTTACCACAGCAAGAAGCCCGAAGTTTACAGTTTCTCTTGTAGTGTTCACACCCATATACTTGTTTTTCAGGGTCTCGAAATGTTGGGAAGCATCCCATTACATCAGCAGCAGTAGAATTTTCCCCTCCAGTTTCTTGAGGTGACTTTTGCTGAGCAGCTATCCAGCGGCTAGAACAAAACCATTTACATAACAGTAGAATTCATGATCAGGAAAGTAAGGCCTTCTTTAAGAAAGATCAAAACAGAGCTGGCAACTAAATGAATCCAAGCACGTGCTAAGGTATCAGATTGGAGAAAAATAAAGCATGTCATAATCACCAGAAAATAACCTTGTTAGAAGATTTTGAACAAGATATGATTTTCTCCTAGGATCAAGAGTGGAGTCCCTGTAAACCTTTCTAATCTCAGATTCAAGCTCATTTTGATTCATGCGGAAGATATCTTTCCACCCAGGCTTAAACAGATCACTTTGGTCTAAACTTTCTTGAAACTCTATGCCTGTAATAAGAAAAGCTGAAATTAGTGAAATACTCATCACTAGCCTGCAACCAATCATGCCTTTGCTAAAAAAATTCAAATAAACATGACATTTCACAGTATTTCAAGCTAAACCAAAATCTCTTATGCATGAGATACCTTCTTCTTTATAAATTGTATCTCCTGATGGTTCAGTCTGCACAAGTGATGCTGAAGTTTCTTTCCAGCATTCATTAAGCCACTCATTAAACATTGTGTTTCTTGTTGCCTGTTTCCATGTGTCCATCATTTTATTTTGTTCATCTTGAGTCAGGGCAGAAGTAACCCAGGGCAACATAGATTGCAGTACTTCAGCCCCCGTCGTCCCAATTATGCGACCAACTAACCTGTCTTGCTCCTGAATTGAAAAATGCCTGTCAAACAATGGCCACAACTCAAGCTCTTCTCTATTAATATGTTGATCTAAAGTAACTCTTATAGATTTGCACATCCATTGAATCTTAGTGGCTAGCTCATTGTACTTTCCCATATAATCATCGAGATGGCCAATAGAATGCTCCAGAGTACTTCCTGTTGGGTCCTCCATCACTTGAAACTTTTGCAAATTTTCATGAAGGTGTGAAAGCTCAGAAAGGACAAATGAAATGTCTTCAAATAATTCTTCCTCCTGCTTATGGTCTAGTGTATAAGAATGGCTAACATTATGAAGTGCCTCTTTAGACTCTAACGCTGGAAAAACAATTTCATCCTCAGCATTGCTATGAGCTCTGTATAAGCCCCATAATAGACGGAATCTTCCAATGAACTGCTGAAGAAATGCCTTATCGCAATCACTGAGGTTTCCAGATTCAACATCAAGATACTCCAAGTCTTTGCTTATGGCTTTATGAAATTTAAAAATAGTATCTATCGGTCGTTCTGTATACCCCAAATCAGAAGAGACCATATCTGCTTCCCAGACAAAAAGACTGGAGTTAAGGGCTGGAGCAGAGGATTTGACAGATAATGATCGCAAAGACTTGGTTGTGGAAAGAGAAGTCAATCCCAGATTTTTGCTGTTTACTCCCAAACCTGGGACACAACAAGACCGATCAGAACAAGATGGTTCATGGGCATCCGGAGTCTCTATGGGGTTGCAGACATTGCTATTTTTGCAAGATCCTGAGATGTTTCTTTTTTGTGGCCTTTTGATACCTTCACTGATTGACACAGGACTATCCTTTGAACAAAACGCACACAAACGCGCACAGCATGATGGAACAAATTTTTCCTCAATATCAGCAGGACAGCAATGAATTACACTTGAAGACAAACACACACCTTGGCTACGACCCTTGCATGCCCAACCAGTAAAAAGAGTTACAAGAGCTGTGTCTACTGCTGGAGCTGAACCGAAGTAACTCATTAGAATTGTGTATGTAATACTGATTTTTTAATAGAAAGTATTCATAACATGTGGCTACAAGAAGCATAATATAGGAACCTGCTGATTGCATATTTTTTAGGAAATTCCTGGCCTCGTGTTCTGTTAACAACCCCACCAGCCATGGCAAGACACGCTCAATCACTTTCAAAGGCATCATGCACAAGCTCTGGTATAAAAGCTCCTTCTGTTTTCTGAAGCTAAAGTGCTGATGGGCAAGTGGGAGAACCTAGACATGCAAGGAGCTTAGCATACAGAATTGAAGAATCAAAAGGGGATGTTTGGCGCTAAAGTTTTCTAGTCATGCAACACCAGTGACTTGTCTTTAAAAGACCAGAGTGTCTAATACAATCTTTCTAAGACCCAGGTGATATATTTTATGTTTTAACTTCCTCAAGCACCTCCATACATTATCAAGCCCTCCAACTCCCATGACTGGCTCCTTTTGACAAGACACAGTGATGCTAGTTCAGTATTACTGGAAAATTGATGCATGACTTGGTGAAAATGCCAAACATCCCTTGAAAGAAATATTGTCTAAACAAGGAAAGCTAACCTGAGTTTCCTCATTGTGGAAGTGCCTTTGTATAGTTTCTATTATTTGATCAGCATGCGAGCATAGCTTTGCATAAAAATCAGCTACAGAGTTAGAGCTTGCACCTGCACTTTGAATGCTTTCAATTAAACATCTGAACTCGTTAAATTGAGTTTCTTCTTCTGCATGCTCTTTTGAGAATGAAAATTCTCCACCTACAGCAGGAAATATGACTTTGTCCTCAGCAATACTGTAATCAGAAAAGGAAAAATGTTTCAGACAGAGAGTTCAATCACAACTAAGATTTACAAGACATTTTAAAAGTTCAAAATTGGCATGTTGAACATTTGAAAATACAGTATGGTGCCCAACAGATCCATGTCGAAACAGAATAATTGCATGCATGTTGTTCTGCTTCTGGGCCTTTTCCAGGAGTCTTTCAGATACACCATTATCATGTAACAGCATCCATGTGGCAGATGAAAATTTTATAAAAGCCTAGGCAAGCTTATTTCTGCATATTTCGAACTATGAAGATAAACATTATTCTAAGAATAATGATGCACTACAATATCTCCCAATTATGAGAGGAACAAATAATTCTAGATCATAAAATGGGTATGACAAAATTAAGAAGTTAAGAAAAGGCAAAAAAGAAAAAGGTGGGAAATAAATATCTCTTTAGCTGCAAAGTTAAACAATAGAAAGGAAAAATACCTGTGGAAGATGCAAACTTCAGCAATGAATTGCAGCCGCTCATCAAATGCTGATAAATTAGTAAAATCTCCAGAGCTTTGTATCTTCTTAGCCTCGTCAGCAATTTCATTTAACTCCCTCTTAATAGCATTATGCCAAAGAAGAATTTCATCTATTGGATGTGTTTCCATGGTATCAGAATCCTCATTACTTGGCTCCAAATATTTCCTTTTCCCAGTCTTGGATTTCTTACAGGTACATTTTTCTTTATCCAGTTCCAAAATTAACATGCTAGTAGGAGAATCCTTCTGGCTTAAAACCTCATGATTATCTACATAACTTTCAACTGCATCTGTGCTCTTCTTCCCTTCCATCCAGGTGAAAATAACCTATTTTGAGAAAGCATTTTAATCAACCACACATTCTGTGCATAATATATCCAACATGGGGGGAAATGATGGATGAAAAGTGCTTGCCTGTTGCAGAAGCTTTTCCTTTGGAATTATCATGCTTAGGCACTTGAGCATGTCTTGGTATTCAACTGGTGAAATAGAGGATGAAAGCCAAGGCAGAAACTCAGCCAACATGTTAACAGGAATGCTGCATATAAACTGCCAGATTAGAGATGCCTGCTCTTCGACTGAGAACTTCTCAATAAGCAAGGGAAAAACCTGACATATCAAACAGTGAAATGACTAAAATAGATATTTGCAACATTCTTATGTCTGGAATAAATAATTGTTAAAACCTATGTATTGTGCTGTAACCTAACCAAAGGCGTTCTCTGCCCCAATCATTTCCTTCCTACTAAAAGGCCATCTGTTTTGCCTTTATGGCATTTCAATGACATGGTAAATTAAACTATCTGGAAGAGAAATGATCTCACCTTTCTTTGAAGAGATTTCATATTCACAACATGCTACCAGATTGGCAAGAATCATATATGATAATTCAGTTCCACTCATTGATGCACAAGGATCCACAAGAAAGACAAGTGGATACATTACTTTCTATACAAGATCAAACTGTCACACACTTCCCTTGGTCCTAATGCACCCGATACATTATATTATATTTTTTAAATTGTTACCTATATGAAACTTTCCTCCTTTCATGTAACTGTTACATCAATGCTCTGACACATTAGATGGCAGCTGCATGCCTATTCTATTTCTCAAATGGTTTCACAGTATTGTACCTGACTGTCACAAGGTACGCCCCCCCCCCCCCAGTACATCCTTTGTATGCACAGCCATCAGGCCAAGTCCATAACAACGAGAAATCGAAACCATACATGAAATGCGGACAAAGAGACTCCTAGCATCAAGTCAAATGGCTAGAATGTAAACTAGAGAAGCATATGGCAATTCAGGAGATTATCCAAAACAATAGAATAGCATCCTTTGATTTGAGATAGAGAAAATTTACAAAGATTGAGTTCTGAACCTATAATTGACAGCATTTTTCAACCAAAGAGCTAGAGCTGAATTAAACCTATATATATATAGTCGAAATTTAGGTAATGAGTCCCTCAGCTGGAAAAAAAAAAAAAAAAGGTCATGACATCTTAAAAATGCTTCTCTATTGTATTAATTACAACATTATTTTTTCAACATGCAAGTTATATCTACTCATCAATTACATGCCATATCTCATAAATAAAGAGTAATCTCATTGAACTGTGTAGACGGAAAGTAAATAAACGGCAAAAACGAAACCTCACCTGCTGCTCTTCCTTGGCCATATGCTGACTAAGTGATGTCTGAAGGACTCCGGTACAGGATGCTAACTCACGTGGAAAACTTTCATCATTTTGAGTGTAAGAATTTAGAAGCTCAAATAATTGATCGAAAAGATTGCTTTCACCCTTGTGTTCTAATGAATACGAGTTTGCCACATTCTTCACACGATTATCAAGAGCTGGAAAGATGACCTGCAAAACAAAATCAATATCTTTTTCTTTATTTTTTTTATATAACCATTTGTATACTACTACAATAGTACAAGTTTTCCAAAAAAATTGAAGTTATTATCCTTATAACAATTATTTACACACACACACACACACACACACACACACACACACACACAGAGTACTTTCTTTAAATCATAATTAATTACTATACCTGCAAACAAAAACATTAAACAGTTATTATTAAAAAAATCAAAGGATATATAAAACAGCAAAAACGAAAGAGGCAAAAATTAAAATAATACTCTTACTCTGCTCTCTCTTTCTTATTTTAAAACATAAAATAATCCTCCAAACAGAAAACAAAATAACTGTAAACACAAACAAAACGAAACAAAAATTGAAAAGAAAGATTCAGAAAAGGCAGACCTCATCTTCAGCATTAGAGTGATACTTATAAACCAAGCGGAGAAACCGGTAACGTTGAAAGAGCGGTTTAATCTCCACAGTCTGATGACCGGTAGCAAAAGCCAGGGTTAATAGGTGAAGCGTGTCAAGCTCATTCCGAATCGCCTTATGAAAGTACAAAAATATCAAAATCGGCGATTTCGTGTCTTCTTCTTCGCTTTCTAAACCACCTTTCGAATCCACTCTCTTCGCCGATTTTGACAAAACTACTCCCTCTCCACACTGCTGTATTTCCGGTAACGACGTCGCCATTTTCGAAAATCACTCTCTCCACTCACATAAAAAAAATAAATTAAATAATATTTTAAATCTTTGTTTAGCAGTTAGTTGCTGTGTGTCTGTTTTGTTCGTGGAGATATGGCTGATAAGGGAGCTTGCTGATAAGGGAGGTAGGTTTATATAGTTGGATTGGTGCCACGTGGAAGACCAGTTGACACGTTGGATAGTGACGTAAGCAGGAGTTAGTATTTTTTTAATGGTTACACGTGAGGGAAAGATATGGCACGTGAGGAAGGGTGAGATGCTACGCTTTACTGTAGACGGTCAGAATTTGAAAGAAAAGTTCAAACATAGCAGCTCGAGGAGTGGAGTCCTGACTCCTGAGTGAGTTCTGACCTGTGTAGCTGTTGTGGCGTGTAAAATTAAACCACTCCAAAAGTTAAAACATATCACTTGCCCGCGGCTCATATCAAATATTTTTAATATAAAAACACTCATAATGTATTTTTTAATAAAAAAATAGTTATGAATTTAA
>Ga0325411_1004260_pt1 | contig 16104 bp, 4 predicted proteins | sample PopdelMetagenome_13_FD_206181 | JGI IMG/M metagenome (GOLD analysis project Ga0325411, IMG submission 206181) | Populus deltoides microbial communities from Bellville, Georgia, United States - Xylem-PdIQD-R4 | ecosystem: Host-associated > Plants > Phyllosphere > Stem > Wood/Secondary xylem...
AATTGTTAATGTCTCCCTCAACAAAACAAAGAAACTAGAGATGTAGGAGAGGTAGTAGAAGAAGATGAGGGAGATTGAGGGAGAACTACAATTCAGTAAAAAATCATTTTTTTTATTGTTTGGATTCCACCATTCTCATACATTTTTATATATTTATACAATGAACTAACCTTAACTATCTAGAAACTTTCATGCAACTAACTATTAACTAATTAACTATTCTTCACGTGCTAAAATATGTTAACCAACACATGCAAAATGTACTAACAATTGAGTAACTGTTTCCCGCCATATTTATCACATATTACTGCTAATTTCTTTCCATCAATCCTTGGGTCGTTACATATATAATTAAATTGAATTACTCTTTGAGTTTTATTGTCAGCATATGGTTACATTTATTTAGGATGGAGGAGAACACCTAAACAATTGTGAAGGAGAATAAGATAGCGTAAATAATTAATTGCGAAGGATTTTAGGTAATGGTGATGTAAACAAACACTTGGTTTTATTATCTAGCACGTGTGGCTTAGATGCTCTGTATTTACAGGAGTCATTGTCACGAGGTCCTTGGAAGACAATGCTTTATTCTTTGTTGCTGGAAAACAAAGCATGCTTGAATCTACTGCTCTTCAATAGTCTTGCATAAACACACTGTGTGAACCGTGACTGCCTTAATTACTTATCAGTACCACATTCATATTCCTGATCCGATTTGACAATAATTCATCTTGGTGGAGCTGTATCTTAGCTGGATGCACACTGCTACAGAGTAATATATATATATATAAACATTATTGAATAAATTCTTGGATTTATATACTTCTTTTTATACAGTATCGTAATATTAATTATCAAGTAATCATATTTTATCTAATAAAATCAATCACTATGTACTGGTGAATTTACGCGATCACTGAGTTTAAAGAATTTTTATTTGACACAAAATATAATTATGTTTCATGAAAGCTGTCAGATGCCTTGGTTTGACAAGCTTGTAGCAATGATTTTATATATATATAAACAAAACTTTTTGATGGAAGATTTTTGTCAATTTACTCTATTTAAAACATGATTTTGTTTTCTTTAAACAATATTCTTTTAGAATACTTTGAAAGTTATTCCACTATAAAAAAGTTTTTTTTTTTCTCTTTTTTAATATCAAGTCGTATTTGGGCTATTGTCAGGGGATAGGACCAAAAATCTTAGGAACCTTACATTTCAATCCTATAATTTGAATTTTGCAATAACTCCCCTTAAGTTAAAGCTTATTTCATTGAAAATACATCAAAAAACGTGTTATCTCTATAGTTCTTACTTCAATATTGTTTCATTTATGATTTAAACAACATAATTTTTTTTTTATATCGGTTCATCATTTCAAAATCCCATAAATTCTAATACTGTTCCAGCCAGTCCAGTACCCTGATGAGAAGCTCTTCTCCTACATGAGACAATCAAGATGACTGATGTTCTTATGGCCCGAGCATGGGATTTTGTGACTGTCAAGTGTTGAATCCTCCACCTCTCAAGAGCTCACATCGGCATTTTTAACTCACAGTGGAGATATATAGTGGACGAGAGCCGATTGAATCATTAAATAATATTCCAATCTGTGAAGCTTGCTAGCCCTTGTGAAGGCGGTGGAAATGGCCCTTTGTGAATTTATTCCATCTTATGATTGATGCTCAAACAACACCACAAAGGTGATGTAACTATATATCATGATTGCCTTGTCCAATACTTGCCAAGGCTAGCTAATGGCTCCAATATTGCCAAGGCATGAAGCCTGCCATGCCACCATCTTCAAAGGTTAGCCAATTAAATAAACGCCACTCACCTTCTCCTTTTTCAACAACTTTCAACCACTTTCTAAATGCTTGCAAATTACATCACCAGCTTTTTAATCCTGTTCATGATTCTTTTTTTGAAACCTTTTGTTTGAATCTTGACTTTCTTGATTATATATCGGATCTGGACTGAATTTTACAAACTCTGTAAAAATATTTCTGCTCTTTATATATAGTCCAATTATTTTATTTTATTTTATTTTTTGCTTTACATCCAATGGCATGGTTAAGCAAGGGGGGTAACTCTCTTTCATTCTTAACCTATATTAACGTGAATGAAATGAGGGATCGAATTTCTTGACATTATCATAACATCAAGTGACTTTACTATATATTTTCTGTTTCTTGATGAGAGAATTTCCCTAGAGACTGCTGGCATGTGTCCAAGACACTACGCCTTTTTCTCAAAAGATTTCACAGATTTATGTTTCGGTCCCCGGTGAGAAAATGAATTAATATTATTATCCTGCTTTAAAAACATGATACAAAAGAGCCCAGATCGACCCTTCATCTACATCTTGTAGAGATTATAAAATTAATTAAAGGTTTGATAATATATTTTGAGGCCTTTAGTGAAAGCTATTTATTTATCTTTTCTGTTCTTTTTTTATGAAAGAAATTTTCTAGAGACTGGCACGTGTAAGAGATTGGTCTTCAATTCTTCTTTTCTCTTTTCATAGATTTATGTTTCGTTCCTCAATATATGAAAGTGTGGATTAATATTATTATTATTCCAATTTAAAATCATGCATGATACGTACATAATTATCTACGGGACTGTTTGATAATGTAGTTGCGGGTAAGGTTCACCCACAGCCACAAATATTACTGTTTGATTAAAGAAAAAAATATACGTTGATACTAGTAGGATCCATCAAAAATTCAGCTGTGCTGCAGGTTTTGTAGAAACAGCATTTTGCTACTTCTCGTGGGGGAGGAACCACTGAACAGTGGAGCATGGCTCCACTATTGCACTATTCATTAAAGTGAACAGTTTTTTTCTTTCAAAAAACCAGTGCAGTTAATTGATTTTACTCGCACTATTCACGTGAACGTGAACATTAATTTTTTTTTGTTTTTTTAAAATTAGTTTAAAGTGAATTAAATTTAATCGTCCTGTAATCTCAATTTTATTCCTGATAATATTTTACCTAATTTTATTGCACGCTCAAAAAATCATGAAAACTGTAGTTCTTATCGGATGAATTTTGTACATAATGAAATTGTATATAGTTTAATGGAACAATAAAAAATATTTTATATAAAGTATGATTTATTTCATGATGTAATAGCAATAGTTAAATCTACAATATTTAAATCAAAAACCATAAATATTAATATATATTTTTTAAAATTATTTTATAACCTCAATTTGAAAAGCATTCTTAACCAAGCACATTAAACTACTTTTTGTTCGACCTCAATTTCAACCATAGTTTTAACCAAACATATATTTTTCCAAATCAACCTTAACTAAAAGTACTTTTTATAAAACAACTTTTTCAAACTACAACCAGAACCATTACCGCAATACCAAACACATTACATCTTACAGAAACTACAAATTAAATTAAAAGTCAGAATAATAGATTTTAAGACCCATAGTGAAAGCTATCTATCTTTTTCCTTTTTCTTGATGAGTGAGAATATCATATATATATATATATATATATATATATATATATATTTCAACCCGCAATAAAAATATGAATTAACATTATTATCTCAGAAATAAAAGATTATAAAATTAAAGGTGATGAGAGGATTTTAATTAGATACAAGCATGTGTAGACGACACCACACTTTTTTTAAAAAAATGTTTTCACAAATTTATAATTTAATCCCCAATAAAAATAGGAATTAGCATCATCATCGATCCCATTTTATAACATTGTTTTCACATTTTATAACATAGATCTTCCATATATGCCTTGTAAAGATTGTTAAGTTAAAGGTGAGAATAATAGATTTTGAGGTCGATCGGTCCGTAATGAAAGCTATTCATCTTCTTCTTTTTTTCTTTTCATCAACGAGAGAATTCTACATAGTGCCGTGCATGTCAAAGATACTATACTATCGGTCCCCCATTTTATGCCCAACGTGTATATATGCAAGCACATACATTTTCTTTCCCTGTTATTCTCTTAAGCCATGAAACGTGACCGGTGAAACAAAAAACCTGAGACCAATAATGGTGTGTTCATCTGGATATATTATTATTCACGTATAATTATTATTTTATTTTAAAAATAAATCAATGAAATTAATACTATCAATACTACAGTCTAAAACACACCCTTAATCTTACACACAAGGGTTTTTTTGACAAGCCTTCAAATTAATCAGTCAGCGTGGCCTTTTCTACTGTAGCATAATCCAACTCTTTCATGGCGATTTAAATATAATACATTTATCATGCCTTCAAATCAACTGTTTGAGCTAGTTCTAGACTTGTAGGGTTTCTTATATAAAAAAAGAAAATGAAGAAAGATGGGCCCATTTTACTATCTTGACAGAGTAATTGTCCGACAACAATGTTTCACACTGAATGGAAAAACACAGACACAAATGGCAGTCCAATCTTCATTCCCAAACCTTCACGGCATGAATAAGAACCTTGAAGGTAGGCTCACGCTTATGTTTTTGGGCATGTTTCAGCAACCATCATTGACCAATCTGCAGATGGAAATTTAACAAATATCTTCCACGGACAGCGGTTTATTGGGTTATATGCCCCTTGTTTATGCTCATCATGGCAAGTTACAAAATTTAACTGAGCTAGACTTGAGTAAAACACAACAATTACAAATAAAAATAAAAATAAAAATGATCAGTTTTTTACACATATTAATTTAACAAATGTTTTGCTTAAATTACTGTAAATATATTCTCAATGTCATAAATTGTTAAAAATGTAGAAGAGTTGTATATATAGGGACTATGTGTAGGTTTAAAATACTAATTATTTAAGGGCCTAATTCCTCCACTGAGCTCATCAAAGTTATTCAATAGATAATTATTTAGCAAATTTCGTATATAATCAAATCTTTCGTAACCACTGTTTAACTAACTATTAACCATCTTGATGTGGGATACTGCACTACTGGGTGATGAATCCATCAATGCCTTCAAAAGGCACAAAAAGGCAAAAGGCAAAGCTAGAAAGGAGAAAAGAGAACCCAAAAGGGCAGCCTGAGGTCAAGTGACCGTAGCAAATTGTTATATATGCTAGTGGTGGTGGAGAAAAATGGTGGTGGTGGTGGTGAATGGAAGAATTGATGGAGATTCAGATAGAGTGGGTGACATTCCCACGTGATTGACCCACCACCACCACCACCTCCCCTTCCCTCTTGCTAGCCAGTAGGTTTCCTGGTTGGCTTCATATCAACGCTAACAGCCAAAATAAACCAACCACATCAATAGAATCAACATCCTCACAAATAAGATAGAAAATACCATCCTCAGGAAAGTGTACAGAAAAACAATAAAAAGGTTAAGAGGTTACTATCATTAACTCGTTTGACAAAGTGAACCACTTTCTTGGATGGTAGGATTGCTTTTGCCCACTAAAATTTAACCTATAGCTAGCCCTTTCCTTTCCTCTCTCAAATGCTAGTGGTTCTTTCTCTTCCCTTGGTTGGCCACTAGTAATATGACCATCCTTTCATGTTTTTCCCCTCTCTAATGCTAGTGGTGACCTCTCTATCTCTCACTCCCTCCCTCTTATGTCACACTCTTAAGCTTGTGTGAAGCAATGAAGGGTTATACTCATGTTATCCGCTAAAGAAAGGTAAGGATTTTGTTTAGCATGGAGAGAGATGGATAAAGAAACTAACCGAGAAAGCCCATCTCTTCTCCCTAGCAATACCACCACCATCAAGGAAGAATCTCCAAGAAAACTACTTGGCGGTACTGGTGCTGCTGGTGTCGTTGTTTCTGGTGGTGGTGGCGGCGGCGGAGGTGGCGACAGATTAAAAAGAGATGAATGGAGTGAAGGAGCTGTGTCAACCTTACTTGAGGCCTATGAAAATAAATGGATACTTAGAAACCGAGCCAAGCTTAAAGGGCATGATTGGGAAGATGTTGCACACCATGTATCATCGCGTGCAAATTGTACAAAGTCTCCGAAGACACAAACACAATGCAAGAACAAGATTGAGTCCATGAAGAAAAGGTATAGATCAGAATCTTCCACTGCAGATGCCTCCTCTTGGCCGCTTTATCCACGTCTTGATCTTTTGTTACGTGGAAATAGTGCAACAGCAGCTGTAACTCCATCACCACAAGTACCACCACAACATCAACAACCATCAATTCCAACTTCTGCCAATCCTCCTTTGATGTTGTTAATGGATCAGTCACCCTTGGCGGTGACGCAACCGCCAGCACCAGCTCCTCCACCTCCACCTCTACCTCCTCCTCTTCCTCATCAAACTATTGTGACTGCTCAAAACTCACATGGGTCTAATGGTGTTGATAGGGGGGCCAAGGTCAGCTAACTTGCCTTTTCTTGTGATTCTCTTTAATGTGGTTGTAAATTATTATTCTTAACCAATAAATCTCTTTGAAGACAAAAAAAGAACTCTTGACCAACCAATTAAACTGATCAGCTGCCTATGCTCCTAAGTTGTTAGATTATCTTAATTACATGTAAAATTTTTGGACCACACATGATTGATCCCTAGTGAACTCATGGTTGCCTCTTAGGTTTTCATGGAGCTGGAATCACGACTTCTGTAATGTTGACGACATAATTTATGCTATCATTTAAAATTAAATTTTCCAATTTGTAAGTAATTTAGACCACTTCATTTTAAAAAAAATAATGTTAATTTTTCCCAAAATCTGTAATCCCCCCTGTATGGATGACACACACACACACACACACACACATATATATATATATTCACCCCTAATAGTGCATTTGAGTTCATTGTAAATATTAAATTAGCTATTAATTACTAATTTTTTGTTATTAGGGAGATGGAATGGATACAAAACTATCAGATCATGTCTCGGACAAGAATGTCATGGACACGGATAGTAGCACTCCGGCTTTATATAGTGATAAGGAGAAATTGAGGTCCAAGAAACTGAAGAAGAAAATGGAAAAAAGAAAGAGGAGAAAAAGGGAAGAATGGGAGATGGCTGATAGCATCCGGTGGCTAGCAGAAGTAGTGGTAAGGTCAGAGCAAGCAAGAATGGACACGATGAGAGAATTAGAGAAAATGAGAATAGAAGCTGAGGCTAAGAGAGGTGAAATGGACCTCAAAAGAACTGAGATCATAGCCAATACTCAATTGGAGATTGCAAAGCTCTTTGCTGGTGTTGGTAGAGGTGTTGATTCGTCCTTGAGAATTGGAAAAACTTGAGAGGATTGGTGGCACTGAAGCTAATTATATATGATCACATTGATGATTATATATATATATATATAGACCTGTAACATGCATGTGTTAACACTGAAAAAGAAGAGAGCAGAACCTTAGGAAATGGAAGGAAAAAAAAAAGGTAAGGGAGATTTAGTAATTAACTTGTATGAATTAGGCTTCGCTAATTAGCATTTAGCAATAGAGATGTGGCAGGTAAAAATAACTTCCCTACCTCATTGTAATGTTCTCTTTTATTGAACAATGCAGGTGTTCTATGCCAATATCGTCGGCTAATAGTTGTAGAGATCTTTAATCATTGCATTATTAATTCGTGCGCAGTTTAATTAGAAAAGAACACTCGTTTTCTAATGATTATAAATTTTAGTAAAGGTTCTATATATAGAAGAGTTGGCGTAGGTATTTGAAAATCGGAGGATGAGCGTATATGTTCTATTATGTAATTTAAAATTTATTTTAAGGTTCGGAGAATTTATTAAATTTTAAATGTATCACGTCGATATGAAAAATGCGTTTTTAAGATCGTGTGGATAAGAACTTGGTCTTAATTAGAAGAAATCTCTTATCATCGAAATAAGAAAAAAAATATTCTAAATCCATTTAGCATTTATTGAGATTAAAAAGAAATTGAGAGAGGAAGAGATTTTATGATACTCGAAAATAATTAATGATATTATATAAGTTACAACTTGGTTTTATTAATTTTAATTTTTTAAATATATCACATCATTGCCATATAATTCATGTCATCAAATCTTTAAAAAGAATCAACTTTTATATAGTATGACATGGATTATAGAATGATGATGTGACATATTAGTTGATAAGACTAAAAATTTAATTTATGTATTCTCATTGTAAATTCTCTCTTGAAGAGAAGCCATATGTATATTAAACGTGTTTTTTTTTTTTTTTTTTGTATTTGATGTTTTTTAAAAATATTTTTTAATTAAAAATATATTTAAATAATATTTAAAAAAAAAACTTGCTGACAAAATTTGATTAGAACCGAGGAAGAATTTAGTTTATTACCTAAATGGTCCATGAGCCTTGCAACACTATTGTTAACTGGCCGAGCGAGGAATCTCTCTTCTTTTAGATACTCTCCGAGGTTTGAAATTGGCCCATTTTGAAATTTCCTAGTGAAGCCCATGGTTACGAGTACAGAGTCATTGATTTATTTAAATGCCTTGTTTAAAACTTAATTATAATAAATATTTGACAAAGATTTATCAGGCCATTTGAAAAAATTAAATCAATCTTAGTGTGTGGAAAGTAAATGAATTATACAATCTATCAAAATTAAATTTATTTTAAAAAATCAAAATTAAGATTTTTAAAAAACAATATTCAAACTACGTTAATTCGGATTTAATAACTTTGATTGAGGCTTGAGATGTATAAGATTTGCTAGTGATTAGGACAAGTGCCAATAATTAAATGAAATTTAGTTGGAAATGACGGTATAAATGAGATCAGGGATCAGTTAAATTGAAGAAGTAGAAAGATAATGGATTTGCGATGAGAGAAGATTGTCCGAGTGATAAATTTGCACTGTCCATTCAAATAAATTCTACAGCTTTCATACCTTTTTCCAATATAAAGATTTGATTAAAAAAAAAATTGAAATCAATTATACTGAAAGGAATCACTGCCCTCCAAGCATGGAGGGTAGTCCTTACCTTCCAAGAACAGCCCTTTTTCACTCTTCACACAGCAAAGAAGACTGCTTTGCAGAACCCCTCGAGGAAAGTGCATTGAAGAAGACTCCCTTGTGGCATATGCCCATTAACTTTGCTTTCCTTTTCTTTTTATACATTCAGGTTCTGTTCCTTGGGAAAATGTAGTAGTTTTCTTGATTTTTGAGTTTTGTAAGTTTCTTATGCATTTGTTGTTGATTCATGGGGTAGCAAAGGTTGTCAGCTAAGGAGATAAAAAAAAGCACCCCAGTTCTTACGAAACCTAAACAGTGCGGAGAAACCACTGCATGTGTATTAGCCTTGATTTTCTATGAATTACAGTAGTGAACTGAAAGAATTGACCTTAAAAAAAACACATAATATATTTTTTTTAAGGCAAAATATTCTTTTTATTATATTCATTTGTCGTTTTAGAATTATTTTGGAGTATTTCAATTTTTCTATAATTTTTTATATATTTGCCTTCCTTAAAAACAAAAAAAATCAACTTTAATTTAGGACTTTTCTGACCTTTCATAATTTCTTTGAACACTTAAATTATTTGGTTACCTTTAAAACAAACTCTTATCTATAAATTTTTTTGGAATTTTCTTTTGATAATCACAATATAACTACTTTAGTGCCCTCAGAATAAAAAGTCTTAGACTTTGCTTTAGGGGTATGTTGGTATTTTCACATTGATTTTTCTTTTTATAATTATCATGTGCTTCCAAGGATGATTTTATGATTTAATTAATAAACAAATAAAAAAAAATAAAAAGTTGTTGGCACATTCATGAAGTATTGATTGAATTGGTTGGGAAATTAATATCATTAATTATTATTTTTATGTAGATTTATTGCTATCCCAAACAAAATAAATTATCTAATATAAATATCAATGAACATGCTAAATTAAAGATAAAAATAATCAATTTCAGTTCATATTTTTAAAAAATGCTTAGAAAAAAATTGATATGATGGGCAACGGAATACATGATAAAAGACTTGTTGATTTCCATGCAACATGGTGTGGACCCTGTATTTTGATGGTCCATGGCTCAAGAACTTGAAATGGTATGCCTTCGATGTGATTTGATGCTTTCTATTTATTGTTAGCTTGCGATGCTGTAATTTTATGGGTTTTTTTTTGCACCCAGGAGGCATGGTATTCAATGTTTTGATATGCTGTCAGGTTGATAAATAGATGTGAATTTGGAAGTGGTTTTCCCAATGGTTAAGATGGGAATTTACATAGGTAATGGCAAGCCCAATTAGCTTGAGACTAAAGGCTTCGTTAACTGAAATGGGTTTTGGATAAGGTGACGCCTTCATTGCCACCAAGAACACTGACTTTTTGGGTCGTGTGCCATAGTATTCGGTCAAATTTTATGACCCGTGACAGAATATCCAGACTGTTTTTGGCTGGATTTCCATGAAATTGTGGCATGGTCCTGAAAAATTTGACCTGGTGTTGCGACATTCGGTCAAGCAAAGAAAAGCCTTTAGCTTGGAAAGGCAACGAAGAAAGTGACTTGTTTATGTCATCACTTCATTTGTCAAAAAGAATCCTCAAAAAAGGTTTGAAGTGCTTGATTCCATGGCAGAAGAGGGTGGATGGAACATGTCAGCTTTGATGTAGATATTTGATTTGTTTATTGTAGGCTTTGTTGAGACTCTTAAATTTACATCATATGCTCAATTGCATACAAAATTACAAATAATGCCCAAGGCTGAGGACTTGGCTAGGCGAGTGCTGATGAGTTGTCAACCGAAATCAAAGATCACCCTCCTTATATCTTGCACATCTTAAGGTATGCATATGCCTAGTGTAGATCATGAGCTTACAAAGCCCTCCGCCTTTCGAAAGCCCTTGCCGAGAACAATCCTGGGGCACGTGTTCTTATCGTGTGTTCGGAGAACCTGGCTGTTTCTTTCCGCGGACCATTGGAGACTCCCTTGGATATTCTTGTAAGCTTTGCTATTTCCTCTGATGGTGCTGCTGCTGTAATTGTCGGGGCTGATCCTGATACAGCTATCGAGTGCCCATTGTTCCAACTTGTGTCAGCCGAGCAGTGTATTGTTAATGATGGAATAGTTGGTCACACACGTGAAATAGGCATGGCCTATTACTTGCACCAAAACGTGCCCAGTACTGTTGCGAAAGGTGCTGCAGGGTGTTTGGAGGAGACATTCAGCACTCGATATGGGATTAAGGACTGGAATTCTTTGTTTTACAGTGTCCATCCTGGAGGTCCAGGCGTTTTGAACAAGTTCGAACAGTAACTTGGGTTGACCAAAGAAGAATTGAGAGCAACTCGTCATGTGCTCACCGAATATGGAAACATGTGGAGTCCAAGCATGTTCCTTGTTCTTGAGGAGAAGATCCGCAGAGGAAAGGAAGGCCACCTCCGGTGAAGGATTGGATTTGGGAGTGCTTTTTAGGTTCGGCCCTGGCGTAAAAATCTAGACCATTGTCCTCCGTAGTTTTGCCACAGATTGACTCACTAATTAGGCTGCGGACTCGTCAAAAAAATCTCGAAGAACAGATCATGCGTGATGTAGTAAACAAATCAAGTTTCGTGGGCTCTGGTTAAGGTTCTTTGTGATGGTGATATTTGTTCCTGTATTTTCCGTTACGATTTATGGTCCAGGAAAAGTTCATCAATCCTCAAAAACTATTAAGATATTACTATTAAGATATTTATGAGATCCCGTTCGTCTGTGTCGGATCATTAAAAAACCAGTTTATTTTTTATCAAAATAATATTATTTTAATTTTTTTATTAAAATGAGAAGAAAAAAAAAGCCTTGAAACATCTTCTTCATTTCAAAAGGGGTTTTAAAAAAAAATCAAAATTTGGATTGAACCGTAACTTGTGATGGATTCATCATTTCCGAGTCCGAGGCAGACGATTAGTATACCAAAAGCTGATTATTTTTTATAGATTAAAGAGAGCAAGACAGTGGCGAAGTTAAAAATTTTTAAATAAAAGAATAAATTATTAATAAATACTTGATATTATATATTATATAGATATATGTTATATAAAGAAATCAATTTGAAACATATATACTAAGACCATGTTAGTTTTTGCATTTTAAAAATATTTTTGAAAAAATTAAAATTATTTTATTTTTTTTTCTTCAAATTAATATTTTTGATGTTTTTTAATCATTTTGGTACGCTAATATCAAAATAATTTTTTAAAAATAAAAAAAACAGCATTTTAATATATTTACGAGTGAAAAACACTTTAAAAAGCAACTGTAACAACACTCTCAACAGACTCTAACTCATATCAAATGAAATTAATTTAAGAATACTTTTAAAATAAAAAAATTACATTATAATTATTATTTTCGAGTTTTTATATTTTAAAATTATTTTATAATGATTTTATTATCAATCGCATCGAAGATATTTTTCTCAAAATAACTCAAACCATATAAAAAAATTGTAGTGATTTTAATATAATGCATATAAAAAAATCCAAAAATGGATGATTTTCCACAAAAAATATATTTGATTTATTTGGATGTGAAGATATAAAGTATTCTTTTTCTCTTTTTTATTTCTTATATTTTCTGTACCGGATATTAATTGGATATTTTATTTCACATAAAATATAAGCAGAAAAAAAATTTTATGACACGCATGCTTAATTATTAACTTCAATCCTGCTATAGAATGAGGGTAAAGGAAGAGAGAGTAAAGGGAACTTGTGGTGTTTTCGATCGAGAGTTCTGAGCACAATATGTTGTTTCAAAGTACAACCAGCAGGTGGAGACGGGGAGCACCCTTTCATTCATGGAACTTTTCAACTCCTAATTTATGTTTCTGCACATAAATGTGCTTATAAAAAGTTAAGGGGGCAGTTGCCCCCTTATGCCACAGTGTGGCTCCGCCCCTGGAGCAAGAGTAAGCTCAAGCTTAGAGGAAATGAAGTACAAATATATAAAAAAAATAAAAATAAGGTTATTTGTAAACTAAAAAAACAGTGGACAAACATTCGACATTGCTTTTATTACCTAAATCTCAATTAAGTTTAAAGAAGGAAGTTCATAATCTTTAGAATTTATAATTAGTGTCATCAGTTTCCTACATTCTTGTATAAAAATTGCCCTCTGCTAAAAACAAGTTCAGGCACTTTGTTTTACGAGCCTCCACTTTGTTAATCTTCTAGTAAGTTTAGATTATTATAATAATATTTTTTAAAATATTTTTTATTTAAATATATATTAAAATAATATTTTTAAAAAATTATTTTTAATATCTCAATTCCAGTCACATCACAATATAATAACATTTTAAAGGATATTTAAAAATATAATTATAGTTAATTTTTAAAATATTTTTTATTTTTTAAAAATTATTTTTGATATAAGTAAATAAAACAATTTAAAAACATAAAAATATATTAATTTTAAAAAAAAATTAAAAAATTAATGGAACACTATTTTAAAAGATATAGATAGATTGAATAGCATTGCAAGGGGTTGGTGCGGATATGGTCTAGCTTTTTCGACAAGATCGAGGAAAAGTTATTAGCAGTGAAAAAATTGTAATCGAAGAACATGATCTGTACCAGAAAGTGACCTGAAAATGTCTAGCAATTTCCTAATAAAGAGAGCTGCGTCAGGTTGAGAAACTTGGAACAAATTCTAGCAAGAAAATTCCAAATACATTTGCTCAGCAACTTTGCAATATATACCCAAATTCCTAAAAATAAACAAATTTCAAGGAATACTAAATATAACAAATTTTAGGCAATTAACAAAATTCATGCACATACAGTAACTATTTCAATTATCATTCGTTGAAATCCTTGAAATCGAGCTAATAATCAAAACTAATCACCCAAAATAAAATACACAAATCATAATTTGTTCAAAATTCTTAAAGCACAATTCCTTGCATTAAAGGAACCAATTTTACCAGAATTTATGTCTTTATACTGTCGCTGGGTTCTTTCGTTTTCTTTTTTACTGTTTGTGTGTGTTTGATGATTCAGTTTTGATTTTCCCATAATCAAACTGTAAGCAAGCACTTAAAAGCCTTGATTTCCTTTCAAGTTAGCATCACAAATCTCTTTAACGACAACTTGTTCACTTACCAATTTTCTATTTCTTTCACGAGGAACCTCTTGCTTCAACTTGTTCCTATCACATTGTTTGTCAGTTCAGTGGTGTTCAAAACTCCCTAATTTCCTAGCAGTGCCTTGCAAGTAAGTAACCAAAGTAGGTAACAACATACCTGTCTTCTTGAATTAAGCTGCCTACATTAAACTTCCATTGGGCCTGTTCTTGTGCAGTCTTTCTCGAGTTTTAACTTCCATCACGACTTAGGCCTTCCTCTTGTGAAACTTGCTAAGATTTGAGCTCCATACTATGCTGTTGTTATTAAATAATGGCTTCATGTTTTTCCCATTCTTGACTTAGCAAGGACAAAACCATAGATCAGAATCTTTAATTTTCTTAACCCCGAGGAGATCATTTTGATATAATAATCATTTCACTCTAATAGTCTTATTACAATCGAAAATCTACGTTTTTAATTACTTTCTTCCACTGTGAAGTCCTGGAAGATTCAAAATTAAGAACCCATTTCACAGAATTTAAAAGCAGAATATAGAGAAGAAACAGAACTGTGAACCATAAAACTAGAGCCGAGATACAAAACTTGTACAAGAAAAGAAAATGTTGCTAGAAATTAACATTTGGGAGTAGCATGTTTAGACAACTTGAAATCAGCACTAGAAAGTCCTTGACAATCAAATCTTATTCTACAACTTCATACAGTATAAAGGGCAAAATTTGCATAAGCATCTGAGGGAGAGAAAGCCAAGAACATAAGAGCAGCCATAATTCCAACTGGAAAGAACAGAATCATCAGTGGTGGAGGAGGAAGTGGTGGTAACAACAATGGCAACACAGCCATTGATGCTGCTAAAGCTGTTAATATAACAACACTCACTGTGCTGAAACACCGCACCATTGTCTTGTAGAAGAACTCACTTTTCTTGATTTTCTTGAAGCTCTAAATATCATTTCTTGCTTTCAGCTAACTGCAGCAAGAATGTGCTTAAGAAAAAGAAGAAATGGATTATGAAGGAACGAAAGTTGAAGAATTTCTGCAACTTTTCTGTGATTTGTTCTGCTTCCTGGAATCTAAGATGGGCCAACAATATACGGCTGGTATGGTCAGGAACAAGAGGACAAAGAGATTTTTTTTTTTTTTTTTCAAGTAGATAAACCAATAACTATAACTTAATGACCTTCTCGAAATGAAGAAGTGTATTTATAGAGGCATCAAGACTTTGTAAAACAAAGAGCCATTGATTGGACCGAGTTGCGGTTTGGTTATTGTTTTTTTGGGTCGAGAAATCCGGTGGTCCAATCAGACAGAATCAGAGCTGCGGATCCCAATGCATACGAGTCGATACGTTTGGGAACCAACAATATTGGTTTGAGATAATTACTGTTTAAGGTTTGAAACAATATTAGAATATTAGAATATTAGAAGTTTCTCAAACACTGCTTAAATTGTTTTGTAATTTTTATCTAATTTGTTGTGTTATTTCCACAGTTATTTTATTTGGATAAGTCTAACTTATTTTAAAGCTCCGGTAATAAATAGATGGGTAAATCCAAGTAAATTAAATCAGGTATTAACCAGTTAAATCATTTCAGTTTGAACGACTCAATTTTTAATCCTATTTGAAAACAAACACGACTGAAACTAGACTTCAAATTAATAGATCACCGAGCCGAGCTAGAGCTGGGTCTGGTATCGATGGCTGTTTCTAGTGTATCTTTTCTAGCTGGAACAGTGTGCTACGATAGAAAAGATGAGTGACTCTTGAAGTGGGATGAACACGGTTGTTAACAGAAAATTAAACTATATATGCTTATGTGAAAAGTTAGACAAAGGATCCATGCTTTAGTATAAAAGTTGGGTGTTTACTTGGTTGTCTTAACTTGTAAAGTCTTGCACGTCATGCGTTTTTCTAATTATATGATACCTTTTCAAAGTTGTTTCCTCGTCGAATGGGATTGGTTCGGCAATAAAGCATCCTCGTTTGAGTTCAGCTAGGGCTAGGGTTCTAGACACCCACTTCCTTACAAGAAGACCTTGTGTTTTAATGATTCTTTACCTGGGGTGTATTTGTAAATGTGACAGTG
>Ga0325411_1004264_pt1 | contig 16099 bp, 12 predicted proteins | sample PopdelMetagenome_13_FD_206181 | JGI IMG/M metagenome (GOLD analysis project Ga0325411, IMG submission 206181) | Populus deltoides microbial communities from Bellville, Georgia, United States - Xylem-PdIQD-R4 | ecosystem: Host-associated > Plants > Phyllosphere > Stem > Wood/Secondary xylem...
AAATCATAATAAATTATAAATTTTAATTTCTAATAAATTAAATGATAAAGTATAAAATTAGAAAAAATATATATATTTAGAAGAAAAAAATATATTATTAAAATAAAAAGTATTTTACGAGGTGATGTAAAAGAAAAACCACCTCATTTAGTTCACGCTAATATAATAGAAAAGAAAGGGAGTACAGGCATGGGATTTAATGATGATGACAATTTACTTGTTCACCTAGCCTAGTTTTAATTGAAGACATGCACGCCTAACCCTTTTCAAGCCTTGGAGAATAAAATCAACGAGCGAGGTTTTTCCTTAATTATATGCTTAACACACTTGCCAAAAGTAATTAGTTCCTATGAAGATTTTTAACCTAGTTAAGATATAGTTATTTTAGCCGGTCCAAAAACATGTGGAGTTGACGCTATTTTAGATTGTGTTTAGGAACACAGTACAAACCATGTTTTTAAAATTTTAAATTTTTTTATTTAAAGTGAATATTTTTTATATTTTCATATTATTTTGATGTTCTGATGTCAAAAAATTTTTATTTTAATATATTTTTAAATAAAAATACTTTAAACCATCACCATTATCAAAATCTCAAATACATCTTCACATTCTTGCCATCCTTTTCGAAACCTCATCCACGCCATTAATGGGATAACAAAATTAAAGACTAATTGCAAGTCTGTTTGAAATTTGAAATGGACAGAATATTTAGTATTTTATCTTCCCAAGCAAACTGATCAAGAGTCGCCTCCAGTGAGGTGAATATTATTATAAGTTTAATATCTTGTTTATTTTTTTATTTTAAATTATTTTTTACTGATTTAAAATTAATTTTTTTAAAAAAAATTATTATTTCTACACATTTCTATACAAATATCAAACAAGCTATAACCCGAATAACAAAAATAATAAACCGGCTATTATCGGGCATAATTTTCTTCAACGGATAAATTCAAAGCACATTAATTCCCCCCCATTTATTACATTGACCTAACTATAGCAATTGACGAGGAGCAAGAATATCTTGACAATGATTGTTGCCAAATAAGAAGGGAAAAAAAAAAAACAGAAAGATATTGCGCAAAATAGGATTTTTGTTAATATCTTAGTATTTTTTAAAATATCTCTTTTAATATTAATTTCAAAAGACATTATTATAGTAAATTAAAGTGTCTCGCTCTATTTTGTTTTTATAATTTTTTATAAATTAAATTCTATTTAAAATTTAAATTAATACCCTCAAAATATTTTTCAGAAAAAAGATTCATTTAATCCTATGAATTGACAGGGTTCGAAAAACAAGTTCCAAACCGGCTGATGAATGGCTTCAAACTTTTCTTTCGATACATTTCCAAAGCGAACACTAAAAGCTTTTCCTCTGCCAAGCAACACTCCCCAGCCACTCCCTCCCTTCCCCCTTTCTTGCCGTTTCCAAAAAAAAAATCCCTTTTGATTTGCTTATACTCTATCTTGCCCTTCAAATACTACATATTCAAGGGTATTCTTAAAGGGTCTCTAGCTATCATCAATATCAGGGAGAAACATGGGACTCAAAGATCATCTAAAGCTCAAGGTATGCCTACAAGTTTCATTTTGATGTTTTCATAATTCTTAGCAGTTCTTGACATTCAAAAGGTTGTGAGAAATGAACGAGGGGTAGTGGAATTCTCGATTGCTTTGTAGTTCTTACACGTTCCACATGCTATGTATCATTTCCATTTTGATTTATTTTTCACTTCACGAGGATCATATTCAACAGGACGGGCAGTGTATAATCATCTCATCTCGCGTTCTTGAACAATCAAATTAAGAGTGACTTGTAGATTTCTTGCTGTGTTTATGGCTACAGTTCCACAAGAAAACAGTATCAAATAATAAAAAAAGGTTCAAGGACTGCTATGATCATAATCCACAAACATTTGCTTGTCTAACAATGATTTTTGTATTTCTAAGATTTTGAAACTTTGTCAAGGAAAGGCAAAGTGTGCAAAAGCAGTCTTTTGGTATTGGTAGGCTTGAGATGTCGAAGTTTGCCATTGAAAGTCAAGTTATATCACCATGGTCATTTTATTAATGCGCTTGTTTAAATTTGCCAGGCATTTCGGCTAAAGCGCTTTCTCCTTGGGAATGGGCAAAATAAAAGAACGGCTCATATGGCTAAGAAGGCTTCATGGATGATGCCAATATCTCATGGATATCATGTTGTGGAGGATCAGTCATTTAAAGGTGGTGCAGATGAGTCAGACTCTGACTGTGTTGTGGTTCAAAGAGAGCAAATAGAGGAGCTAGAGTTGTGGTTCTTCGGAATTTCAGATGCACAGATTGGACATGGAGTCATCAAGTATCTGCAATCCCACCTGCTTGATAGGAACCCCAAGGAGGTAATCAAGACTGCCCCAAATGCTTCCTCTTTCTCATGCTTTCTTTCGGGCACATAAATCATAGTACAAGAAACATAAAAAAAAAAAGTATCAATCACTGACTTGGAAGCTATGCTAATGCATTGACCTTCACAGCTAAAATTATGGCCAAAAGAAAAGATGCAGGTCATTTTCCTGTGCAATAGCGTGCAAGGGAAAAAGCATGGAAATTTCTCCTTCACAATTTTGTCATTTAAGAAAGACAACCAATAAATCTGCAAAGCAGAGTCATTATGCATATAATTGTAATCTTAAAAGAATACATTTGATCTACTTGTTTCATTCTCAAGTCTTTTTCTATAGCTACGTAGCATTACTTACAAGGTGGCTTGCATTCTCAGATAAGGAGAAAGAGTAAGGAGATGATGAGAAAAGCCTATCTTGCTGCAAGAGCAAAGATCAGGGAGGCACAGAAGTCAGATGAAACATGGAAAGCAGGTTCAGCATCTGTTATAGTGTTCAACAGAGAGAAACTTTTGACGGCCAACATGGGTGACTTTAGAGTTGTAGTGTGCAGAGACGGTGTGGCTCATCAGATGAAAAGCAAGCACCAGCGAACAGCCAAAAGGCTTTGGTCTCATAGGCTCCTTTCCGGTATGGAGCACGCTCTACTCCAGTCTTTTTACATTTGGAGTCGATGTGTTTGCTATTAAATTCTGACGAGACACCGTAGTCCGAGTGATTTTCAGATTTTGTTTTTTCAAAAAAGTAAAATGCATGTTAGGATCAATTATATTTAGTTGCTGGAGTGGTTCAACGGAAAATTTTAATAAGCTGCTCACTCTACATTGTTTCCCCATAAAGTTACAAAAGTGTTTTGTTATCCAGAAGTAAAAAAAAACCTTGATGGCATGGGAGCCTACAAGCAATAGAAAAGCAATCTAATAGTGATTTATGTAGCCTCCGTGATCTGATACCGGGTGCTATCTTGTGCATCTAGGACGCATATTATCATGGAAATTCAGCAGCGCAGCAAGCACCAAGCAGCAATCTAAAGGCTCTGAGCTTCTTGTTGGCGCTGAAAGGATTGACTCTGATACTGAGTTTGTCATCATAGGAAGCACTGGCATATGGGAGGTAAGATGCATCTAATTACCATTACAGTCCATCTGTCCCAGTACCTCTCACATACATACAGAGATTCCCTTAACTTCTCTGATATTTATCCAGGCTATGAATAATCAAGAAGCAGTAAATCTCATCGGACACTTGGAGGATCCCCAGGAAGCTGCCGAGTGTCTGGCAAAGGAGGCTCTAACTAGAATGAGCAAATGCAACATTTCATGCATTGTTATTCGCTTTGATTAATACATGTTTGTTTTCTCCAGAGTCTTGATCTGGCAGGCATGCATGCAGTGAACTCTTTGAAGCAATAGGAATATAAAAAGTTTTCAATTGCAGAAAAATACTATTTTAGCGTTGTATGATAACGCAATAGCCACCTTGTCATTTCCCATTCTGCCATGGCATAGGACCTATAGCATGTGATAGACTGGGCTGTAATTTCGAATTTCACTGACATTGAAACTCCAAAGTATTTGTTGTTCGGCTAAAATGTGGCACAACATCAAATTTCCACTTTTGATGCAGTCAAGTAAGTTTTTAACGTTGCGTACAAAATTAACCAGATGCCAAGAGGTGCAGATTCCACAGAAGTATGCATTGCTTCTTGGTCCACACCTTAATTTGGACAAGCATACGTATCCAAGATGGGCCATTCCTCCCAAAACTTGTTCGGATTTAAGGAAATCATTAAGAATCCAAGATAATCCTATTCCTAGTGAGCCATGTGAAGACTAGTATCAATCTATGAACATTATCATACTTCAATCAATAAGGGGAGCAACGAGTCAACAACCTAATACATCAAACGAGCTTCGGAAATTGAAAGTGAATGTACACTGACCGATATACATAATGTACTTCACATACCTTTCTTTTAAATTACAAGACAGGAAAATCAACAAAGCACAACCACAATGGTGCAAAACAAGACCATCTTTCTGCTTCGGAACATCCACATACCAGCTATCAAGTAGTCATCTTCTTTTCACCTGACTTGCTTCGGAAGGGCGACAACAATGAGAAATGGCGAGAAGCTGCAACCAAGTTTTTTCATCTTAGTGACAACTAAATCTATGAACAAGAGTGTAAACTATGATGAGTTTGGTGAAAACATAGGAGAGCTTACTCTTTTGATTGGGGCCAGCAGTAGGGGTCTCATCTTGAGAGATTAGATTCTTCAATGTATGAACTGGTGCAACAACCAAAAATTGATAGTCAGTTTGTGGAAAGTACATACGACTAATAATGATCAAGGCTTTCGCTTAAATTTATTATCTCCATAAAACTCATCCTTGAGACTAGTTAGTTCTAACCATCACCATTGTATAGTCAATCAATTAACACAACCTGTGGTTTGCAATATGAATGATTTATAAATTATACTGACAAGAGACATGGCCTCGGATGGTAAAATTAGAGAATACACAATTTGTGTTACTGTTGTGATATTTCTGGTATTACTCTGTTTGCAAAGTATTTCTTCAAGATATTAACTTTGCCGACCAAAAAATTAAACTCAATAAAGTACAGATGTATAACATGCACACAGGTTCCTGTTCGCACATTAGTTTTTTGAGTGATTTCAGATATCAAAAGACAATATAGAAGTTGATGCAATGATTTTTTATTTAGAAGAATGAAATATGTTTCTTTCAAACTAGACTTGGTTGTAAGCATTTCAAGATTCTAGGCCATTTGTTTACTGAAATTTAAACTTTTCCTGGATAGTCACATTCAGTGGAACTAATAAGCAATGGAAGGAACTCCAGATTTCACTATTGACTAAAAGCAGGGGGCAAAAGTATAGTGCCTTTACCTTCACTAGAAAAAGCGGCGTTATCATCCATCTCGGAACCATTCAAACTAACATTATCCAATTCTATGTTACGTTCACCTGCAGTTTGGCTCTTTCTTCCAAACTTCAGCAATCGTCTAAACCCTTTAGATGATTCCTTTGTCTGAGGCTTCTCCGATGCTTCAGGGATCTGTTCTAGTTTCAAGCTTTTTAAATCAGATACATGAGCTTTAATGATCTCTGCACCTGCTGAATGTGTCTGTAAGCTTGTTGGAGTTGCTTTGCCATGTTCAGAATTTTCAGTACAAGGATCTTCCATAAAAGAGACCCGAGCATAAGGGGCATGGTAGGGCTTCTCAGCGATATGAGTGCTTGAAAGCTTTGGTAATTCCTTCTCTGCATGACTTGCATGCTCAGATGCAACCTGAGAGCAGAAGATTTTACATAATAAAAATCAACTCATGAAACAAATTTCCAACACTGTCAAAAAGAAAATGAAATACTTCCAATTTTATGCTACTATGATCATTTTAAAACCACTGCCTGCATAATTTAAGTCTTAAAACAGCAAGATGAATCTTACATGCCAATTCTTTTAGGTGTAAAGCACATCGGTACAAGTACACAAACTACAGTACAAGCAGCCATAAACATTTCTAGTTCTCACTCACTTACTTCATGAACCCCGGGGTGCTTTGGTAATTGATGCTCAGTGTGGTTTCTATCAATCCCATCCATGGCAAATGGTGAAACTGGCGCTCGAAAATTAGCATTATCCACCAGAGTCTCTGTTTTCTCCGGTATTTTATATTTATTAGAGTGTCCATCTTGTACTTCTATATTCTGTTCTGATGCGTGTACAGAGGGAATGGTGGGCTTCTCACACTCAAGCACAACAGTTTTCTCAATTATTGGGTTGTCATCCCCATCACTATGATGTGAAATTTTGTTGCCATTCTGTTTCAATTCAGTGCTTTTAGAAGTTGAAATAGACTTCCTTTTGTTCATCTTCTGTGGAATTTCTTTTGCTGCTGAATTGCCAGGCACAACATCATGTCCTTTAGTGGTTTTAGTTTTCAGTTCTGGAAGAGATGCCACCTTGCTTTTATCATGGTTCATCAGTGCAGATATTTTCTTGCTGTCAGCCCCACTGGATAATTTTGGCTTTGATACTGATTCAGTGTTTCGTGGTTTAATTGAAGAAGTATGATCTCTGCTGCTTATTCTTGGCTCAGATAACCTCCTAATCCTGGCCACGGATGCCTTTGAATCAGGTGTCACACCACTGTTCTCTTTCTTTGGTTCAGACAATGATGACACTGACTGAGTTAACCTATTTCCAACTGTGCTAGCTGTTCCAGTGCTCAATTTGCTGGACCTAGAAACTTTCTGAGAATCACCCGATCCTGCAGAAACAGTTTTGATGGAGAACCTTTGTAGAGGTGATGAGGATCCTGGCTCTGAATCACTGAATTTTGATCCTCTTTGAGAGCCTGGCGAAAGCTTTATTGGCAATTGTTTACTGGTTCGCTGTGATGCTGACTGAGCAGTAGTGGAACTGCCTCTGGCAGCAATCCTCTTTTGTCTCTCTAACTTCAAAGCTTCCAGTCGTTTAATCTCTTCTTCTTCCTGAAAAGAAAAGAGATGAAATTCCAAATCTGAGGATAACCCCTAATGAAGCTAGCAGGTAAAGGAGACAAATCATCCCCAATGGGAAGATACAATTTAACCCGTGTATATGGTAATACAAAGTACACAGGTAGGAGCCAAGATCAATACCCCACTTTGCTTTAAGTTTTCCGACTTAAAATGTTGAGTTGAATGCTCATTAAAAGGGCAAGGGAAAGTACCTTCTCTTTCTTCATTTTCTGGAGATCAGCTTTAAATGTTCTTAGCCTCTCAGCACGTGCCTTTGCTTCATCCAAAGGACTCAACTTTGAAGGCTTTCCTTTCCTTATCGGTCCTACTGGCTTCTTCCTATCTGAAGTATCTGGAATGAGTTTTGATTTCCGGTCCTTGTCTGACTTCTTAGAGCCTTGACCAGCTACAGCCTCATTATTTTTCTTATGCAGCGAAGCCTGCATATCATAATCTAAAGCAGGATCATAACCAATAGACCCCTTTTCTGTCCCACGCTCAGGCATCAAACTTAAATCATCCGGTTCATATTTGACTTGGCTCCTGTTAGATAAGCTCTCTGTCCTCTGAACTGTTGATGGGAACTCAGAGTCCATGTCGATTGTGTTTCTCCCCTCAGTTCCAGCTTGATCTAGTGAAGTTGACCTTAGTGAGACTATGTATGAATCATCATCCATGTTGACGGATGACCTCCTGTCTAGATCATTTTTTGCAGTCTCAAATCCTAATACAGCCAGAGGATCTGATGCTAAACTTCTATAACCTGACTTGTTTTCTCGTCCATGAATTATAAAATCATCATTTGCATTCATCCTATATTGACCTCTCCTCCCATCTATTTCTGCAGACTGTAGATCCATTTGACCATTTATCAACCTTCTATCATCATTAGGCTGACCCATTTTTATGGATAGCAACAATTCATCTTTTGATGCCTTAGTCATGCGGGTCAAGTTTCCACTAATTTTCTGCATAACTGTCACATCCCCTTCTTGATTATCAACTGGATCTCGTCCATCAAAAACTAAAGGATCATCACCCATTGTATTTTGTCGCCTTTTTGCCCGAACATTCTTTTCCATTGCAAACATACCTTGGTCAACAACACGTTCAGCTTCATCAGCATCTTTCAGCAAATAATTTTGAAATGCTTTCCAGTGTCCACCATCCTCCTCCTTCCCGTAAGATGTTCCAGCCATATCTGATAATTTCAGTTCATCTGTAGATTTTGTATGGCTTCCCTTCCTTTTTGAGGATCTCAAAGAGTTCCTGTGCTTCACATTCGGAGCTGTGTCTGATAAAATTTCATCTTCCTCGTCATTTTCAGAACCAGAAGCTGATCGTGATTCGCTAACAGATGAGTCCTGCCTCTTTGAAGTGATGTAGTTGATGTTCCGAATAACAACCGTGCCTGATTTTTTTTTACCTGAATGACTTCCCTTCCTCCCTCGTCCTCGACCTCTCGAAGTTTCCTTCTCCAATTCTGCCTCATCCTGAGATCCTGTTCTCAAAGCATCCACTTCCCAAGCTTCAGTTTCAGTGTTGCTATCCATAGAATGCCTTCTTTGCCTCATCCTTTGACCAGCATGGATTCTAGGATCCTCGCCTGATGGATATGGTGGCTGAAAAACTGGGTTATTTCCCGGATAATTCTGGTAGTAAGCAATGCCTTGCATTGGATACCCTGGAAAGACAGGCACTGCTCCAGGTGGCGAATGAATGGGCCAAGGAGGGAACATAGGATGCGGAAACTGGGCTTGAAAATATTCCTGTTGGCCTGGTGATGGTTGTTGATCCGTTGGAGGCCTCTCATCTAGCAGATTGGTCGAAAATCATCTTCAATTGAACTTTTGAAGAAAACAAAGGCATAAATGGAATATAATGCCACAAATAAGTACAACAAGGACATTCCAAGTTCAACGATTCATGGTCTTGCATGCTTATAAGAAAATCTTAACCTGGAGGACCTGTCTTTTAGTTCAACTAGTTTTTAGCTGCTATTGGAACACCCTAATTGATGTTGACCCCAACAGCCACACCTTCATTCTTATACAAGGACATTTCTGTAAAATAAGAAAAAAAGGACGCACAAGAACAAAAAGACTAGCATTTCCCTTCTAGCATGCAATGAGCTCAATATCAAGCACTCTAGGTCACTAGTGACTTCAAGTGAAGTAAACAGAACCTACATTCCACATGTTTAGGAATCTAACTAAAAGTCACGAGACATAATAAAGGAATCATCTTTGCACAGACCTATACATGTTCTGATAATTTGAGGAGGCACTGCTGAGGAGTAGAATTCCTCCAATCTTTGACAATGCATATCCATGAGCCCTTAAAAATGTACCAAGATGTCCATGAGCCCTTGAAGTTAGCCAGCCCGGCAGATTACATTCAGTTGCTTATTTTAGGTGATAGTAAGGTTGTGGTCTTTTCTTAGTGTTTTCCACTCCTTAAGTGGGTTCCTTAGATCAGATTAGTTGCACTCCTTTCCCACACCCCGTGACATTTAATTTCCATCAGATAGCGAGACATGCGTTTAAGTGGCAATGATAATAGAGTAACTCTTCTTTTTTAGGGAACTTCTTACATTTTAAGTTCATACCTGCATTTGGGTCAACACCTGCTTTCCTGTTACTATCAGGAGTTTCGGGCCACTGCTTGTTGATTGTATTAGAAAAATCGATGCCTGACGCATTCATGGCTGAAAAATCTGTCCTGCTAGACATTGCTTCAGCTGCTTCAATTTCAACCCACTGGCCAGTTTCATGTTTTCTTTTCCATAATTCCATAAATCTTACACAAGCATCCCTGTTGACATTGATGAATGAAACCACAATAGAGATTATCCTCTTAAGAAATATAGATATACCACAGACCAATTTGAGGCCAACATGAAAACAAAATAGAGAGAATGATGTGTATAAAGAAAGCTACTTACATCAAGCGTAAGGCTCCAAAACTTTCAGCAAATGACATTAAATGTGCCATGTGATCAATGTCAAAACCAGCAGCTACAGCACGTGCAAAGGCCATGCCCTGCTCTTTCTGCAGTGAAGTTTTTCGTGTCTCCAGAACTTTCAGAAGCTGAACCCTGGTATAGACAAACCAAATGCAGTATTTGATTAATACTCTTGCTTGCACTGTTGAATCTGCATAACCAATGGATTACTAGTAGAGATGCTAGCAGTCATCAAATTTTGACATGGTACTAGTCTAGCCACTCATAATCAACTATACATTTCTAATTTTACAATTATTATTATAATTTCAAAAATGTGAACAACATGCTCCTTAACAGCAAACTTTTTCGTATTCTGTGAATCTGTGTGTCGATGACTGAAAATGAAGTCAGTATAGAAGTCATGCAGAACAAGAAAGTAAGTAACCCGCAAAATGATTCGACTCTTGGCACATGTCTTGAAAACCATGGGTCGAAGACAATGATGATGAAATTTACAGTAGGGAATTGAAGTGGATTTGGTAATACCTATAACTGCAATTTGCCCCTTGAACTTTTAGGACATTGAAATGAAGAGTCACAAGGAGGATTGTGGAGTTTTGAGTAAAATTTAAGCAACTATTCAAAAATTTTTACTTCTTTTTCATCATAATCTTGTTATTTGTCACTCATGACAGCAATGAAGTTTGTGAATTTCTTGTTCACTATGCAGTTACTCAAGGTACTAGGATACATACTTGGAATTTCCTTCCTGCACAGTCGACCCATTTGCTTCTGGTGGATGTGAACCAGGCTGCCAGGAAGCAAAGGGACGCAATTAGAAAAAGAAAATGCCAAAAACTCATAATGTGATCAGGATTATTTAGTGGCCAATTATTACCTTGTAAAGGACAATGGCTTTTTCCTCACTAGAATCTGTTGGAGGCCTGCTACCTGTCAAAAATCATCCAATATAATCCAAAACCAACAAAAAACAGCACCACAGAAAGACAATTATATCTTAATCATTTAGTTCTTAGGATAAAAAACTTGATCAAACATTTTACTAGCATTGAAGCAACTACTTAACAGCAAGAATAAACTAAAAAAGGAAAGAGTACTAAGTAAAGATACAAAAGAGAGAAGAAAAGGAAATTATGTTCCCTCTCCTCTTACCCACAAGAAAGGATATAAATAAACCAGTTTAGAGAGTAAATTATGAAAACAAGAAGCACAAGACAACCATAAAAGAGTTTTAAATACAAAGAGGAACACAACGCCAAAATCATTTTGCATTAGTACCTTCAATGCACTCTGCAGGTTTTGCTCGATTATCTTCTACCTGTGAATAAAAAAAACAACTAAAACTGAATTCGACTCTGACTTTACATCACAAGGTACTTCAGGATTTTACTTACCGAGCTCAATCCTATATCATTGTTGCTTTGAATTGCAATTCCCTTTTCGATCTGCAAGATCTCAGATTCTAAATTGTAAACTCGTTCCAAGACCTCTGGTGTGCTCACAAAGCGAACAAACCTACAAGAGAAAAGAAATTAGTTTGCAACATCAATTTGGAGGCAATTTAAAACCAAGATTAGCGTCAATTACGCTTGAGAAGCTCAAAACTTAACTCTGATGAAATAAAACTGCCAATCTAATCGTGATTAAGAAATCAAACCAATTACATTATTAAATATGAAGTAAAGCAGCAAGTGAAATAAAGTTCGAACCCCCTATCACAAAATAGTCATTTGGCAATAGGAGCGACAGGAATCATCTCTATCATGTTATTATTGTCTTAACCATTTCTCGTTCAAATATAATCATTACTCTCGATCATTCCAAACTCCCAATTAAACTTTTTTTTGCGACAAACATTCAGATGCATCTTCTTCATCAAAAATAAGAAATTTTTTTTAAAAAAAAAAAAAGATCATTACCACCACCACTACAACAATAATAAATAATATATAAAAACAATTGGGGAGTAGCATTGGAAAACAGTGTGAACCTCTCAATTGTTCCTTTCGTGAACCATGCTGCATCAGTTCCAGGCTCAAGAATAATTGAGTAGCCCCCCTTGGCCAATTGATCTTGAGCAGTTTTCAAGTGGTCAAGAAATGGTTGTGCCAACCCTGAAGCTATTTTCTCTGTCTTACCATTCACACATATAATCAAATCACACCTGATAAATAACACAATAAAACTCAAGTTAATTTTCTCCAGCAAAATTACAACCCAATAATCAATGAATTAAGCTCTAAAATGTTAACTAGTAAAGCTTCAAAATTTGAAAATAATTAGCAGCTAAATGGTAACATGAAATACAACATTAGCTTTATCATCTACTCATAAAACCAGAGCATTTAAAGAAGCAATTGGTTTCCAATGAATATAGAAATCAACTCAGAAACCCAGAAAAGAAATTTGGTTTATGCTGTACTCAAGCATTGAGTGAGTTATATTTTGCTGAAAAGAAATAAAACGTAATAATAATAATAATAATATATATATAACTACTAAAAGTTACACAAAACTGTTACAGGTACTGGAACAAGCTAGCTAGCCACACACACATGCAAAGAAAGTAAATTGATTGAAGAGAGTAAATTACCTGGTTCGAGTTGGAGTGAGTTGAAAAATGGCCGAGTCAAGCCGAGTTGAAGACTTCATTCTTGACAAAAACTGATCTTTAATGGCCTAAGAAATGAGATCAAAGGAGGGGGGGATGCAACAGAGAGAGAGTCTGTTTAAGAAAGAAAGAAAGAAAAGAAAAATTTGCTAAAAACTCAGTAATACATAAAGGTTTGGCTTAATGTGAAAAGAAGAGAGCTCTTAAAGAAGAAGAAAAGTTGCTGCAGAGAACCCAACAGAGAGTAAAGAAGGGAGTGGAGAGAGAGCGCTTGCTTTGGATACCAACTGGGTAGTGAGAAATTTGTCTGCAAGAGAAAAAAGTATGACGTTAGCGTGGCAGATGTGAATAAAGGAAATGTTCAAGGGTAATTTAGAGAAATCGATGTATGCTGACGTATGGATAACGTTTCCTATTGTGTTAGCTATTGAATAGTATTTTTATTTTAAAAATATTAAAATAATATTTTTTTATTTTTTATTTTTAATATTAAAATGATTTAAAAATATAAAAAAATATTTTTAAAAAGAAATAAATTCTATGAAACACCAATAGAACCGTAAAGTGACAAAACAGTAACAGGGTTGGAATTTGGACAATGATGTCCGAGACTTTTAGATTTGAAATTACTAATGAATCCTCCGTTTTCAACGCTTGGCCGTTGATGCTTGATGGTGATGGACGGCTAGTTGTTTTCCTGTAAATGGGTGGAGCTAGTCAAGATTCTCTTACTTGTACTTTAATTTATAAACGTTTTTTGTTTTCTTTTTCAATTAATTTTCCATTCAGCTATAAGTATTTATTTGGTCAGTTAAAGTGAATTTGTTCAAATAAAAAAAATCAGTTGATTAATCGGATAATTTTTCTGTATGATTCCAAAGTTTTTATTCTTTTAATTTTTATTTACTCTATCCTTGCTTGTTCAGTAATTATTTTTTTATCAATTGTTTTAACATTTTTTTAGGTTGTCTTTGAATTAAATGTTAGCATTTAGAATGGTAAATGTTTGGATTAAAACGTTAAGTGTGTGTATAGAAGGTGATAGAGAGTTGAAATATTTGATAAGTAATTAAAATTATATGCAACGATAGGACCTAACAAATGTTGAATAAAAAAAAAATGACTTTGAGGGTATATTTTATTAGTCAAGTTCTAAGTTTAATCCTTAAAAATTATCAGTTCGAGTCTCGCAAACCTTAAAACTACTGGAAGCTTACATAATCGTTAACTTCATGGCTTCTGAGATTAGCCAAGATGCGCGTAAGCTGACTTGGACACTTATCTTAATAAAAAAAACATTGAATAAAATATCTAAATTAAATATATTTTAAAAAATAGTAAATAATAATTACTTGAGGATGACTGTCGTTCATTAAAAGTAAATGAAAGTGCAAATGAGTGTAATGGAAAAGGAGAGAAAAACGCACGCGCGCAAAACACTCTTACACCGTAAAAGTTATTTTTATACGGTAATGTATTATTAGTTGTTTTTTAAAATATTTTTTTGTTTTAAAATGTATTAGAATAATATTTTTTTTAATTTTTAAAAATTATTTTTAAAATTAATACATCAAATCATTCAAAAATATATGTATATATATAATAATTTTATAAAAAAATCAATTTTTTAAAAATATAGTTTCAACTGTATTTTCAGATGGCCTTTACATCTTTTTTTTTTGTGATCAAGTGATTGTTTAAGAGTATGATAATTCTTGTTTTTAAAAAAATATTAAATATAAATTTTTTAGTATTTTTTAATAGTTTTAATATGTTGATATTAAAAATAAAAATATTATTTTAATATATTTTAAATTAAAAAATATTTTTAAAAAACATTACACATGCCATGCAAGCCATATCTCACCAAGGATAAATATTGCTGTCTAAGCCTCCTCGTTCTCGAGTCACAAATTGATCACTGCACGTGTATAATGATCAATTTGAAGCTTACATGCAAAAAACTGGGGAGATAACTGCTGTTTCAAGCAAATTTAGAGGGAATTTAAAAGTATATTAGGAATTGTTTTTTAAAATATTTTTTTGCTAAAGAATATAATATAATAGTGTTTTTATTTAAAAAAATTATTTTTAATATTAATACATTAAAATATAAAAAATTCCAATGGCATCGCAGACGGTGCGATGTCATGTTCTAATTAATAAATATAATAAGTAGAATATTCTTGCAATTATCTCATTAGAGTTTGGAAAAATCATGTTCTTGTTGTTGTGGTGGGGCTCTAATTTGTCAATCATGTTTCCTTGGTTCATTATTAGCTAGCACAAAACAAATAAATAAATCAATAAATTAGTAAGATTATTAATATTATTCTAATTTTGAACCAATACGTACAGGATTATAATTAAAAGATATATGTTTTGCTTAAATATATTTATGATTTTCTCCAATACCAAAGCTCCCCTCCTTCCCACCCTCTTCTTGATAGCACTTGTCCCACCAACCCAGCCCTAGCTACAATATTAATTTTATTTATTTATTTATTTCTTAAATTGGCGGCAAACCTGGACACAGGACCGGCTTAGATGAATGGGGTTTGGACAAAACTAGACGAGGTTTTTTAAAATATTTAAAAAATGAGATCTTGATTAATTTTCATTTGATAAAATATAATTGATGAATATATTTTATTTATTTTTCAATTTTTTTTTTTGTTAAGTACGTAAAAGTCTTGAACTATATATTATCCGAACAGTCCATAGACGCTGCTGGTCGGATCTGTTTGCATGGTGGATGGAACTATTATCCGAACAGTCCATGGACGCTGCTGGTCGGATCTGTTTGCATGGTGGATGGAATTGCGTTGGACAACTTAGACTTATTTTCAAATGATAAATGCATCCAAGACTTATTTTCACTTCATGTCATATACAGGGAAAAAATAATGCAAGTAGCCTGCTTTTTCGTTTTTCTAAAGCATATTCCCATGTCTTGAAGTAAAGCCCCATATGATCAGAAGGTTTATACTTATTAAAAATCTGGATATATTTGGCTGGCCTCTTTCACCTACTTTTGTCCACCGCCCCCGCCATACTGTTACGTAGAAGAAATACACCCGGCCTCTTAACAATATAAGCAAAAATAAACTATATAGTAGGTGATTTAATGGTAAAAACTTGAGATTAAAAGATTTATTATTTTTGTAATCTTAGATTCGAGTCATGTGTTGCTAATATGATGGCTACTAGAAGCTTATATAATCGTTAACTTCAGAGCCCGTAGAATAAGTCGAAGTATACGTAAGCTGACCCGAACATTCATGTTAATATATATATATATATATATATATATATATAAAAGCAAAAAGCAAAAATCAAAAGGTTCTGCTGCACTGATTATATAAAATAGAATATTTAGTAATTATGAAGTTGGTAATTTAAAAATTAAAAAGTGACCCATGCTTATAATACAAATAGAGACACTACAACAAAGGATAAAAACATATCATATGGTCATCCCTACGAGGCCAGACACTATGTAATGCGGACAATGAATTTGTTAACGATCAATAATTAATATTCATGTCATCTACCAAAAATCTTCAATTCGATTAATTGTTTAAAAAAGAAAGTTACTG
>Ga0325411_1004265_pt1 | contig 16097 bp, 6 predicted proteins | sample PopdelMetagenome_13_FD_206181 | JGI IMG/M metagenome (GOLD analysis project Ga0325411, IMG submission 206181) | Populus deltoides microbial communities from Bellville, Georgia, United States - Xylem-PdIQD-R4 | ecosystem: Host-associated > Plants > Phyllosphere > Stem > Wood/Secondary xylem...
TTTAAACAAAGGGTTCAGAATCTCTATTCTTTACTGCATATTTATTTTCAGAGTATTTCTCTGTAATATTATTGTATTTTATCTTAAAAAGTCACTGATTTAATTATCGGAGAGTCTCTAAATTCACCCAAAAAAACTTTTATAGGTATTAAGCACCTGACTACAGCTATCTTAGTTAGAAAGAATGGATCAGATTGTCAGAATCAAGAGAATAACCGATTATCCAAACATAAATCTTGCCCCCAAGGTACTTATATTTTCTGGGATATCTATATACAATTCAAAACAATCTATGAGATATCAAAAAATATTACATAAAATAGCTTAAGAATACATGACTATAAAAAAAGAAAAGTCATGCACTTCCATATTCAATGACTATCATGCCAGCGTTACTAGGTTCTCCAGAAGTGCAATTACTCCCAAAACTGGGGATAAGAGCTAGAGAGCCAGTCCCTTCTTTTTCTTTTTCTTTTTCCTTTTCTTTTTACTTGGTTGGAATAAGAAAATCGACCTTCAAATACGTCCAAAACCAGCCGATCATTGTCCTGCAGTTCCCACGTTGGAATTATGAGCATTTTAGCCGATGATAACCATAGCCATAAATAAGCTTATGATGCTAGCCGGCATTAATTATTGTTTTTAGATGAACCAACGTCCTCTCTCTCTCACACACACCCATTATTGACAAACACTGCGAAATATTTAGTCAAAATTTTCATGAACATAAAAAAATTATTTAAAAGTTGCTAATATATTTTTCTTTATAAGGTAAAAAAAAATTATAAACTACATAATGGTTGACTTTACAAGTCCAAAAGCAACTTCAAAACCCATAAAAATATTATTTAACTAAAAAAATTTAAAATAATATTTTTTTAATATTAAGATAATATATTTTATTGACTTGGAAAAACCCGGTTTAATATGTCAAATTCAAGACCCGATTATGAGATTATAATAACCTTATAAAAAACAAATCAAAACAAATTATGAAGTTTAATTCTCAACCAACCTAATGTTGAAGGAAGAAATTGAAAAAATAAAAAAATATATATCTAAAAAAGCAGCTTGAGTTAACCTGTCAAACCTACAACCCGAAACTTAAGATTCGAATAGCTCTGTAGAAAACAAATCAAAATAAATCACGAATTCTAATTCTCAATCAACTCAATGATAAAAAAATGAAATTAAAAAAATAAATCAATTAAAAAAACATAAAATACAACTCGAGTCAATTTGTTAATTTCATGACCTAGGTCATGAGACCAACATAATCTCATAGAAAGAAAATAAAAAAATAACTTTCTTTAACTCGGGTTAACCTGCCAAATGCGCGACTCTAGTCATGAGATTAATGTGACCCTATAAAGAGTAAATCAAAATAAATTATGAAGCTCAATCCTCAATCAACTCTGTCAGACCTAATGTTACGATGAAATTTGTAAAAATTTTAATTAAAAAATGACACAAAAAATGAGTTAAGTCAACTCAAGTCAACTTGTTAAGTACTATTCTCAGGTTTTGAGGCTGAGATAACCTAATAAAAAATAAATAAGAACAAATGATGAAGCTTAATTCTCAATCAAACACATTATTAAATGATAAAAGTGGGAAAAAAGTCAATTAAAAAAAACTAAGTCAACCGGGTTAACCTGTCAAACTCGCGACCTAGGTCATGAGACAAGACAACCCAATAAAAAGCAAATTCAATGTTGAAGTACTCGTGATTCGGGTCATGAGACCAAGATAACCTCTTAAAAAAATGACCCGATTTAACCTAGATAAAAATACCAAAACATGCGATCCTGATAATGAAACCAAAATATCCTTATAAAAAACAAATCAAAATAAATTATGAAACCTAATTTCCAATTGACCCAATGTTGAATGATGGAATTTGAAAAACTTCAATTAAAAAAGAACACAAAAATGACCCGAGTCAACTCGGATTAACTTGTTAAGCACTATTCTTGAATCATGAAGTCAAAATAACATAATATAAAGTAACAAAACAAATTATCAAACCTAATTCTCAATTAACTCAATATTAAAGAATGTGATTGTTAAAAAAAAGTTAATTAACAAAGAAATAACTGAGTTAACCGGAAAATTCATGATTCGTATATAGAATAAAATAACATAATAAAAAATAAATTTAATATTAAAAAATAATTTATTTTAAAAAAACAATGATTAAAAAAAATCATAGGTGAGGCGGTAACACTTCCTTTTTCAGCTTTTTGTCAATATATGGTTGGAGTCGAGACAGCCCACACCTAAGAAATAGACGGCCCGCCATAAAAATAATATGCAGTTATACCCTATAACTCGAAGACAAGTTCAACAGATACAAACACACAGAGCTTTAATAACAATCATCCAAATGATGGATACTGTTGAATGCCTCATTTTTTTCTTTTTAAATGTGTTTTGTAAAGGTTAATTCCTTGTTTTTCTCTGTGGGCTGGTTTCAGATTGATACATTCAAGCCCAACTACTGTGCCTCTGAGATTTTTCAAAGACACAGACGGGTTCATATGGGATTGAATTAGCTGCTTATAAAACCTAACTGTTGTCTAGAATCACTCGTGTTAAATGTTTCGACTACTCTATTAAAATAGTTTTAAAAAGAGAGGAAATTGTTTTCGAAATCAGTGTTTCTGGTTAATTCCAGAGGCATGTAGAAATTGCCTCGGACAGGACCCTCTCTTGTTTTATCCACGTCAAGTTAGCTCTCTTCGTGATCTCGGGACTTCTTGGATAAATAGAAAATTCTTTTTTTTTTCTTTCTCTTTTGATGATAAGAATGGGACTTGATCCAAAGCCCTCACAGTCTCTTCTGTGATCGAGTATTGCCTCAAAACCATCACAGCTCTCGGATTCCCCAACACGAACACATGAGGATAGTAGATTGGACCAAAGGGTGGCAAGAGGGGTGGCGTCCCAGAAGGGAATGTTTTGTGTGATTGGCTCCTGTGGTTTAATTTCTGATCTGTAGCTACATAAACAATGCCCAGATCCTCTTGGTTTCTCTGCTCCCAATGCTCGAGCTTGCATGTGCTACTGTCGCCTGAGAGGGAGAACACCCATGAAACACATGCCGGAGAATTGAACAAAATTCGATGGCTTTGGTCACATTTCAGCCTCCTCATGTGAAGGCCAGGCAATCCAAGAACATGCTTATCAAATGAGGTCTGCCTCTCAGTCAAACAGCATAAAGACGGATCTCTCTGGCCCCATATATCACACCCCTTCGTTGCTCATGTCCATGTTGTAAATTATGCCATGGTTTTAAACATATGTTTATAAGCTTGTCAATTCTAGAGTTTTTGAACTTGTGGAGGGCCATTCTCGGGGCTTAAATGCGGATAGGCAATTGTTCGTAGGTCCGCTCTCATTCCAAATTAGAGCGTGGAGTAAAATATATGTTACTTCTATGCAAATCAAAGCTGTGTGACTGATTTGAAGATAAATTGAACGATAAAAGTAACCGAGCAGCGTTATTGATGAGTTAACGAGTATTATTTCATGCCGACATGGATACAGTGGATTGAGTTTTGCTTCCATTTAATTTTTTATATTTTATAAAATATAAATTCAATTTATTTAATTTTTTTTTACATGAACGGATTGGATATATCGGCATGAATTAAAATTTTTAAATATTATAAATATTCACAAGTTGTATATATTAATTCTCTTCTTCTTCGACAATCTTAAAAAAAATATCAAGTTGCAACAGTTAGAACTAGATAAAATACCTAAAATACATATATTATAAACAACATAAAAAATATCATAATTTTCATATAAAAACAAAATAAAACAAAAATAATAATAAAATATTTTATCAAACAATTAGGATGTAATATGATATAAAGACAGATTAACAAGAAGAAACTATAAAGTGCTTTTAGATTTGTCATTTGATTAAAAAAAAATTAAAGTTTAATCTAGAATCTTGAATTTTTATTTATTTTCTTATAGTTGTTTTGTTGCCAAATAAAAAGATATGAATTGTAAAATACACTAACACTTTTTCGTATCAAATTTTAAGAGTAATAACTATAATTTATGTGAAAGTAGGGAAGAGAAAGAAAAGATTAGATTAAGAGAACGAGTGATGGCTGTGGGTGTGAAAAAAAAGAGAAAAATAAAAAAAAAAGGATGAAAAAATATTATTTATATTAAAAATTTAGATTACTTATATTATGTTATACGAGTTGGACTGGGTTGAGTAAATTTTAAAAATTTCAACCAGTATTGAATTTATAATATTTATTTTTTAGATTTTTTAACTTATTATTATTTGTAACATTTAATTTTAACGGGTCGAGTTAAATAATACAAAACGTGGACACCCCTGCTATTTATACTGCCATACAACAGTATCGAGTCAATCAAACGAAGCCGTTTGGCACTTATGAAAAAGAATGGTTATTTATCTCTTTGCCAACCCTGTTTTGTCAAAACAATATGAATACGTTGTAAAGTTTGCTAATCACGCAATAAATAAATAAAATAAATTTTTATGCTTAGAAGAATATGATTTTATTTTTAAAAAAATAAATAAACTAAAGGAGTACTTAAATTAATTTTTTTTACAAAACGAGGGTTATAATTTAGGGTCTTTAAGGTTTTTTTTTTTTTACAAGTGAAGTTTTGACTATCTTGACATCGAATTTGAATGCTCTTCACTTAGAATGAAGTGAGGGAAAAATAAATAAAGAGTTAAATTGTTATTATTTTTATTATAAAGTAGATCATGTTCATTTAAATCAAATATCATAATTTAGATTTAATGAATATAATGATTATATTTTTAAAAATATATATATAAGATAAATTAAATCCACATCTTGATAAAAAAATAAAAATAAATACCATTTCTCTAAGAATTAATGGCAAAATTGAAACTCGTAACCAAAAGAGTTAACAAGTTTTCTATTATAAGTGTTTGATATTGTGGTGTAATATACTTTTTAAAAGTGTTTTTTAATTGAAAATATATCAAAATAATATTTTCTTATAATTTTATATATATATTAACATATTAATACTAAAAAAATAATTTTAAAAAATATATTGAAAAATAGAAATTATCACATTTGTGGTTATTAACATAAATTAAAGTTGCGTTTGGGAACGCGGTGCAAATTGTGTTTTTTGAAATTTTAATTTTTTTTTGTTTTAAATTTTTTTTTTATATTTTCAAATCGTTTTGATGTGCTGTTGTCAAATATATTTTTTTAAAAATAAAAAAAACTTTATTTTAATATATTTTTAAGTGAAAAATACTTTGAACCACAAATCATTACCACAATTCCAAATAGGCCTAAACCTCGTAAAAAAACCACTATAACTTAAGAGAGAAATCACTATTCATTAAAATAATGGATTGACAAATTTGACCTTCTCACCCAAAATACAAAGCTTTTTATAAGAAGTAATCAATCTTTTTAAGGGATTTATAAGTCATTATTTATTTAATTGGAAGTAGATTCCTCTTTTCTTACTTTTTAGCACATTGGAACTATTTAAATGCCCTTTACCCGGGTCCGGGTTTAGGGGCTCATTGAACTTTTTATTTTTATACTAATAGTATAGTGACTATATAGTCCTTAGAATTTAATTTTTTTAACCTTCTCTTCTAGGGCTTATTGGTATTTCATCTTGATTTTTTCATAACTTTCCTATAATTTCAAGGGCGAATAGGTATTTTTATCCTTTTCCCCTCTCTCCACCTCAATTAATGTAATGCTCCTATAAAAAATCACAATAACCTTTCAATTTATTTTTTCTTGAGATTTAGTCTTTTTTATTTTAATTGCAATTATTTTATCTCAATTAATTATTTCAAATTGAAAATTGTTTTTATTTTCATCCCCCTTCAATTTTTTCATCTCTTAGATTTTGTTTTTATTTTTTTTATTGTTAATCTTTATTTTTATTTTAAGTGATTTTCCAAGTTGGTTTTGTTTTAGCAATTTCATCCTCCATCCTTTTCTTTTTCCTATGAAGTTTAATCCATATTATTTTAATTGTTGTTTTCTTTTTGTTTGCGTTGACAATCTTTTGAATATATTCTTTTTTATTTCATGATTCAACATTAAATTTACTAGTAATTAGACTTTTTTATTGAACTCGGTATACAATTTTATGCATTGCAAAGTTAGAAGATTAACCCAGGCATAGAAGACTCGATCGAGTTCGCTTAGTTTTTCATATCATTAAATTAGAGTTATCTTTTTTATATTATTAAAATAACCAAACTTATTAAATCATTTGACTTAGTGATCTGAGTTCATGATTTTTTTTTATTTTCATCATTCAATGTTAAATTAGTTAGAAGTCGGATTTTTTTGTTGAATCCGAGTCTAAGATTTCACGGGCTTTGAATTTAAGAGATTAACTCATTCTTAGAAGATTCACTTAGAATTACCTGATTTTTTATATTATTAAATTACAATTGCTTTTTTTACATGTTATTAAATTAAATGATCTTATAAAATGCAAGTGACTCAATGATTCAAGTCTCAATCTTTTTATTTTTTTTAGAAACACTTATGTAGCATTGACTTTTTTTTTTATTTTCACATTCGGTTAAAATTCTTCTAGCCTACGGGGTAGTGCCAACCACCAATCTAGATTTTCTTGAGTTATTTTTTGAGTTTTTTTTTCAGATTTAGTTTTTTTTTAGCTTTTACTATTTGATTCATCATGATTGACCTTCTTAATTTGTTTTGGTATGGATTTCATGAGATTATCATTGTTTATTGAGAAGAATTCAATGTTCCTTCATCTTAAGATTTTTTTTAAAAATAATATATTATATAATTATATAGATCATTATTTTAAAAGTTTTTTTTAATCAGTATATATCAAATTTTTAACTTTCTAATATCTTTATATTTTTTAAAAGGCTAAAAAATAAATCACGGGTAAAAAGAGAGAGTAAAAACTACAACATAAAAAGACGTTCGATTGCCACGTCCTTTGGCTACATATCTTATCTATGTAATCAATGGAGGCTGAGCTATAAATTCTTGTAATTTTCAATATCTTCTCGGCAACCAAGCAAAGCATAAGGCTGAATCTACGAATCAATTAGTCTGTCTCAATTATGCTGGGAGGTCACTAGAGAGTATAATTGCCGTGCAGCCTGTTCAGGTGATAAATGAATTCAAGCTAGCTACCTAGTTGGTAGATAGGAAAAATCTCTCCATATTTGCTTTATTGTTGCACTAGCCCTACCTTGTCTTTCCTTGATGTGATTGCAATATTTCTTGAGAAGATATCGAGATTAATTGTAAGTTTCTTGATAGTTTTTGGTTGGGTTGGTTTTAATTAAAAAAATAATTAAATTGAAATGTTTTATTTTTTAAAATTCAAACGGTTTAAATTGTTTCGTTTCGGTTCGATTTTTTAAAATTTTTTTTACCGTTTGATTTTTTTAATTATTTTTTTTTTGATTTTCTGATTTTAATCAGTTTTTTAATTTTTTTATTTTCTCCTGGTTTTCAGTTTTTTTACTTTCTCATGGTTTCTTGCTCTCAAAAATTTTAAAACTAGATGATGATTCTAAAATGCTCAAGTAGTTTTACCTTAGCAAGCAAATGAGATTTGCTCTTCTTCCACAATCTAACGCTTCCCCGTCTCCAATAATGTTCCTGCTTTGACTTGAAACTCCTTTTGTTTCAGTTCATTGAATATCCATCCTCAGATGTCACGTGATACACTGCTAAGATCACTTGCCCAATATTTCCTCCCATGTCTCTGTCATATGCTCCACATTCATCTTTTCTTTTTTCGTCCCACATTAATCTTTTTTTTTTTCGTTAGCAACAGATAAATTTAAATAAAGTATATCTTTTTTTTTTTCAAAATAAACCTAACCCCTAAATAATTTCAAAGAACACTTTTAAGCTCGTGTTATCAAACCAGAGCCCAATATATAACTAAGGCTCAAGAAAAATAAACCCGAGTATGGTAACTCGAGTTCTTGCTAGGTGTTCACCCTAGCACCCCTGCGAGCTTGAACTTTTGCGCATGAATCTAATATGTTTGGATCTAGACAATGTGTCTGGATTCATTTTTCATCTCTAATAGGATTGGACATCTTGTTTGAGCCAACATTTACCAGAGAATGTTTTCAAGACTTCACACAGATCCTTCAATATTTCATACTGATCCAATATGTATTGTTTTGAGTAGAATAGAACTGAAAAATCTCCTCATATTTGGCAATTGGGTCACCTCAGGATGTACAATTCTCAAAAGAAATGTAATTTTGTTTTTGAAATAAAAATATTGTATCTTTAACATACATTTCTTATTTACAGATCTTCATTGTAGTCTCAGACTAATACATTTTGCAGGTGATGTCTAAACGCCTCTCATCGATTTGCTAGGGGTTGATATGAGATCCTCTATTCTCCAAATGATGTCTAAAGGCCCCTCACTAATTTATCATGAATTTATTTGGGATCCCCCATTATCTAGGTGATGTATAAGGACCTTTCATCAATACGTCAGGGGATGATCTCAAACCTCTCATTCTCTAGTGTAGTATTGAATGGGCACATTCTCCAGGTGATGCCAAAGAGCCTTCCACCAATTAACTAGAGATTGATCTTGGATCTCCCGCCTCTTTAATGCAGTCTTAGACTGACATCACTCTCTAGTGTAGGGCTCTCAGGTCCCATACCATCCCAAGGAGGTCACATACCTCTCATACACCATTAACCACTCTTCAGTTGGGGGCTTTTAAACCCCCACATCATCACAATGAAGGCTATAGACCTCTAAGGAGCTCTCCTCCACACTATCATCAGAGAGGCTATAAACCTTCTATTTTTTGGTGAGATCTTTCTTCAATTGAAGGCTTTCATGTCTCATATCATTTTAGGGAGGTCACATACCCCCACACTCAAAAAGATGAACTTGGTTTTCCTAGCGCAATGGTTTTTGATTAGCAGCCTCCGAGAGTGTGCTCTAGTAGAACTTTCGGATATGTCTAAAGTTGCCAATAAGATCTCTTTTTAGTAACTGGGCTTTGATCTGTCGCCATTCTCTAAGCAGAGTCGTGCTTTGTTCATTGTAAGTGTTGAGTTTGAGGCAAACAGAAAAAGTTCGATCAGGATGTGATCTTGGAGAAGAAGAACGTCATCGTGGCAGAGGTAGTAGCTCAAGCTAAAGATAAAGAATTTGAGAAGACCTTGGAGGAAAAGAGGAACTTGCTTGATGCATGCCACGCTGTATGCAAGGATCTGAAGACCGCCCATTCATCTTTGCTGGAGCAGATCATTGAGTTGGAAAGGAAGCTCGACCGCTTTCTTTTTAATAAAACTACTCTACATTGATCCTTCCATTCCACCTCTTAGAAACTTTTTAAAGTATAGGTGTTGACATGAGTTCGCTCCCCTCAACCTTTTAGAAGTTTTTCTAAGTATGGTTGTTGCTATGGGTCACCCTCCTTAAGTTCCCCCAAGTTTTTAAAATATTTTCCAAGTATAAGCTCACCTTCCATTGTTTTCCACTAGCCACTTAAAATATTTTTCAAGTATGAGCTACTTTTCTATAAGTATCCCTTGACCTCTTAGAAAAATATTCTAAGTATGAAGTCTTTTATATCTCACATCATCATCATAAGAATTTTTGTAAGTATCTATATACTTACAAATTTCTTCAAACATGGTACACACCCATACACACGAACTCTCCAGTTTATTACCCAAAGGTTTTAACCCATTTTCTTATATGAATAGAATTCAACAAACTCGCCATGGTAACCGAGTATTTTTACAAGTTTTTACGAGTTAATACCATAAAGACTTGAGGAGCTACTGATAGATCCAAATAGAATGAACCCAAAACCCCTTAAAAATGAACATAAAAACACCCTTTGGGCTCGGGTTACCAAGCCCGAGCCCAACACCAAAGGAGTATGGGCTTAAGTGTGATAGATCAAACTCATGTTGGGCACACACCCAACATCTTTGGTGTTGGGTGTGCACCTCAGTATTCTTGTGGATCGGGCTTCCGCACTTGAGCCTAACATGTTTGGTTCCAAATAGCATGTTTGGATTCATTTCTCTTATTTAATGAGCCCGAACACTTTGTCCAAGCCCAACACTCGTTAGAGAACTTTTCGGGACCCTGCGCAAATCCTTTATTATTTTATACTAATCTAATAAGTATTTTTTTTAGTAGAATACAACTCAAAATGTCACAAGGGTGAGATTACACTTCAGCCACTCCTCTGCATAAAAGGACAAGACTCATACACTATAAATACACCATGAATTCTTCAAGCTAAATGTTCATAATCTCTTTATTCTTAATATTTTTAGAGTCTATCTTTCTAAAATATCATCATACCCTACAAAGTTACTGCTTTTACTATCAGAGAGTCCATGTCCATTAAAAGGGATTTTTTATAGGCATCACCTACTACTATCACAGCTACTAGCCACCTTCGCTTACCAAGCATTACCTGCTATTACCAATCATCTAGGCTTTCCATGTCAAGTCATTAAACACCTTAGCTAAGAAGAATATATCAGATTGTTTGAACTAAGAGATTAACCAATTATCCAATACATCAACTTTATTTTTAAGCATCTTGAATTTTGGGACTCGTCAACAACTTATATCAAATAATCATTTCTATCTCCATTTTAGCTATATGCATACATATAATTTAATGCATAGCTTATTCTTATAGTGCAATATATATTTTATATCACACATTACAATTTTGAATAAGTTCTACTTAAAATTATAACTTTTTTTATATTTAATTTCTTAAAATACAACCATAAAAAAACTATTATAATGTCAAGCACACACTGAGTATCTTTTGCTTTCCATTTTTCTCCTAAAATCCTAATTTCAAAATCTAAGAACTATGCATTATCCATTTTTTTCCATTTAAAATTGTTTAAATAAGTTTAGAATTTCTTACCCGACAATAAAATGAACTTCGAAAGCTAACCAGTCAAGGTTTTTCCACCCCTTTAGATTTTTTTTCTCATTGCTATGAGTTCCAGCCCTGATTTCTACTCTCCCTCACTTTGTTTCCACTTAAAATCTTTTTGATGCATTAGTTGGTGTCTCACACTTCCTAACTCATAAATCTTACCCAATTTCTATTTTTCTCTTAAGGATTTTTAATGTTTGTCTCTCACAATTCTTTTCTCTCTTTATCTTGTTTATTTCTAGTTCTACTGGTAATTTAAGGAATAAGAAAAGACTGACTTTTCCAGCTTATAAGTTCAATCGACTATTTTACCTTTAATAAGCCCTTTTAAATTTATGTTCGACTGTCAATATTTTTGCATGGCTTTCCTGAACTCTAATTGTCCTAAAGTTTTACCCTACCATAAATCAATATGTTATAATACTCCTCATAAAATTTGAGCTTGATCTAATAGTCAAATTGAAAGTTATACTCGATAACATAAAACTGATTAAGAGGTGATTTTACACTAAAAATCTAAATTTCTAGTTTCACTATTCTATATATCATATTAATTATTACAATAAATCCTTATGATCATCCTCTTATTCCAAAATATATTTATTTAATTTTTTTGCTCTTAGGTTCATTTATGGCTTATTACCGTTTCATAATACCGTTATTAATTTTTAACCAATATTTCCACTAACATTATTTTTTTTATATTCATTTGTATGCTATTCGTTTTATTCTCATTTTTTCAAGGTTTATAAATATTTATGGTGCCAAACTAGTATCCCCACTAATTCCCTCCACCATAAAGCTATCTTAGCTCACAAGGGCTCTATTCACTACCAGAAAATTGATAAATACAAACGGAAATACCGACGGAATATTTTCGTCGGTAAATTTCCGAGGGATTTTACTGACGAAATTACCATGGGAAAAAAACTTTAAAACAAAGCAAAAAAAAAAGATGACGTGTCATTTTTACCGATGAAATTACCGACGAAAATACCGACGGAATTTTCTGTCGGTAAAATCCCTCGGTAATTCCGTCGGTAAACTGTGAACATTGTTTATCATGTCAATTATAAAGGGAATCACCGACGGAATTTTCCGTCGGTATTTTCTAGAGAGTGTTATTTGGCGGTTTTCTGAAAAAATTCAATTAATTTAAAATTTTCATTTAAATATTACAGATGGAATCACCAACGGATTTTCAATCCGTCGGTAATTGTTGGCGGTTTCTGAAAAAATTTTACGAAATTGAAAATTTAAATTAAATATTACTGATGAAATTACCGACGGAATAATTAAAAAATGTTAATATTCAATTATCTGTCAGTAAATCCGTCGGTAACGCGCCCCAATAAAAAGCCTGAATCCCCTTATTTCACAAGAGACAGACTCATTTCTTCTCCTTATTCTTCTTCTTCTTCTTATTGTTCTTCTACTTCTTCTTCTTCTTCTTCTTCACTATATGTAAAAAACATCAATATATATTTCTTTCTCTTCTTTTCTCTCCTCATCTCCTTCTCTTTTCCTCCATGCTTCTGTATGTCTTCTTCTTCTTCTTCTTCTTCTTTCTTCTTTTATCCTCTTAGTTTTTTTTTAATTAATATGCTTAACAAAATTTTTTCTTTCTCCTTAGCTTCACTTGCAACTACATTAAGGTAAGATTTTTCTTTTTTCTTCTTTTTTCATGATTTTTTTCATTATATTTGTTTTTTATTTTATTTTTAATTGTTTTTGTTCTTAATAATTGTATAAATGTTGTTGTGAGATTTTTTTTCATATGAGATCAATTTTTAGTTGATTTATTTATAGGATTTTTAAATTTTTAGCAATTGCAACTTTATTTTTTTCATATGAATTTTTTTAGTTGAATTTATTTTTTTGTTTTATTTATTTGTTGCAAATTTGTTTGAGTTGATTTTCTTATTCTTTTTTCCAAGCATTTTTTAGTATATATTATACAGTGTTAATTTATGCTAATTTAATTATTTTATAATTTTATAATATGAATTTTTTAAAAATGTTTTTAAATAATTACCGATGGAATTACCAATGGAAATTCCATCGGTAATTCCGTAGGTAATAAAAAAATATTATTACCGAGGGATATACCGACGAAATGGAGCGGATAAATTTATTTTTTTACTACCAACGGATTTACCGACGGAAAAACAATTACCGACGAAAGATTCACTGACGGAGAATTTCCGTCGGTGATTCCGTCGGTAAATTAATTACTGACGAAATATGTGTCTTACACCGACGGAAAAATTCCGTTGGTAAAACTGTTAAATCTTGTAGTGATTTTTCGATCCTACATTGTTTCGCAGTATTGTTGGCTCACTTCAATATCTATCATTCACTCATCTTAATATTTCCTATACTGTTAGCATAGTATGTCAATTCATGCATTCTCTCACAACTAATTGTTGGAGTGATGTTACATAGATCTTATGCTATCTTAAAAACATAGTGTATCATGGTTTACTTCTCACATGAATCAACTTATCTCAACTACAAGCCTTTTCTGATGTAGATTGGGCTAGTTTTACTGATGATAGATGTTATATTAATGGTTATTGCATCTTTCTTGGATCAAATCTCATTCCTTGAAACCCCTACAAGCAGGCAACTATTTCTCACAACAACACTAAAATTGAATATCATATTGTTTCCAACACCACTGTATAACTTCTATAGATATAATCTTTATTATGAAAACTTGGTTTTCCCCTCTTCTCATCATTTACCCTATGGTGCAACAACATTAAAACCACCTTTCTGATTGCTAACCCAATGTTTTATACACGAACAAAACATATTGAAATTGATTTTCACTTTTTCTATGATTTAGTAGCTTCTGATGCTCTATATGTTAAGTTCATCCCATCACGTGATCAACTTGTAAATACCTTCACTTTTCTAATCTCAAGTTCAGTCATATGTGAAGCACTTTCAACGTTTGTGAACTCTCGTTGCGATTGCGAAGGACTCTAAAACAATAATTATAAAACTTGGCTTGGCCCTACGGGTTATCCTGGGTGACCCGGGCCTTGACTAGGTCTCAAACCATAAAACCTAATGATGAAATTGACCTGGTCAAACTCGGTTGACCGCTGAGTCAATCTAAAACTCAGGTGACCTGGTGTAACCTAGGTAAGACCTGATTTTTTTTAATAAACCTAGAAAATGTAAAATTATTTGTTGATTACTTAGCCTCATATTTTTTTATAGCCTACATTAACATGAATTATTTCTTAATTTTTTGATGTCGGATAACTATACTAAACTTTATGCCTCACGTTTCTTTTTTATAGCCTGCATGTACATGAATTATTTTTTAATTTCTCGATGTGGGATAACTATATATAACCTTTATCCACATAAATTGTTTCTTAACTTTTCGACATGAGATAACTATATTATACTATAATATACTTCGTATTTCTTATTTATAATCTACATCCACATGAATTATTTTTCATTTTTTCAATGTGAGATAACTCTATATAGCATACATCCACATGAATTGTTTCTTAACCTTTTGATGTGGGATAGCTATACTATACTTCATGCCTCATATTTTTTTTTTATATTGCTTATATTCATATGAATTGTTTTTTAACTTTTCAAAGTTCGATAATTATATTACACTTCATATCCTATTTTTTTTAGTTTACATTTATATATATTCTTTTAATATGAGATATTAAAACTTCTAACATAATTTTTTTTATTTTTTCAGGTTAATTCAGTACTCAATCCTTTTACCCTGTCAACCGCCAGGCTGAGTATAATAATAATGGTTGAGTCATCATATATTTCTCAGCAATCATGTACTAATTCAACACCTCATTCAGCAGAAAACCACAGCAGCAGATACAGCCAATGATCATGCACAATTCAAATCAAAACAACTTGCTGAATCAACAGTCAATCCATTTGAAGATACTGCGGAAATAGTGAGATTGAATGATTCATCAGAGTTTAAACCTAAAATCACAAATCTTGGAAAATAAAATTCTTTTTTAATTTAACTCAGGTTTAACGGGTTAATATAAATTAATCAAAAAATAATATAAACAAGTGAAAGAAGAGCCTGTTTGACTACGAGGTAGAGGTTGCGTTTCTTCAAAAACACACTAAGCTTGTATTTAGTTAAGAAAAACAAATTATTTACTGTATATGGATCCCTTAATTTAATGCGTGAGAGATACAGGAAAATAAAAAACAGCAAATTGCTGCTTTCTTTGTGGCAAAACCGAGGCAAAGCTGTTATGAAAGTTCTTCTTGAGTTTTCCTGTTTTCCTGACATGGATCCAAACCTTTACTTTTATCTAGTTTCAAGTTTCAACCTTTAGTAATTGTTTTTCTTAATCTAGATAGTGGCTTAGTTTATCCTTCTCCTGTAATGAAAGATAAGATTGCCTGGAAGCTGGCAGCTGATAATCAATAATATTGCTAAACAATTTTTTTTTTGAAATAGTTTTTTTTTAAATCAGTCAAGTTAATTGATTTCATTCGCACTGTTCACGTGAACATGAACAATAATTTTTTTTTTTTAAATTAGTTTAAGGATAATTAAATTTACTCGTACTGTAATTTTAATTTTATTCTTGATAATATGTTATCTAATTTTGTAGTTCTTGTCGGATGAATTTTGTACGTAATGGAATTGTAGATAGTTTTTTATTAAAGTAATTTTTTTTTATATAAAGTGTGATTTATTTCATGATGTAATAGCAATATTAAATCCACAATATTTAAATAAAAAACCATCAATATTAATATTTTTTAAAATTATTTTATAACCTTAATTTTAAAAGCACATTAAAACTACTTTTTCTTCTACCTCAATTTCAACCACAGTTTTAATCAAATATTTATTTTTTCAAACCAACCTCAATTAAAAATATTTTTTATAAAATATTTTTTTTCAAATTATAACCATAACAGTTATTATAATACCAAACACTCATTGATAAAGGGAGCTGTTTTTGTTTGTTTATTAGATGTCTGAACTCTGACCCTGCAGGTCTGAAGACCTCCCATCCCATGTGCTTATCCCATGTGGGCGTGGCCTAGGGCTAGACCTGAATCCTTATCATTGCTTCTC
>Ga0325411_1004266_pt1 | contig 16096 bp, 10 predicted proteins | sample PopdelMetagenome_13_FD_206181 | JGI IMG/M metagenome (GOLD analysis project Ga0325411, IMG submission 206181) | Populus deltoides microbial communities from Bellville, Georgia, United States - Xylem-PdIQD-R4 | ecosystem: Host-associated > Plants > Phyllosphere > Stem > Wood/Secondary xylem...
TGGAATAATTATTAATTTTACTCTATTATTGCATGATTTGTGTTTAATTTTTTCTATTTATTTTGATTGTTATTCTAGAGTTTTTTTTTTAATTTATTGTTTTGTTGTATTGGCATAATTATTGAATTGTAATTGTTAATGTTGAATTTACCATAGAATTAGTAATTGAATATGTTGGAATAATTATTAATTTTACTCTTTTATTGCATGATTTATGTTTAATTTTTTCCATTTATTTTGATTGTTATTCTAGAGTTTTTTTTTAATTTATTGTTTTGTTGTATTGGCATAATTATTGAATAATTTGTTGAATTGTAATTCTTAATGTTGAATTTTCCTTAGGATTAATAATTGAATATGTTGGAATAATTAGTATAGATTGGGTCAATTGGTTGTGGCTTTTGTTAATATGTGCAGGTTTGTGGATTTGGGTAGTATCCAGTATAGGGGAGGTGCTATCGAATTTTTTTTTTAACATTTAAATTTAATTATATAATTATTTGTATAAAATTGTGTAGATGCATAGAACGAAAACCAGAGCTGGTCGCTCACATACAGTCGGAGCTAGTTCGTCTAGCAACGATGATGATATTTTCTTAGGTGCCTTTCAAGAAGAGGCACCTACACCACCTGCGCTGTCAACCGATGTTGCCTCTTCCAACGCTACTTCACAAGCACAGAAGCGGGGTGCCTTCGCAGTGGAATCAATTTTCCTGTAAGTACGAGGCACAGTGGAAGGACGACCTTTCAATGTAAGTTTGTTAAGGTTTTAATTTTTTTTTTTAAAATAACAACATAATTTATGAAGTAATCACTATTTAATTTATTTAATTTATTTCATTTCTTTTCAGATTCACAAACATTGAGGCCGCCAAAGTAATATCATCGGCGTTTAAATCGTCGATGGAGATTTCATTGTTTCAATGGAGTCAGATATCCAAGTATCCTGAATGGATGCCTCAAATCAATGCATGGTTTGACAGATTTCAGGTTGGTGTTAATTTATAATTTTCAACTTATTTCTAATAAATTATTAATATAATTGTAAATAAATTATTATTTTTATTTAAACTTGTTTATTTATACACAACACAAATTCTACTGGGACAGTGAGCATAACACTGTTGTGAGGAGGGTGTGGGAAAATAACGCGACAACTAGGTAAGATCGAAAACAATACAAGATTTTTTTAGACAAAAATTTATGTTTCGAAATGTAATTTTTGGTTGCGTGAAGTAGGTTGCGTGATTTTTGTTATGAAGCACAAAAAAGGCAAAAAAAACTGCGAGGAATAGGGGTTTCCAAGACTAGAATGATGTTGCGGTTTGGAGGGATTTCAAACCGATATACATCCCGGAAGATATATGGCCGCACTATCTTGAGCACATGACGTTTGAGCGGTTCACACGATGCTCACAGTTCGGTGCTGGCAACTGGAATCGGCCAATTCATGGCGGGGTGACAACTTACACTGGCGGCTCCGTTCCGTTTGCTGCACATGCGAAACGGATGGTAAGATTAATTTAAATGAAATATATCGTTAAATTAAGTTATTGTTAATATATCTTTTTTCATTATAGGCTGCGTCTCTTGGACGTGAGCCGAGCCTGATGGAGCTGTTTGTGGAGACGCACGTACGGAGTCAAGACCACCAAAAGGGGGCGCAACAGTTCGTTGATAACCGTGCTCAACATTTCGTGGTATGTTTGTTCAACCATTTTATTTTGTAAGTTGTTATGTTTATTGAATTGAATATGATGATTACTTTTTTTATTTTCAGGAGATCTATAATAATCAGTTCAGGGAGAGATACGGGGACGATATTTCGACCCATCTGGAATTCGATCCGAATTTCTGGATGGAGGTTGGATCGTCAGGCGGACCCAATAAAAATTGGGTTTACGGGCTCTCCAACACTGCGGCCGACAACTTGCGGTCGACCCATAGTGTTTCAACCGTTGGGAGCTCCCAATCAATATTGAGCTCCCAATCTAAGGAGTTCGTGGCCTTGCAGCAAAACACGACTCAGCTCACCGAAAAATACGACCACCTATCAGCGGAGTACGCGCAACTCAAAGCGTCTCATGCAGAACAAAGAGCGGAGTCTACACAACAAAGAGCGGCTTATGAACAGCTTCGCGAAATGGTCATGAATATGGCAACACAGAGTGGAACGTGTGCGCCTAATCCTTTTTGGCCGTATAACCACCAGCCTCCTCCTCCAGGATCTCCTCCTCCTCCTCCAGCTCCACCTTTATATTAATTTGTAATAAACATTATTTACCTTTAAAACTTCATTTAATATTTTTTTTAAACATATTCAGTTTGTAATGAATATTTTAACTTTGATTTTTTTTTTTATGTTTAATATAAATTTTATTTGCATAATTGGTTTTTATTACCATTAATTTATATAGTTTTATATTATATATTCTAAATAATTTTTTAAAAACAAATTTATAAAAAACTAGTACCAAGATTTTTACCGACGGAATCAATCCTTTGGCATTTGAGCATTCACCGACGCATTTACAGACGGACAAACTCGGTCGGTATTTTAAACACTCATTGACAGCTTTACCGACAGACTTAATCCGTCGGCATTTGACAGTAGCTGCCACACTTACCGACGAATTTACAGACGGATATATTTGGTCGGCATTTCATACACTCATCGACAGATATACCAACGGTAGGTTTCCGTCGGTAAATCACGATATCACCGACGGACTAGAAATCCCTCTGTATAGTTCAAGCGGGAAGCTTTTTTTTTTTGCGCGTAAATTTCGTCTATAAAACCATCGGCAAATGTTTTTTTTGTTTTTCCGACCGATATGGCGACGGAATGGGAAATCACCGACGAAAGGAAAGTCGACATACATAATCCGTCGGTTAAGACGTCGGTAAATAAATCACCGACAAACTTCTGATCACACACTGACGGAATATTTCCGTCGGTAAAACTGTGAAATCTTGTAGTGGCTTCTGATTTAAGGACTCGAATCACAGGTTTGAAAATTTAATGTGGGTCAATATTCTTTTTTTGACTTATTTTTTTCTTCTGATTTCAATGTTCGACACTGGTTTTTTTTATATATATAAAAAAAAGATTGGTTTTGTAGTTTTCTTTAATTTTTTTATGAGGTTATCTCGATCCCATGACTTGAGCTGTGAGTTTTGCGAGTTAACTCAGGTTGACTTGCCTCTTTTACCAAAATTACATGTCTATCACGCTACTCGAGGTTTACTCGGGCTTATGTTTTTGTTATTTTTTAATCTAATTTCATGCTTCCAACCATTTTTTTTCAAGTTATTGTGATAATTGTTTTTTTATTTCTTTATACAAATGATTCTCAATTTATTTAATTAAATGATTACATAAACTTTGTTATTTAAATTTATAATTTTTTATATAAAAAATTATGTTGGAAAAAGCCATCGTATTTTCTAGAAAAAAATACATAACCTCCAGTAAAGAGTACCGGTCCGGGTCGAACAGCAAGTATCAATACTGAATTGTACTGGATGTTTCCTAGTGCACTTAATTTCATGAAGTTGTCTTAAAGCCATGTCCTTGTGTTTTTTCGTTCTTTCTTTCCTTTTGTTTTCACTATTCTTGAAGTTGTATATAATATTGATTTCCAGAGAAAAAAAAAAGGCACAAATTAAGTGAAGGGGAGAGAGAGAGAGGGGAAAAAAAATCCAAAACGCTGTATCAAAACAAGTAAGTTTTGATAAAAAAAAATTATTGATTTTAGAGTTTAATAAAAAAAATTATTATAGTAAGTTTTGATTATAAATATTTCCATAAGGTTTTACCTATATGATATTATATATGTATGAAATATATTTTTTAAAAAAATTATAATTTATAATTAAAAATTGAATATTATTGAAGCAATGTGATCAAACATTTAGAGGTTTATATTCAATTATTTACTGTGTTATTATCATTGTATCTATTATATTATAATTTATTATACAAAATACTGGTGGAGAATTTGTCTGCTCCAAAAAGACATACGACATGCAAAATCTGAGGAGAAATAAACCATCTAACGCTCTAAAACGAAACATAATTTATGGAACCAGTCTCTTCTGAATCACTTTCTGCAGGCTTGCTGAAGCTCTTTTCTTCCGCAATACTTCTTGCATTGAAAAATGCAGGCTGTTTGGGAAGTGGTAATTGTGCTTCACTAGTTAGCATTGATAGAACATCTGACATAATCGGCCTATCCACTGCATAGGCTTCTACACATAGCAAGCCCACATGAATGCATCTCAAGACTTGGTCTTTAGAGCAAGATTCTCTTAGTATTGGATCCACCAGCTCAAATGGGCTACCAGCTTTCCATAGCTCCCATGCCTGAACCAAGTTTACGTTTAATGTTAAAATTAAGCTTATGCAGCTAGCAATGTATAATTAATGAGGTTGCATGAAATGAACTTACAAATCCCACAAGATTGAGAGGGTGACCGTCTATTTCAGGGAGGCCTTGGATCCTTCTACCACTTATAATTTCCAGCAGTAGAACTCCAAAACTGAAGACATCAGATTTCACAGAGAAAATGCCCTCCATGACATACTCAGGGGACATATAACCACTGTATGGACACAGTGAATGTAATGTTATTTTTAAGCACTTAACAGAGTAATGACACATAGATCTATACTTACCGCGTCCCAACAATTTGGTTTGTATTTCCTTCTAAATCATTGACCTTGAAAATTCTTGCCATGCCAAAATCAGAAATTTTGGGGTTCAGATTTTCATCAAGTAGTATGTTGCTAGCCTTCAAATCTCGGTGAATTATCCTCAATCTCGAGTACTTATGAAGGTAAAGGAGCCCTTGAACTATCCCTTCAATGATTTCAAATCGCTTCTTCCAGTCTATGAGCTCCCTTTTTGATTGATCTGCATTTAAAACATAACAGTGAATATTCCAGCAATGTTATTTATCCAAGTCCAAAACCTTTCAAGAACAGAGATCCATTCACTTTATAGTATGATGGCATAATTAACTTACCAAATAGAAATGTATCCAAGCTTTTATTAGGCATGTATTCGTACACTAACATTTTCTCTTCCCCTTGAATGCAGCACCCTAGGAGCCTGACAAGATTCATGTGTTGCAATTTAGCTATGAGTATAAGCTCGTTTTTGAATTCCACCAGCCCTTGTCCTGAACTTCTAGACAGTCTTTTTACCGCTATCTCTCGCCCATCCGGCAATTTCCCCTGAAGTAAAACAGCTCTCAAGTCAATACTTGGTCTGAGATATAAGTTAATAAGTTCTTCAATCCTTTTCTTGAAGTAATTTTTAACAAACTACCTTGTAAACTGGTCCAAAGCCACCTTGTCCAAGTTTATTGTCTGCAGAAAAGGAATTTGTAGCAGCCATAATTGTTGCTGCACTACATACCTTTAAATTATGGCCCCTGTTTCCGTCATTTTCGAGTTCAAGCGTATCGTTCGTTGAATCCAATGTCAGCAACTCATTGAGATACTTCTCTGCTCAGATTGATATGATAAAGTATGCTAATCCCGGAATTCAACAAGTCTCAATGCTTATAAAAGCAAAATAAAAAATAAAAAAATCAGTAAATTTGTTTGTTATTTAGAAAATGTTACCTCTAAGTCTTCTCCTTCTCAGATACCACAAGAGTCCCGCGAGCCCCATCAATGAAACAAATCCCACAGAAGCTAAAATAATCCATATCCAATTCCTTTTCCCTACATCCAATGAGAATTTATTTAAAATTAATTACATTGTCGGGTTATAAACTGATAACCAGATAACGAAAGAACAGCTAACCTGAAGAGCCTTGAACAATGATGTGGTATTGAATTGCGTTTACACTCAGGTCTTGTGTAAAGCTTCCATAAAAAAACGTGCATCCAGTATTGTTGGCATTATTGCCTCTGGTACTAACACCAACACATTGACAATCTTTCCAGCAGATGTCCATGCAATCACTAATGCTAAGACTAGAATTATCGTCGTACTTCCTAGGAACTGTGTTAACAAAGGAACCTGATGTCAATTCAAAACTGTTCCTATTGCTCCTGCATGCCGGTCCTGACCACCTCTCGCATCCACCATCGATATCTGTGTTATTTCCTGTACATGCTGTGCCCCCATATGTTCGTCCAGTACTTTGATCTGCTATGCTCCCATCATATTCCAACTGCCACATTGAAAAATTTCTTTGACCCTGAGCAGTAAATTGTTTTGGAGAAACTTTGAACATTAAGTAATCCTCGTCTGCGTTAGAAACTATCTTAAAACTTTGATCCAGAGAAGGAATTTCGAAACTTGTATTGCTCGTGAATAGTCCACTAGTCCAATAAATTACATCTCGCCGCTTAATGACCACCTCCTTTCCATTAGTATCCCATTCCAAAGTGAAAGCACCAGCGGGAGTGGGTACTATGTCGCTCAACCACGACACGAGGGACCAGGTTTGGCCAGTTCTATGGTTGATCCCTAACTTCATTCCAGGCAAGAATGTGTCTGTAGGCAAGTCAAAGCTTTGCCATAAGACCTGCTGGCTGCCAGAATTTTCATCTATGAGAACAAAATTGCCTGAATCTTCTAAAATAGCTGTTATATTGGTTGTAGAAGATTGACTTGAATAGAACTCAACAGGATCACCTCTAGAGTAGGTGAGTTTCATATTTCCTGATCCATCTATTGCAAGAACCCCTGAATTGTCTGCTATGGGTTTGTCTCTGTTGGCTAGCCAAAAAGGGTGTCTTCTGTCATTGTTGTACCATATTCCCAAGTAGGTAGCATTCGACTCCGCAGAGCCAAGTCTTGTGAATCCTAAAGTGAAGAGCCCATTTTTGGAAACTAGAGTATTGGAAGAATTGAGGGAATCACCACCTTGGTACAGTGTGTCTGCTGCCAAAACGTGAGAGCCACAGAAGCAAAACAAAAGGAACCGGTAGATCCTTCTAGCCATGAAAGGTAACATTCATGAACAAGGAAGAAAAAAGTAAGAAGCATTCAATAGATAATGAGCCATGTTTCAATGAAATATATGGATCTTATTAATAAAAAAAAGATTTTTCTATTAATTATTGAGTTTTATTTTCTAAGGTGCTCAACACTATAATTCTAGGGTGCTCAACACTATAGATTAGAGACAAGAAAAAGAAAAAAAAAAGAAAAAAGAAAAAGAAACCCTTTTTGTTTAAATGTACAATCTAGTCCCAAAACATGAAAGATAATTTCATGAAAAATAATGTGTTTTTATTAATTCAATGATAATTTCATTTTAAATATCAATCCATTTAAGTCTCGTGCCGAGGTTGGTTGTATCTTGAATTGTCCCGTTTAAGTTTTGTGTTTAGGTTAGTTACCTTTTGATTTGATCCATATTAAGTTTCATGTCAAGGATGCTTGTTTTTTAATTTGATCCCTTTAAATTTCACACCAAGGTTTGTTGCTTCTTTATTTGACCCCTTTAAATTTTCATGTGAATGTTGGTTACCTTTTAATTTGACTTTGTTTTATTTTATTTTAATGGAAGTTACTTTTCAATGAGACTATTTTTTTCATGTTGAGCTAAAGTGAACTTTCAATAGGTTAAAAAAAATTGAAATTACAAGTGATATATATATATTTTTTTATAAACTTACTATACAAAGCTAAAAAATAATAATTTCTTCAATGTCTTTGTACCATAATAATTATAGAAGAGAGACAATTGTCATAACCCATTTTGTCCCTATCTTTCAACATATTTTTAAAAAATATTAATTTTTTGAAAAAAATATTTTCCTGATACAATTTGTTGATTTATCATTTATTGGTTTTTATCACTTTCACTTATTTTATTTTGTGTGACTAGTTTTTATAAAATAAAAATAGGAATGAAAAATAAATAAAAATAAAACAGGATTAGGGAGTAGGTGAAAAACAAGAAAAATAGAGAATCAAATAATATAATAGAAGATCATGTAAATGAAAATTGAAAGATTTAAAATAAAAGGGACTCATCTTTCATAAAGTCGAGATTGAAATAAAATTGGGAAATTTATGGTTGATCTAGACTACATGGAAAGGTTTTAATGAGGATACATAGAAAATCCCTAATTATGGATCTAATTAATGAAGTCAAAGAGGAAAAAGAGAGATGTTGCATGGTTCAAGAATGGAAAAAATAATCTTTGACTATAAAATTCATGGATCTCATTAATAAATAAAAAAAGAAAGAATCTTCTTACAAATTAGATACCTCTGAGAGGAGACAAAAGAAAAAAATAAAAAATAAAAAATAAAATAAAAAGGAAAATTAGAAAGAAGAAAAAGAAACCCTCTCTGCTCAAAAAAAAAAAAAACCCATCACTGATAGCTTCCCTTATCGGATTCTAGCTACAACTACAGCCGCATACCACATGTTAGCCTCTATAAGTTTGACATTCCTTGAATCAGCAGAATGGTCCTAGATTTCCAAGCTCAATTTTGCCTACCTAATAAAATTGACTCTAGGATCCTTCAACAGTGCCAAAAGCACCTTTTTTTCTTGGATTATGGGCCATGGATGAATCCACTCATATCTCAGCTATTATTTATGGAATCCAAACATGTTTAAGAGGGTATCTGGTAAAGTGGTAATAATTGTTTTTTAAAGTATTTTTTTAATTTAGGACAATTTTAGAAATTAACTTAAAGCATAACATTTTCTGTATAAGATAACCTAGTGATTTCAAGTCTAAAAATCACTTATATAACCGTCAAGTGAGCCTTTACATAGATATAAGTGACTTCTCAATATGAAATTCTCATGCGGGCTAGTTTAATATACATGTCTTATGACAAGCACCTACAAATTAGTTCTAGGTATCCCATATATCTCGGCTTATGAGAACAACTACTTCCTTTCATAAAAAAAAAATATAATATGTATCAGTTTCTACGGTTTTGATGAATATCCAGTATTTAAGAGAGCATCAACCAAGAACATTTTAGGAATAATGCTTTGATGCAATAGGAATCTCATAATTATAACAACTTTATAATTTCTCTTGCAAAATATTTTTGTTTCATGGACTTTATCTTTACTCTAGATTCATTAATCTAATATTATATGAATATTAAAGATAAATTAAGCCTTTATTAATAATAAATATATATTTACATGAATATAATAATATCACGTATGACCAACTGATTGATTCCAAGGCATATTAAACTAACTGAATACTTATACAGTGTCAATGTTTACAAGTCACTTGTATGAAAATATTATGTGACCATTATACAAAAAAATAAAAGAGAAATGGAAAGGAAATGAGCAATTTTGTAGTCAAGCATCCTCTCTACTACTTTCTAAAATCAACTACTACGAAATCGATATACAAAAAAATTGAATTGAGTAAAGGATATAATACCCAAATCTTTTCCATAAAACTTGATGATCACTGTTAAGTTGGTGATGGGAGATTGACTTGAGTAGAAATCAACAACAAGGCCATTAGAGTAGGTGCATTTCATTTTTTTTGTTCCATCTATAGAAAGAAACCTGGATTGTCAAGCCAAAAAGGATGGCTTGTAGCTGGCATTGGACTCCATGCAAGTTGACCACCTACTATATTTGTTCATCTGTTTGAGTTATTAGATAGTAAATATTGATGATGTTGACTATGAGGTATTAAAAAATGTATAAGTTTGTGATATTACATGAGAGAAATAGTTCATTAATAACAAATTTTAAGTAGTATACTTACTAAATAAAAGGTTTCAATTTATCGTAGTTAAACAACACTTAATTAAGTGTTTGTCTGAATTCTCTTTCCGATAAGTATCTTCCCCTGATAGCATTTTTAGTTGCGGGTGGTCCAGGATAGAAGAATACTGATAAATTCCCACTCGATGGCACTTCTCCACCATCATCATGTCTTGGTACGCTATTGATTCTTATTCTCAAATGAGGCTTAAAATAGTACAAGATAAATGTTGAGATCTCCTCAACAATATAGGCCTTATATATCGATGCCTCAACATGCGCCTTGTTTTTTTTTTTTGATCTTTTTCTTAAGGTTGAACAAGTACCTTCATGGAAAAAATGAATATTTTAATTAACAAAAATAATGAAAATAATATCGAAGATTACATTGCATATTTAATCTCTAACCTCTTGAATGGAGACATTCATCTATACTGCACTGGACCTTCAACTTTTGCCTCATACAGTAAATGTACGGGTAGATGCTTCATAGAGTAAAAAAGGATGGAGTGAATATCATCTCAAGTTTGCATATTGTCTCGACCATATTCGTTTCAAGCCTCTCAATGTGCTGTGTATCCAACTTGTTGAAGCATATATCTCTAAAGACATGATTAATCTCCGTGAGTGAATCTCATATCCTCTTTGACAATAAATCACGATAAGCTAATGGAATGAGTGTTTGCATAAACACGTGACAGTCATGGCTCTTCATTTCATACAATCTATAATCCTCCAAATTAATTAACCTTGATATGTTCGAGGCATGTCCATCGAGGAAACGCAAACTCTTCACCCATTAGTACACCAGTAGTTGTGCATTCTTATCTAAGGCGAAGCTTGCTTTGGGTTTTGCGACACGTGACTTAGCACAAATCAACTCTATATTTTTACAGTGACAAAACAATCTTATATCCATTCTAGCCTTGATGTTGTCCTTGTCTTCCCCTTTATATCCATGATCGTGTTGAAAATATTTTCAAACATGTTATTTTTTATGTGCATAATGTCAAGGTTATGACGGAGGAGATTGGTCTTCTAATAAGGAAGTTCCTAAAAAATACTTCGCTTTATGCAGTTGTGGGTCAAAATAAAACTAGGAAACTTCTGCTTACCAGATTAGAAACCAAACACAATATCACCGTACTCTAACACCACGTCATACAATTCTTCATTGGAAAGATATAGGGGTGCAACATCCTTTTCAACTCTACCAACAAAAAAATCATTTCTGTTCTTTTTATACCTGTGATCCGTTGGCAAGAAATATTGGTGGCAATTAAAAAAAGACATTTTACCCCTATTTGTTAATGTGAATTCCTTGTTGTTTTCCATGTAGTATAGACATGCTAGTTTTTCATATATGCTCTAACCAGAAACCATTCCATAAGCTGAAAAAACATTGATAATCCACATCAAAGTAAAATACTTCGCTTTATGCAGTTGTGGGTCAAAGTAAAATTAGGAAACTTCTGCTTACCAAATTGGAAACCAAACACAATATCACCGTACTCTAACACCACGTCATACAATTCTTCATTGGAAAGATATAGGGGTGCAACATCCTTTTCAACTCTACCAACAAAAAAATCATTTTTGTTCTTTTTATACCTGTGATCCGTTGGCAAGAAATATTGGTGGCAATTAAAAAAAGACATTTTACCCCCATTTGTTAATGTGAATTCCTTGTTGTTTTCCATGCAGTATAGACATGCTAGTTTTTCATATATGCTCTAACCAGAAACCATTCCATAAGCTGAAAAATCATTGATAATCCACATCAAAGCTGCCCTTATATGAAAATTTTGTTTCTTCGATACATCATAAGTCAGCGAGCTGGAGGACCACAACTACGTTAACTCATCAATCAATGATCGAAGATAAATATCTATATTTCGGCCCGAACTATTAGGTCCAGGTATGACCGTAGATAAAAATATGAACTTTGGCCTCATACACATCCCCGGTGGCAAGTTGTATACTGTTAGTATAACCGGCCAACAAGAATAAAGAGCAACAAATGACCCGAATGGATTAAATCTGTTTGTACATAGTCCAAGATGAACGTTCCTTGATTCAGCTAAAAAGTGAGGATGCACACTATTAAAGTGTTTCCATGCTTCACCGTTGGAAGGGTGCACCATCACTCCATCAACTACACCATGTGATTGGTGTCATGTTATGTGCTCTACAGTTTTTGGTGACATGAATAACCTTTGCAGTCTAGGTGTGATTGAGAAGTTTCTAAGTTTTTTATGTGCTACAATAGTCTTCCCCCTGCTAGTTATGGGTTTATAACAGGAATGCCCACATGTCCTGCACTCGGTCAGTTCAATATTTTCAAGGAAGTACAACATGCAAAACTTTGCACACATGTTAATTTTTTGGTATCCTAGACCGAAAGGTTTCATCATAAACTTAGCAGCATAGAAATTCTCTTTCAGCCTATTCCCTTCAGGTAAAATACTTCTCGTATATTCGACAATTCTATCATAACCAGTCTCACTCAACTCATAATTCGACTTGATGGTAAATATCTATGTAACGACCGATAATTTAGCCATCTTAAATGGTTTGTTAGAATCTTTTAAAAGATTAAAAAACCTAGTCATGTCTGCATTAGGTTCTTCATCTACGATTGGACATTGATTGACATAACCCTGATTCATTCTCATCACATCCATAACTATAGTCATATAAGGATTACTGTTGTTAGTTTCAACTCCATGCACGTTGCTAGCACTAGAAATTGACCCAGTCATCCTTTCTACCATGGTCTCATGAGAAACAAATGGTTCTCCATATGTATACCAACACAGGTATTCCTCTATGAACTCTTTGTGTAGAAGATGAATCGTTACAACATCTCGATGGAGAAACTTTTTATTTTGACACCTCTTGCATGGACAACTAATACTGCTCCACTAATATTTCTTGGAATACATGTTGCGTAATTAATAAAACCCTGAACCCCATTATAATAATCCATCCTCTACAATCCTTGGGGTGAATCCTTGTACATGTATGAACGATCATCCATGACTTCTATTGACTTACTTTCATAGTTCTTTTAATTTATTATCAATTATCAACGTCCATATAAATTTGTACACATGAATTTATGGAAATTACAACTTGGCAATAAAATTAACAAAATATAAAAAACAGACCCATTAAACAAGCAACTATTTATATCATCACAACACACCTAAATCAGTAATTCAACATAAGTTTCAATAATTTATAAATAAATACAATTTTAGAAAATCTAAAACAAACCATAACATGTACAAAATCTTGTATCCATACAACAAGTTTGTTAGAGAAAAATAAAATCAAACAAGTATACACAAAAAAAATACATATTCTACAAAAATATGCAATATAAAAATTAACATTTTAAAATTGTGTTCAAAATAAAAAATGGTAAATTTACTTACTTAAAATGGAAAAACTGTAATAAAATTGTTGTTGTGACCGAAAAAGTCGAGGAAGGATGAATAGTGTTGAGATAGGGGGTGATGTGGTGGGGCTGTTAGTTGCAGATTTGGGGGGGGGTTGTTTAGTTGCAAAGGGAAAAAAGGAGAAATGAGGAAGGAGAGGGTCCACCAAATCGTATATTAACTATTACCGATAGAATTACCGACATAATATTTTTGTTTGTCAATTCATTGGCAAGTATGTCGATATCAGTGACACATCACTGTATGACTATCTCTGTTTGAATCCAACTATAATTTCGTTAGTAAAAGCGTCCACAAAAAATTACATGTCATCATGCTTTTTGGTTTTTTAAAATTTCTTTTATTTTGATTGGGATTTCCTCGGTATTTACCGATAAAAATAGTCTGTCGGAACAAAAATTTTTGTTGGTGATTTCATTTGTATTTGGTATGCACAAAAATTTCTTTTATTTTGATTGGGATTCCCTTAAGATTTTTTGGTAGTGTTGTTTTCATTACTATTTGTTTTCTTTTTAATTTTTTGATGGTTAAGAAATTCGTTCAAGATTTTTTTTTTTTGTCTTCTATGTGGTCATCTTGGTCTCATGACTAGAGTTACTGGTTTCGAAGATTAGCTCAATTCAACTTTAATATTTTTTTTATTTTTTAAATTTCATCCTTTGACATTAGATTATTGGGTTATAAGCTTTCTAATTTTTTTTCTTTTTTTTCTTTGGAATTATTCTGAATAACGAGTGAATCAAGTTAACTCGGATTTATTTAGGTTATCACCATTTAAATATCTTTTCATGTTAGAAAATAATTGACCCGCACTACAACGCAGAGCAGGCAAAAAAATCTAGTTATTTGATTAAAGTACAAGAACTCTTAAAGGAAATCGATTTTTATTTTAAGAAAACATCCGAGACTTGTACAAAATTTATTCAATAAACTGTCAATTGCCAGTGGTCCAATAAGTAATTAAGGAGCACAGTTAAGAAAAGTACGAAAACAAAGAGAGAGAAGAATACAATTCTATTATTGGTGATGGACATTTCCAGGAGGAATTCTCCCACGTATTGCACAACATGTGGCTATGCTTTTCAAAGTCTATACAACTACTGGCTTATTCTTCTACTTGCATGAGAAAAGTCAAACGGGATTTTTATTTTTACGGGATACTCGAATTGACCTCACCACTTGACCTGCATTCCTCCCATCAAAATACGTTTGATCAGTAGTTTTTTTTATTTTTTCCTTAGTGCATCTATATCATTCTATCATAATTAGGCCTACTAAGTAATGTTCGGTGTGACTTGAAAATCTTCTAAAGATAAAGTTAGTAATTTTAAATGTGAATAGTAATAAAAAAAATTTAATTTAAAAAAAAAATAGTGTTTGTTTTTTTTTGTGATTAATACTTTAAAATATAAAAGAGAAAAAAACGAATCGTTTAACAGGATGATTTAGGATGTACTTGTAATCTTTAAACATTGGTGCCTTCAGGACTGGAAAGTCAGTCTACCTTTTGAAGCGTCTCGGAGGTTGCTAGATGTTCAAGGTGGCATGTGGCCTATACTGCGGCGTATTTAAGAGACTTCAAGCTCATTTTGGAATGTAGTGGAAATTATGTTTTTTTAAATATTTATTTTTTTTATATAAATAAATTTTTTATATATATTTTTAAAATATTTTTATGTGTTGATACTAAAAATAATTTTTTAAAAATAAAATATAATTTTTTATGTATTTATAAATAAAAAATATTTTAAACCGTTATCGTTACCACAATTCCAAACATACTCGAAAGTTTCTTTTCCTGTTAGTGCTCGCGGTGTATAGCACCTTCACTGGAGTTGAGAGATACGATGCTAGGAAGTCGCTTCTGTGCTGTTGGAATTTCTGAAAAAATAATGTTAAGCAAATATATTATATTTTTTTTTACCATGAGTTTCTAATTAGTTAAATTTTCTCTTCTTAATATGTAATATCTCTTTTATTAATTTTTCAGTTTTGTTTGATCCTCCTAATAATTTATTTTTTCTTTTGCATATTCTATTATTATTATTTTTTGGTTGCTAATTACATTAGTCCCTTTATTCTCTCTCTTTCTTTTATTTCACTCTCTGAACTCTTTTCTCTTTTTTAATTTTTTCTTTTTTAATTTTTATCATCACAATAAGAATTAAATTAAATACCAAAAATTATAATCTACCCTGGCATCGTCATATCATCCCTAACATAGATATGCAAAAATTCTTTAGCTAACCGAGATTAGACATTTACTAGCAAAAAAGTTTAATTGAAAGGAACTGTCAAAATCCAAGAGAATTTCGCAGGGGATGTGCTGATCAATGGAAAGATGAGAACCATCCACGTTGCCTGTATATTCCAAGGCCAATTTGAAGTCAGCATTCACATCAATGCAGATTAGTCAAAAAACTAATCGACAAGAACAGTCAAACAAAAATTCCCAGATTTGACAACTTGCAAGTAGTCATCAACAAACTGTTCTTCAAGGTAGCGAAAGGTCTCTGCCATTTTTTGTCTGAACTCTACTTTTCTCCATACAGTATAATGGTCGCCATTTTTGTTCTGATTCCATTAAAAAATGTTCCTCAAAGCAAACGCAAGCTTGAATTAATTTTCGGCTTCAATTATGGATGACAATAAAAAAAATCTAGATATTTATACCTTATTTATCGGTTTCGAATATCCATATCATTGGATTTGATGATATCCATTATCCATCATATAAGATAATTGTTCAAAAACACCTATCTTTTCTGTATTCACTATCTTAGGCCTCCACGTGTATATGAACTGTGTGTGTATCCTCGAACCAGCTTTTACATAGTATATCTAAGCCTACCTTTTCTGCTCTAAATGTGATAAAAGATAGGCTATCCATTTCTTGA
>Ga0325411_1004267_pt1 | contig 16094 bp, 8 predicted proteins | sample PopdelMetagenome_13_FD_206181 | JGI IMG/M metagenome (GOLD analysis project Ga0325411, IMG submission 206181) | Populus deltoides microbial communities from Bellville, Georgia, United States - Xylem-PdIQD-R4 | ecosystem: Host-associated > Plants > Phyllosphere > Stem > Wood/Secondary xylem...
TAGTTTAGATAATCACAAACCAAATCCCCCCAATTACATAACGTACAACATAAAAATCTGACTTGAAACTTCCTCGTGGGATCGACCCCTTGCTTGCTCTATACTATCTTGTGTGTTTTAAGTTAGGGTAATTAATTTATGCGATCGCGACATCGCAATAGTATTCAACTTAAATGGGACAACCCCCTCTCTTTTATAATTTAGCCTATAAGCTAAAAAAGAACCTAGATTACTTTCTTAGTGTGCATGCCCTTTCTTATTAACTACTTTTCTACCTTGGTAGCCATAAAACAATATCTTGTAGCTCAACATAATATTGTAATTCAACTACATTAGTTATCTTTATATTAAAATCATTCAAGAGCCTTGGCATTGTAACCTTTTTATTCTCCATAACATTAGCTCTAATTATGGAAATCTTCATCTTCTTATGGTATTCCTCTACACTCTTCGATCCTTGAGCCAAACTTTGTAATTTCTAAAATAATTCTCTATAATAATGTCCAAGAACAAACCTCTTTCTCATGATTGTTTTCATATCATTTCAATTCTCTACAAGTCTCTCTACATTGTGTTTCCTACTTAAATCAATTTTAGGTGGTCGGAGACACCACATTCATTCGTTTAAAGATGCCTATTCGATCAACCAAAACTGCTAAAGAAGTAGATAAATAGTGGCAGAACGACGCAACATCTAGGTTAAACCCTAAAAATTAGGGTTTTTAATTTGGGATTTTAAAATTTTCAATTTAATCTCTGTGTTCAATATTTATGCAATTAAACCCTTAATTTGACAAAATTAGCTTTTTAAAATTGCAATTCAACCCACAGACTTTAATTTCTTCAATTAAAGCCTAAATTGAATTCAAAAACTAATTTTCCTTGGAATTAAACCCACAATAAATTCAATTAAACCCTGAAAAATCCCAATTGAGTCATCAAACACTTAATTTCAAATTTATCTTCCAAAATTGAATTTTTCTTGTTAATAAGATCTTTATCAGTCAAAACTGAACCATCAATTTTTAACTTTGGATATTTTGATCCTCCTTAACTAGTTTTTTTTTTCATAATTTTTTGGTTTTTTATTTTTCATAATTTTTTTTATTTTTTTATATTTTGTATTTTTTTTTGTATATTTATATGTGGTCTCAAAATGGGTAATAACAATAACAGTAAACTTAATAACAATAATAGTAAAGTTAATAACATTAATTTTTACCTTTTATTCAAATTAATGGTGACAATGTAAAATCAACTCTACTTTCTTCTTCCACTCCAAATAAGCTTTAAGATTGTTTTTACCCTGAAAAGCTAGAATCTTCATCTTAATACTCCCTAAATTTATGTCTAAACCATCAAGAAAACCATCCTTCTTATCTGTTCAAGCTATGATCATGATTAAAATCATTGACCTTCTCATTTGTATTTTCAGCTATAGACTCACCTAAAAGTGAAATAGCTCGTCTTGCAAGCATTTTACTCTCAAGACCTTTATGGACTAACTTGTCTCAAAGGCTAGTTACTTTAGTTCACAATCCAGTCATCTCATTCATAACCTCTCAAAACCTCAAGTTTATAATCTCCAATTGTTATTTCATAGTCAAATAACCGGATTCTAGATTACTCTTATCTTTTGGTGGTGATGATCTAATTTTGGTTGACATCATCGAGATCTAAAAATTATGTTAATAGCAAAAAAAATATATATCATCACACACTCCCTCAAGTGTTTACACGATGTCACTCCTCTTGTGTTTCATATAAATATTTGGCTTTTTACTATAATAAGCTTATTTTTTACCTTTTACCACTCAATTTAAAAAATTTCAGTTCTTTAATGAATTAATTCATAACAAATAAAAACAATTAACAACTTAGTAATGCAATCCAAAATGATATATAGACTCAAAAATAAATAAAAGAATAATAAAGAATCAATATGAAACTATGAATATGAAATCATGAATAGCAAAATGAATTTGTGTAAAATGTGAATGACACAAAGACACGAGAAAATATTACAACAATAAGAAAAGTAATGAAATAAGACTCCAATAACTCAAATTAAGCAAAGACATTATATATATGACTTTAGTTGAAACTAATTAGAAAGAAAGTATTGGCATAAAAACTCCCGTTATGAAATTATTTTGTAATTTTAAAAAATAACCCAACAAAAATATATCTAAATAATCCTAAAATCAATATAAGTCATTAAGACATTCCAAGAATCAAGAACTTTCAAATTTAAGTTGTCAAATCCAAGATTTGATGAAAACCCCTATTTTTTATGGAAAAACCATAATTTTTCCCTTTTGTCTTTTGTACGATTTCTTTCATCTTTCATTTTTTTGAATTGTAAACAACCAAATAATTAATAATTTTTAAAAATTTTTTTGCCACAATTAGGTTCTAGATGATGATAACAATGAAGTAATGCAAAAACTAAAAGATAAAGGGATATAACTTGATTTTACAGCCTTACTTTAATAACAACTGATGTGAACCCCTATAGATATAAAGATCCAAAAATTCAAAGTCAAATTAATCCTTTTGCAGGCTTGTAATTAACCTATATTAAGGCACCAAGACTATACAAATTGAACCCCCATTTAATTCCTATGAAAAGACACAAGCAAGTAGTGTAGAAGACGCCATGAAGCTTGGTTAATTCTTTTATAAGTTAGAGTAGTTCAATGAAGAACCATATCAAGAGAATTCCTCTCATAATACACACACAATATGCAACAAATAATACATTCCAACCTAAAAGAAATATTGTCTTACAAAAGTAGTATATATACTTGAAATAAAATAAACACTAATTAATATAATGGGCTAACATCAACCTAAATTAAAATAAGAAAGATAGAAGTATATTAAGTATGAAAGTATATAGATAATGAAGGAAATGAGCAGTGTATTAAGTGATCAAGAGCATGAGTGTATGACTAACAATGTGGCTATGTGGGCCTTACATGGCATGTTATGCTTTCAGCTTGTTGGAAACACTACATGAAATTCAACTAAAACCAACAAAATTACCGACATAATTTTCCTATCTGTAATTTGCGGTGATAATTACCGACTGATGTAAATCCCTCGGTAATTCTATCAGTATATATTGACGGAATAATTCTGTCAGTATATACCGTCAGAATTACAGACAAAATATATAGAATTTTGAAGCAAAAAAAGCAGGTCAATGACGTGGAAGTTTTTGCGGGTGATTTTATCAACAGAATTACCGAGGAATTCAAAAGTGACCCCTTCACCAGCAGAATCGCCAATGGAATCATCGAAGAAAATATTATGTCGGTGATTCCATTGGTAAAAGTTAATATATCACCACGCTGCCGACCCTCCCCTCCCCTTCCCTATTTCTCCTTCTTCTTCCCTCACCCCTGCATCTAAACAAACTACCCCACCCTCCAACTGCAAACACCCACCCCCTATAATATCCCCCTCTTCTCAACACAAGTCATTCTTCTTTAACTTTTGTAGTCACAACATCCATGCTCTAATTTATTATGGATTTTGTTATTTTTTATAAGTAAATCTATCTTCTTTGAATTTTAACATTAAAATATCAATTTTATTATTATTTAATGTTTTTTTAGTATATGTATTTTGTTAGTGTATGTACATATTTTATTGTTTTTTCTCAAACAAAGTTTTAGTATGAATGTATAATTTTGTACTTATTATGGTTTGTTTTAGATTTTGTAAAATTGTATTTGTTTGTAAACTATTAAAACTTATGTCGAATTATCAAATTAGATGTGTTGTGATGAAATACATAATAGCTTGTTTAACGAGACCGTTTTAATTTTTATCAATGCTATTGCGGAGTTGTAATTTCTGTAAATTTATGTATATAAATTTATATGGATGTTGATAATTGATAATGAATATTTAAGAGAAGTTTTAATTAGTTTGTTGGATAATCTCGAGTTAAACCAATGTTTCTGCAAATTTATTTACTTAACATAGTTAATTAATACATATTGTCAACATTATTTTATAGAGGTTTGATAGAAATCATGAATGATTGTTTATGGATGTATCGAGATTCACCACAAGAATTGTGAAGGATAGATTATTGTAATAGGCTTCAGGGTTTGATTAATTTTGCAACATCTATTTTGAGAAATTTTAGTAGAGGCGGTATTAGGTGTCAATGTAGGAAGTGTAAAAATAAAAAAAATATTTACATCTAGATGTTGTAACGATGCATCTTCTACATAATAGGTTTATGGAGGATTACCTGTATTGGTATACACTCGGAGATCTATTTGCTCATAATGAGAGCATGGTTGGGTCAACTTCTAGTGCTAGCAACGTGTATGAAGTTATAAATGACAACAGTAATCCTTACATGAATATGGTTATGGATGCAATGAGAATGAATGATACAACCATATTATTTGATAGTTTTACCCACATTTACCTAGTATTTTGCCTATGTTTTATATATAAAATGCCTTGATATTCTTTGTTTTATGTTTTGAAGGCACTTTTGGATGTAAGATTCAAAAAGAAGTAAATTGAAGATAATTGGCAGATTTGATCTCTGATCGATGTTTTGTGCAGAGCTTGAGCTCTAGAGGTTGAAATGAAGTGATTCTAGTGGAATTAGAAAGCTAACATCCATATTTTTATTATAGTGGAAGTAGAAAGCTAACATCCATATTTTTATGTATATATATAGAAAGAAAAATAAAAAGAGAAAGATCATAGAGATCACAGCCTTCAAAGACAAATCTCGCATTCTGCTAGTGTTGCCTTTCAGCCATTCCGATTTGAATATCTTGAGATACAAAAGTCCAATTGATGCAAATTCAATTTTGTTGGATTCCTGACTCGAAGACTTATCAACCTACCAAATGCTAGTAAAAAGCTCATATGAGAGAGATAATTTTTCTAAGATGCCATATGAATTCTGCCTGCAAACAGGTTTTATGAAGAAACAAGTCCAAATTACTTTCCAAAGCATCCAAACTAACATCCAAGTCTTTATTTCAGCAATTTAACTCTTATAAGTCCAAATTCAAAGTTTAAGGATTTATGTAAGTCTTTTTCTCCTTTTTAGGAAAAGAGTTGTTGAACTACTTAAATGTGAATTGTCTACTTAGGTAAGGCCTATTTTGGAGGAAAGAGATATTATAGTTTCCTATCAAATAAAAAAAAAAAGAAAGGAAGAGGGGAGGTTAGCTAAGAGAGAAAAAACACCCATTTCCTCCACAAACCTGAATTCATTAATTCTTCTTTATTTTGATTTGTTGTTCAACAGACATGCAATGCTAAATTCTTTTTCTTAGTTGCAAGGAAACGGAAACCTTCGGATTTCAAGAACTGTAAGATTTATTTTACCTTTTCCTTTTAGTTTATATGATGAATGAATATGTTTGTTTTCCTATGCTTATTTTCTATGATTGTTTATTCTAATTGCTAGAGTGGACTCTAAGTTATAATTGTGAATAATCTATTGCTAAGTTTGCTATCAAAACCGGTGTTGTATATAAATTTGTCAAGCAACTGAAATTAATAATTGTGGCAGATCCAAATTAGTAATCTTAGGGAGAACATTCAATCGATCAAATCAAACATGGACTGCGGATAATTATGTTGTCTAGATTAATCAACTTATCAGTTCTTAAGGCTGCTATTGAATTAAATTACTAGTACGAACACTGTGGTTGTTTGATGGTTAGAATTAGTTATACAACGGATCCGTTAACTAATCAACATAAGAAAAGATAAATATTCAAAGTATAAACTGACATTTTGTTTCCATGATCAGTTTTTATTTATATAGGTGGACGTTTACTTACGATCAAGGTTTGTTTTTCTTGATAAATTTTGGTTTTCTTTGATTTAACATTGATTGTTTCTTTTTGTTTACTATAGCATAGCATAGATAACTCCACAACCCCACCAGTTGCATATTATATAGCATAAAAATCTAAACTAAACCTTCCTCGTGGGATCGACCCCTTCCTTGCTCTATACTTATCTTGTTTATTTAAGCTAGGGTAATTAATTTGTGTGACCGCAACATCGCAACAATGGATCAAGGTAATGTCGGTAATGTTAGTAATGTCCAATTATAGAAGAAGAACCTAATGTAAACGCGGCCAAGTTTTTTGATCTGTTGAAAGATTCTGATGAACCATTATGGGATGGTTGCACAAATCATTGTAAATTATCGGTCGTTGCACACGTGTTCACCATCAAGTCGAATTGTGGGTTGAGTGAGGTCGGTTATGATAAAATTATCGAATAGACGAGAAGCATTTTACCTAAAGAGAATAGACTAAAAAAGAACTTCTATGCTGCTCAGTCCATGATGAAACCCCTCGGTTTAGGATACCAGAAATTTGACATGTGTCCTAACTTTTGTATGTTGTACTACCTTGAAAATCCTAAGCTAACCGAGTGCATGATATATGGGCATTATCGTTACAAGCCCAGAATTGGCATGGGAAAGACTCTCATGACATATAAAAAACTTAGATGCTTCCCAATCACACCTAGACTGCAGAGGTTATTCATGTCACTAAGGACTGCTGAGCATATGATATGGCACCAATAACATGATGCGATTGATAGAGTGATGGTGCATCCTTCTGACGGTGAAGCATGGAAACACTTTAATAGTGTGCATTCTCAGTTTTCAGTTGAATCAAGGAACGTGCATTTTGGTTGTGTACAAACGAATTCAACCTATTCAGGTTATTCTTGTTGGCCGGTCATACTCACGGTTTACAACTTTCCATCAAGAATGTGTATGAGGCCGAAGTTTATTTTTTTATATACGGTGATACCCATCCGAACAGTCCGGGCTGAAATATAGATGTTTGTCTTTGACCGTTGATTGATGAGTTCACACAGTTGTGGTCCTCCAGAACTTTGACTTATGATATATTAAGAAAACATAATTTTCTTATGAGGGCAACTTTGATGTGGACTATCAATGATTTTTCAGCTTATAGAATGGTTTTTGGTTGGAGCACACATGGAAAACTAGCATATCCATACTGCATGGAAAACAACAAAGCATTCACTCTAACAAACTGAGGTAAAGCTTTTTTTTTACTACCATCGTCATTTCTTACCAATGAATCACGGGTATAGAAAGAACATAAATGATTTCTTTGTTAGCAGAGTTGAAAAGGTTGTTGCACCCCCGGGCCTTTGTGGTGAAGAATTGCATGATGTTGTATCAGAGTACGATGACATTGTGTTTGGTTTTCAATCTGGTAAGCAGAAGTTTCCTTGTTTTGGTTTGACCTATAACTGGGTAAAGCAAAATATTTTATGGGAGCTTCCTTATTGGAAGACCAATCTCCTCCACCATAACCTTGAAGTCATGCACATAGAAAATAATGTGTTTGAGAACAAAGGACAACATCACAGCTCTAATGGATATAACATTGTTTTGTAACCGTAAAAATATGGAGTTGGTTTTTGATGAGTCACGGGTCGTAAAACTCAGAGCAAGTTTTGCGTTAGAGAAAAATACACAACTACTAGTTTACCAATGGTTTAAAAGTCTGTGTTTTTCTAGTGGGTATGCCTCAACATATCAAGGTTGGTTAATTTGGAGGAATGCAGATTGTATGGAATGAAGAGTCATGATTGCCACGTGTTTATGCAAACACTCATTCCATTAGCTTATCGTGATTTGTTGCCAAAAGGGATATGGGATACACTCACGAAGATTAGTGATTTCTTTAGAGATATATGATGCTGCAAGTTACAAATAAATCACATTGAGTGGCTTGAAATGAATATCATCGAGATAATATGCAAACTTGAGATTATATTCCCTTCATTATTTTTTGACTAGATGGAGTATCTACCCATACATTTATCGTATGAGGCAAACATTAGAGGACCAGTTCAGTATAGATGGATGTATCCATTCGAGAGGTTAGATATTACAGATACAATGTAATTCATAAAGTATTTTCATTGTTTTTTCTTAATTGAAAAATATTTGTTTAATTCCATACAGGTACTTGTTCAATCTTAAGAAAAATATTAAGAATAAGGCGTATGTTGAGGCTTCGATATTTGAGGTCTATATTGTTGAGGAGATTTCAACATTTATCTCATACTATTTCAAACCTCATTTAAAAATGAGAATCAACCGCGTTTCATGATATGATGATAGTGGTGAAATGGCTTCTAGTAGGAACTTGTCCGTATTTTCCAATCTTGGACGACTCACACCTAAAAATATCGTAAGGAAAAGATATTTGTCTGAAATAGAGTTCAAACAAGCACATAATTATGTTCTCTTTAAGACCTTTTATTAAGTATATGTATTACTTAAACTTTGTTAAAAATGTACTATTTATATATTGTGATATCATAAAATCATATAAGTTTGAAAACCTTGTAGACAACATCAACAATATTTACTGTCCAATAATTCATAGCTGACCAAATCCCAAATCCTTCGATTACAAGATGAATAATTTTTCACGTAGTTCAAAACACATGTAAGTACTATCACAAACTCATTATCTCTTGTAAGTTACTGTATTTCATTACAAAATTCTCATTTATTGTTCATTGTTGTACTTGATATAAAAGGTTTATCAAATGGGAAGGAGTGCTGCTTATTTCATTGTCTTTACTAAGTCTGGGTCCTAAAAGAAAAGTTAAGTGCTACAACATATATTTTGTCAATGGATATATGTTTCATACGGTAGAATACGACCATGGAAGAAAGACATATAATAGTGGTGTTTGTGTTAAGTAATCGACTTGTAGTGAGTTTGAAGTTGACTACTATGGTAAATTAGAAGAGGTCGTCGAATTGTAATATCATAACGAACAGAAATAGAGTGTTTTTATTCAAATACTATTGGTATGACACCACTAATAGAGGAATCAAAGTAGATCCTCATTATAGTCTGGTCGAAATCAACTCAAAAGTTAGACTCAGCAACATAAACAATATCTTTATTTTTGCAAAGCAATGACAACAAGTTTATTACACATAACCCCTTTCTTTAGAAAGGACCGATTAAGAATTGATTGGTTATCTATTTTAAAAACGAAACATAGGGGTCATGTCGAGGTTGTTTAGGATGAGAACGAAAAAACAAGTGTACAAGATGAAATCTTTCAAGTTGAGTTAGTTGAACCATATCTAGTTGTTTCTTCAATTGAATTAGAAGAAAATTCAAATTTTCACATTTTCGATGATAGTCTTGTTGATGTTGACGTAAAGGAGTTAAATGTTGTCCTGAGCTCTAGCGGACAAACACATGTCGATGAAGATGATGAGAATATTCATATTGAAAATTACGATGGAGGTGATGACGATTCAAATGATGAAGAAGAAGAACAAAAAAATTCGGACTAACTATTAGAACACGAAAGTGTAAAGAATTTTTTATAATGTAATATTATGGATGAAATTTTGTACCATGAAATATTTATTTTATAATTGATCGTTGTTGTTATTATGTTTTGCGGGTAGTTTGCAATTTAAGTCTTTGTAGGGAGAATAAATAGGCAATACAAACATAATTTTTCATGCACTGTGCACATCACCGATGGATCTACAGATGGACTAAGTACGTCGGTATTTTATAGAGAGTTGTAAAATATTTACTATATATGCCACAATCATTGACGTCTTTATAGACGGAATGAGTCCGTTGGTATTTAACAGAGAGTTGTAAAATATTTACTGCATATGCCACAATCACTAACGTCTCTATAGATGGAATGAGTCCGTTGGTATTTTCCAGAGGATGGGAACTGTTCACCTCCTATGTCGGTGAAGTTCTCAGAATCACCGACAGAATGTGAATTCCAAAGCATGGGTAATTAATGCATCTCTAATCGCGTGTACTTATTTCACAGTACCGACAGACTGTGAAAATTCTGGAAAAAAGTTTAGCGTGAACTTTAAAATTTTAAACTGAATTCACCAATGGAATAATTAAAAATAATATTATTTAATAGTTTGTCAGTATGGTCGTCGGAAAAAAATAGCAATATAACTCCCATCGAGAGCCCCTTCAGTTCATTTTTTTCTCTCCTTCGTTTCATCTCATCCATTTTTTTTCTCTCATTCATTTCAAACTCTTTTTTTCTTTTCTTGTAATCTAGTTTTATGTTCATTTTCAACAAATTAAAAGGTATGTATTGTGATTCAATATACTTAATGATTTTCTTTTTTTCATCTTTATTTGTTTTATTAACAATATATTTTTGTTTTGTTTTTTTTTTGTTTTTTTGTATTGTACGTAGATAAAGTCTAGAAATAAACACGCTATTAAGGTAAGCATTTTTCATTCCTAAAGTCTATAGTTTTTTTTTTTAATTTATTGTCTATTTTATTGTTTGTATTGCCATAATAATTGAATAATTTGTTGAATTTTAATTGTTATTATTGAATTTGCCTTGTAAATGTTAATTGAATATATAGGATTAAATTTAATTTTTTATCTCAATTTACTCTATTATTGCATATTAGAGTGTTTAATTTTTTCCATAAATTTTAATTGTTCTTGATGAATTTATATAGATGTTAGTTGAATATATAGAATTAAATTTTATTTGTTTTGTTTTTTTATTGTTAAATTTGTATAGATGTTAGGTTATATATATAATTTTTGCTTTATTTTATGGTTAGAAACATTTTATTATCATTTTGAAAATGAGATGAAATTGAAAAATATGAAATTTCTAGTATTAATAAAATAAAATGAATTGGTTTGTGGTATATATTGTCAATATTAGCAGATTTAAAAAATTTAGATAGTCTCTAGTACAAGGGAGCTACTGCCGAATTGTTTTTAAATAATCAAATTTGATTATGTAATTATTCTTTCAATTTATGTAGATGTGTAAAATGAAATCAACAACACGTCGTGAGCATATGGTTGTAGCTAGTTCGTCTAGCAGTGAGGATGATTTGTCCTTAGGTGCCGATAAAAAAGAGACACCTGCGTTGACTCGCGATGCTGCCTCTTCCAGTGCAATTCCACAGCGTAGAGGCGGTGTGCCTTCACAGCGGGGTCAATTCACCTATAAGTACAAGACACATTTGTTTCGGATTTGGTTTTGGCTTTTTTTTTTTTTTACTTATAACATAATTTGTGAACAACTAATTAATATTTTATTTATTTATAGGTTCACAAACATTGAGGCCGCCTAAGTAATAACATTGGCGTTTAAATCGTCGATGAAGATTCTATTATTTCAATGGAGTCAGGTTTCCTGACATCCTAGTTAGAGACCTTATATCGATGCATAATTTTGAAGATTTGAGGTTGGTGTTAATTTCTAATTTTATTTATTTTAAATAAATTATTATTTTTATTTTAAATAAATTATTTATATATAGAACAAATTCGAGTGGTATAGTGCGCATGACAATGTTGCGAGAAGGGTGTGAGAGAATCACGCGGCAACTAGATAACTTCGAAAACAATATGATATTTTTTTTAAAAAAAATTATGTTTTAAAATGTAATTTGTCATTAACTCATATAAAATTCATTGATGGAAGTAGGTTTCGTGATTTTTGGTATGAAGCGCAGAAAAAAGCCAAAAAATACGCCAGAGATAACGGTGTACAAAGCTAGAATGACGTGGTGGTTTGGAGGGATTTCTGGCTGATATACATCCCAGAGGATATATGACCGCAATATATCCAGCACGTGACATCTGAGCAGTTCACACAACGCTCATAGTCTAGTGCCGATAGCTAAAATCGATAAATTCACAGTTCGGTCACCACGCATACCAGCGACTCCGTCACTGCACATGCAAAGCGGATGGTAAGATTAATTTTAATGAAATCTATCATTAATTAATTTGTTGTTATTTATAAATATATTTAACTTGCAACATTTTTTTTTCTTACAGGTTATGTCTCTTGGACGTGAGCCGAGCCCAATGGAGCTGTTTATAGAGACTCACGTGCGGAGTGAAGACCACCAAAGGGGGGTGCAACAGTTCATCAACAACTGCGCTGAACACTTCGTGGTATGTTCATTCAACATTTTATTTCATACGTTATTATTTTCTTGAATTGAATATGACGATTTCTTTTCTAATTTTCAAGAGACATGTACTGGTCGATTTGAGGAGAGATATGGGGACGATCCTTCGACCCACCTAGATTTTGATCCGAATTTGTGGATGGAAGCAATATCATATGGTGGACCCGATAAAAATTAGGTGTAAGGACTCTCTAACAATACGGCCAATAACTTATGAGCGGCCCGCAGTGTCTCAGCCGTTGGGAGCTCTTGATCAATATCGAGCACCCAGTCTGAGGAGATCATGACCTTGAAACAACACACGGCTGATCTCACCAGCAATATCAACAACTCTCGGCAGATTATGAACAACTCTATCAGATCATCTTGGATATGAGATCACAGATGGATGGTACACGTGCGCCCTATTTTTGGTCGTATGATTCTGGGAACGACCAGCCTCCTCCTCTGGCTCCACCATTGTTCTAGTTCAATTGTTTTTTTGGAAACACTCTAAAATTGTAATGAATATTTGGATGGATATTATTTTATTTTATTTTTAATATTTTATACAATTTTATTTGTTTAATTGGTTTTTGTACTATTATTTTATACAAATTTATATTATTTATTCTACACAATTTTATTTTTTTAAAATATTTTTAAATTAGAACTGATGGATTTACAAACAGAATTATGTCGTCGATACTTTACAAAGAGTTGCAATATATTTACTGCATATGCCACAATAATCGATGTCTCTACAGACGGAATGAATTCGTCAGTATTTTACAGAGAGTTGTAAAATATTTACTGCATATGCCACAGTCACCAACGTTATTATTCCATCGGTAATTTACAAATGGAAATACAGACATAATAATTTTGTCAGTATATTTCCAACGGGAATTTTTTTTGTGCGCATTATCCGTCTGTAAAACCATCAGGGTTTTTTTTTTTATTACTGATAGAATTAGTGACATAATTTGGAATTACCAATGAACATTATTCCGACGAACGTATTCCGTCAGTGAATTAGTCGGTAAAAGAGTAACTCAAACTAAAGGTAAAGGAGGAGCTTATTTACCTTTTTGACTGGGTAAGTTTGTACTCTTTTTAAGTTTTCTATATCCTTATGTCAGAAAGTGATAATCCCTTGCCATCTATAAATTATTTGATGTTATTCTTAGTTTAATTTCTCATTGGAAAACATCACATGCTAACTTCAAATGAACAAATCATTTTTTTGTGTGTTTCTTGTCAATTTTGCATATAATGTTTCATATGAATTCTCAAATTATTCAACCTCATAAAAGGCTGTTGTCTTATCGGCAGAAGAAAGCAGTCGCGAGTCGCGTTTCTATATTTATCTTAGTTCTTGCCATAACTTACATCTACATTTGTCATTCTTTATTTGTGCCAACTTCCAAAACTAATTTTACAATATCCAATACACTATAGCATCCTTATTTGGATTTATTAATGGTTCTGACAGGCCCATGTTTTGTAAAGGAGGAAGTCTTTTGGAGTTGGTCGAATTGTCGATCCAGAATTGGGGTCACAATATTTTTCAGAGAAGACTATGGTGATGCTGAATGTCACTCTCTTACATTATTTCAGACGTGTTTTTTAGAATCAATTTGCAATTCATTTTTTTTTATTGACATGGATTTTCGATTCAGTTTATGCACACCTTGATTAATCTCATGAGTCTTAAAATTAATGATTATATAAGCCTTCAATAATCCTGAGTGGACTCGAACTCGTGACCATTAAGAAACAAATTAATTGAGCTACTCTTTAAAATTGCAATTCATTTCATTGATATTATTTCAGATTGTTAGGCCCCGATTGCCATTATACAGCAGGAATGAAGACCATATAGGAAGAGGTGTTATGTAGAGAAAGAAATAGAAATTTTTGAAATGTTATTTTTTATATTAGTTTTAAAATCAGATGGTTTCATTTCTGGTTTGTTTTTGAAACTTTTTATATGAATCAAATTCCATTTTGAATTCAAATTAATATGTTTAAAATGTTTAAATAAAAAAAATTGATTTAACCCCATAAATTCAATTTAATTCACTGAATTTCAAATAGCTTAACTATATCTTTTCGAGAAAAAAACTATTATTAATTTGATAAATTTTAACTACTTTGTTTAAATTATTTAAAAATTATAAGTATTTTATTCAATTTCTTCTTGCTAAAAATTAAACAATTTTTAAACTGAGAACGACGGTAGTGATTGTTTAGCTCATTGAATAACGTATAAGAATTTGTTACACGACATGAGAAATTTATCATTTAAAAATATTTTTATTATTTATTGATCAATATCTTAGTTATAAAATTGAATTGATTTAACTGATTAATTATTTTGATAACTTAATAATACAAACTCTAACCTAGTTCATGTTGCATATCAAAATTACAAAAAATACTTGGGTTATAAATATGTTCAGCATGCCTGTTAATTACAATATATATATATATATATATTCAGTTGATTCCATTGGTCCAAATTCGGATGGTTTCCCGCGGTTTCCATTAAAGCCCAAACTCACACTTAGGCCCATAAACAGTCCGTCGAGTACTCTTCATTGATTCCAATTTGCTTCTCTTTCCAGGCAATTCAAGTTTCTCTGAATTTATAAATACCTAGAGGTTATAAGATGTAGTACTTTCTGTATTCCAAAAAAGAAAGATATGAATTTCTATATTTTTGTTAAATAAAACATATTTTCATATAAAACTATTATTCATTACACAATATCACCCATCATTTAAATTTCCAAAAGAAAAATAGTACTAACGAGTTAAATTTCCAAAAAAAAAAAAAACAAGCTGTTCATATCAACAGTAAAATTTCATAAAACTTGTAAGCCCCCTAACTAGCCTCATGAAACTTATATCTATGATACTATAATAATTATAGTATAAATGTTATTATTTACATAAAATACGGTAATGAAAGTAGGTTTTTTTTTAAAAAAAAAAACAAAAGCATAATACAATAATGTTATAATTTATATAAAAAAAAATTCTTCTTTATTTTCATTATTCATTTGCAACAATTTTCTCAATTATTCAATAGTCATATTTTTCATTATAATCGATCCCTAGAGGAAGGTAGGTGTCGACTACACCTACGTTTTATTTCCTATTCTATGATCAAATCCAAGATATCATATCAAAGAAAGTGCTTAATTGAGGAAGGAATATTTCATTAAAGTATTTGCTAGCTCTTCTTTCTTTTCCTTCAACAAAAAATTAAAGTAGTATTAGTTTTTTTTTTTTTTCAATTTGCAAGATGTCTTAATTCAAGTATTAAAAACAATAATTTTTATCGTTATTTATTTACCTTTGTTTATGTTTTTATTTCCTTGTACATATGATACCGTTATGATCTTATCCTGAAAAGTAAAACTCCCATAATATTTGAAAGATGTTTGGTTTCCCACAATTTAACTAAATACACTCTAAATTTTGTGTGGGTTTGGCATTGAATTAGATTTTATAGTTGCACTTTGAAAAAAATATTTTTTAAAAAATTATAAATTATAAATTTTTTATAACTAAATTTTTTAAAAAGTGAGATGCATGTACAATTATAATCTGTTAATTAACCAAACACTTTTTAAACTATAATTAAAAAAAAATACAAATGCAACCATATCTCACCACACTATTAAAATTGACTTTTAGGAAGTGTTTGGGAACGCGGTGTAAATCGCGTTTCAAAAAATTTTAAAATTATTTTTTTATTTAAAATGAATTTTTTTATGTTTTCTGATCATTTTTATGTGCTGATATCAAAAATAATTTTTAAAAAATAATTTTTTTTTATTTTGATATATTTCTATACGAAAAATACTTTGAACTATCACTGCAACCATAATCTCAAACAGGCCCTTAAAGTATAAGCGTAAAATTTAATCAATGATCAACTCTTGATGATAAGCTGATTACGTGCACTATTTATCCTTCCTTCCTCTCTATTGCATTTTTTGTTATATAAGCTGAATATTTAGTATCACACATTATGAGTTAGAATTCGTGTAATATGGCAATT
>Ga0325411_1004269_pt1 | contig 16085 bp, 9 predicted proteins | sample PopdelMetagenome_13_FD_206181 | JGI IMG/M metagenome (GOLD analysis project Ga0325411, IMG submission 206181) | Populus deltoides microbial communities from Bellville, Georgia, United States - Xylem-PdIQD-R4 | ecosystem: Host-associated > Plants > Phyllosphere > Stem > Wood/Secondary xylem...
AGCGTGCGTTGCATTATGATGACCAAACGGTGGCTTTCGAGACAATATCCGAATTGTCTTGATGGTCCTTTCATCCATGAGTGATGAGGGTGGCCATCGGACCTCCAGTTCAACTCTTTTTTTTTTTTGTCATTCTTTTCTTTTTTCTTTTAGATTTCCATACCTAGCCCTTAAAATTTTTAAATCAACTCTTCAATTTCTTTTTCCTTCATATTTCATCTTTATTTTTTTATTTTTTATTTTATTTGAATTAATTTAAATAATTAGATTTTTTTTTTAATTTCATCATCCATATTTTTTCATTTGTCAAATTTGATTTATATTTTTTTTATTGCTATTTATTTTATTTGAGATAGTTTTTAGAATCGACTTTTTTTTTACGATTTCATCATTGTTCAGGTTTTTTTTACAATTATATTTGATTATCATTATTTTGATTGCTTTTTTTTTCTTTGATGAACTTTTTAAATTAATATTTTTTTTTATTTCATCCTTTAATTTTTTTATCTTTCAGATTTGATTCGTATTTTTTTTATTTCTATTTGTTTTATTTGAGATAGTTTTTAGAATTAACTTTTTTTTTTATGATCTCATCCTCTAGTCTTTTTTACTATCATATTTGATCATCATTCTTTTGATTGCTATTTTTTGTTTACTTTGATAATTTTTTTGAATTGTTTTTTTTATTTCATCCTTCAACATTAAACTTATTGAGAATTAAACTTCTTAATTGAGTCCATGTCTAGAATTTCACAGGCTGATGGTTTGGGGGATTGACCTAGGTTTAAGAAATTTGCTCGGGTTTGCCTTTTTTCCCCCCACTTTTTTTTAAACTTATGTTTTTTCTGTTTCATCCTTCACATTTATTAATTGGATATTAGGCTCCATTATTTTTTTATTTGCTTTTTATAGGATTTTTCATTGGTTTTGAAAATGACTTGGGTTATCTTGAGTCTTTTTATTAGTTGTTCTTTTTTAAATTAACTTTTTTATAAGATTTTTTTAATTAAATTAATTTATTAAATATAAACATGAGATGCTTATTTTGTGATATTTTGTTTGATTTGCTTTTGAGGTCATAACTCTTACGGCATGTGCATCCTTTTTCGGTGTCATTGTGTAGCCTTTCGCGATAACGATGGAACCATCTTGCTGAGCTCCTTTTGATGGCTATGCGATGTCCATGGCAGAGCGACAATGAACCTTCAACGGACTCTTCTTTCCTCTCCTTCCGAGTATTATATTGACAACTTATTTTTTTATAGTTAATTATTGTCAAAATATTTTTGTTTTATTCATTGTCGATATCTTCTTTATAATATTATTAAATCATACAAGTTTATTGAACTTGCTCACGTCAAAGACTCAGGTCTTAGATCTTTCTTGCTTCTTTAAAATAATATCATTTAAATATTTTTTTTATTGTTAAATTTTTTATCTATTATTATTTTTTATTTATATTATTTAAATTAGTTGAGCTTAAGCTAATAATCTAAGTCTGAGATTTTATTTCTTTTTTAAAACACTTGCATTGCCTTAAAATCTTTTTTTAACTTCGAAAAAAAAAAATTAGATCAGAGCTTACAACGTAACATGGGGCCACCCATATGGTCTTCGACTAATTTTATTATTATGCTTTTGCGATCTATGATAGCTTATTAAAAATATCTTAATAAAATATTTTATTTATATTGAAGTGATTTATAAACTTTTTAAACTTATATGGCATGAGTTCATAACTTTTATGAAAATAATGATAATATATATGGGCACATTATTTTTATAAAATTAATGATAAAATATATTAAAATAAGGTTGCAAAAAACATGAATATCTTTGATATATGCAATTAAAGAAAACAACAGAGAAATCTACCATTGTAAATAAAAGATAAATAAAAATCAGAAGTAGTGTTTATGGTTAAAAGCAAAAAAGCTCTGCAAGAAAGCAAAACGGTTTTCTTTTAAAATAACATCTGTCTTTTGTTTCAAAACAAAACAGATACTAACCAAACACAATTAAAATCAGTTTGACGTGGCGGACGAAGGTTGGATATAGAGTGAACGGGATGCACCAAATCAACCAACCACTGTACGTTGAACAAAGCCATGAATAAAGAGATTTGTAGCGAGAATTCGTCCGGGCCTGCCAGCAGCAAACGGTTCCGGCCACCACAAGCAAGACTGAAAACTAATCAACTTGATCAACCAGCGAGGGCCCTACGGAGCATCCAAACCTCGATTCAGCTGGCGGACGGCCAACAGCAATAAGAACCCATTAAATTGACAGACGGACAAATGATGCCGGTGATAAATTATTTTCTCAAAGAGTCCCTTGAAGTTCAGGACAGTAATCAACAAACCTCAAAATTATGGTAACTCTATCATGCAGGGTTAGAATTCAACTTCGAGATTCCATAGAAATTAGAATATGCTAAAAAGCAATTACAGCATGCAATTAGAATATAAATATTCGTCATTCTTCAACATGCAAGCTCAGGAATTTAGGTAGTGGCTACAGGTAATAAATAAAACTAGTAAAATGTACGGAACTCAAAACTATACATTTGAAAGGCACGAATTCCTCAACCATGCTACCGAATCAGATGAATCATCGCAAGAAGACTCATTTCTTAGCAAGTAGTTTTTTGGGAAGCTTCTCCAATGGAGTAGATTTCAAGAGGAAAAGCCTTGCAGCACGCTCTTGTAATGTACCCCCACATTTAAGCCCACGGACCTGCAGTTCAGTCTTCAACCTTTCCATGCCAAGTACCTATTAAAGTAAAAGGTGAAGATGGCCGAAGAGAGTGTTAAGTAGTTGCAGATATTGAGCTTAATTAACTACACAAGCATTAGAATACTGACAGCAATGCAACGCAGACATCCCATTTTATATCATAAATTCATGTTTGCAAAGTATTGAGTCTATAATTGTATTAACAATAGAGCCATTGATTGCAAAACTCTTTCGCCTATTATTTATCTAACTTTTTTTTTATGCTTTTCAATGGTTGCTGGAAGAAACAGAAATACACCTCAAGTTACATACCTCCGACTACCTCTCTAATTAAAGCAGTGACAAATCTTATTGAAAACTTCTATTAGTTGTTTGATCAGGAAAACCATCCAGATCCATAAATTCAAATTTGGAACACCCACCCTATCCCAGCAGTTGCAAGAGCCATGCGTAAACATAGGTATTCTACTAAGGCAGATAGAAAAATTGAAAGTTGACCAAGCAGCTGACCTCTATACCAACCTTCCACTATTTTGCTAACATTGCTACAAATACAATGGTGATGAATTGGGGACAAATAAAGTTCAAAGGGAAGTGAAGAGGTCACAATTCCATTCACACCCATCCTATCATGGGACAACGGGTTTCTGGACTGATGTCAGAGACTCCCGACATAGCATTGCTGCAATATCCACTACATTTGTCTACTCAACTACACTCAATAAAGCTTCATTCCCTATTGATACTGAATGTATGAATCCTTCTCCATCCAAGAACATTTAAGATCACATCTTTATGTATTGCCTCTTAACCACATAATGTTTTTTTTATAGGTCAAAACTTTGTTATAAAGAAGGGGGAATGTATAATATAGCAATTAGACAAGTAAATCAAATCAATGTGACAACCAGGAAAAGCTCACTACACATATAAAGGAAGAAACATCGGACTTCACAAACATACCTCCAACTCTGATGCTGAATTGAATTCATCAAAATTTAGTGGCTTCTCCGAATCACCATTGCCTACATTAACTATCTCATTAGACACAGGTTTTGATTTAGAGAAACCATTGGGTTCAGCAATAACTGGTCTGCTTTCAATAATTCCCCCCTTTCCAGAATCTGAAGCATTTGGACATTGAGAATTAGGTCCAACATTCTCCTGCTTTTCAGCCTCAAGAGCTTCAGTTTCAAAAACCTCTTCAGTCTTCGCTACTGTTTCCTCAAGAATCTGTGCTTCAACCACTTCATCCTCTTTTTTCAGAGCAATTTCTCCACAGTGATTAGATATCAAGCTTTGTTCTGCAGAAGCCTCCTTTTCTTCTTCAGAGCCACTGGCACAAGAAGTACCACCAGAACATTCACCATCTTGATTTCCAGTAACTGAATCTTGACTCCCCTCCGCTTTGTTATTTGAATCTGAATGATTCCCGTTATTTAAAACAACAGATTTCTCATTTTCCTCGTCACTGTCATCATCACTACTATCTTCATCCATTCCTTCACTTTCACCCAATTTTCTCTTCCCCGTCCTTGCAACAACAAAAAATTTCAATCATAAGAAATTCAAAGCACACATCACATGAAAGAGAGGAAAGATACAGAATATGACTAGGAAAATCATGTAAAATAGTGTAAGAAAGTCAAGACAATCTCAAGAAAACATGTTTCATTTTCATTCTGATGCACCGAAACAACACTAGCCATACACATCTATGCACTTTTCACAACTCACTCCTTTCCTCCCGAGCATCTCAATAACATAAACATTGAGATTACTAAATCGTAATCCTGAACCCTCCCCGGAATCTTCAAACTTGTGGAAAATATCCAATTTCGTGAGCACATAAAATATACAAATTTTAAACTCCCTGATCTCTTTAATATTCATTTTCATACACCCCGATAAGTCTTTAAAACAACTACAGTTTCCCTTTTCAAAACTAAACTATTCATAATCCAACAAAAAAAAAATAGAAAAAGAAAAATCAAAGCCAATTAAATCAAGAAATTACATTGATAAACACAAACAAGAACACTCACCAAATCTTTAATTTCTTGGCTTCCATACCTTCCACAACTCCCTTCCCCTTCCTCTTCCTAAACCCATTCCCCTTCCCATTCCCAAACACCTCTTTCATAGCCTCCTCAACTACTGCAGCACATTTCGCTGACTCCTCTCTATACCTAGCCACGTACTTCTCCGCCTCACCATCTCCAGCCCCCTTTTTCCCTTTCTTCGCCTTCTTCTTAATAAACTCCTCCGCCATCTTCTCCAACCTCCTATCCTCTTCCTCCGCTTTCCACTCCTCCAACTTCTTCTCCGCATTCACGTGCCTCAGTCTCCTTCCACTCATATCCCGACACGCGTCAAAATTATTCGTCTTCTTTTGACCAGCTTTTGTGGCGGCCCCGCGAAGGAGAGACCCGAACCCGCCTTTGCCACCGAGGAGACGGAGGAGGAGGTAGACCGTGGATTCGGGGATTGTGATGATAGAGTCGTCGTTTAATTGGACTCCTCTGCATATCAAGCGTTGATAATGAATGGGGATTTTAGTGATTTCGAAGATTTTTTGCTTGATTGATTGGGTTGTACATGAGTCTGGGGTTTCGAAATTTAGGATTGTTGTTTTTCCGTCTAGAAGCTTCGCGAAGATCTGGAAGGACATAGGATCGCTGTGATCTTCCATGGCTGCTGGTTTTGGAGAAGGAAGATACATGATGGGCATGAAGTTAATCAAAATTATTATGGATAAAGCGGATTTGTGGTTTAAATACAAAGGAAAGGCCCTGGTTGTTTTGCCTGGTCGTGTCGGTTTTGGTGAGTGGGCTTTTATGTTTTGGGGTTGGTACTTGGGCTTACAGTTTCAATTAAAATATAAAATTTCTTTACTATTTAGATCTTTTTATTTATTTTAAATAACTCGTAAAACAATAATTAATAAAATATTACTAGTTTTTTTTATAAATATTATAAAAAAATTCATTTAAAAAAATTATATCTGAATCTATATATATAAAAAAATTTATATTTTTAATTATTTTTTTGTTTCTCTTTTGTTTATATATTTATTCCTTTTATTTATTTAGAAAGTATTTTAGTTATTACACTAGTATCGTAAAATATTTCTGTTGCATATATAAAAATTTTATATTTTTTAACAATTTAGAATTTAATTTTATTTTTTAATATTTATTGACATAATTTAACATTTTTGTAACTAATGCTCATAAAAGTATGAATAATCACAAAATTGAGATTTAAGGATTGACATCACTGTAAATGAAAATCTAGAGGTCCCATCTAGTATAAAATTAAAAGTAGAGGGGCTGAAGGAAGCTTTAAACCATGACTAATTTGTTATGGGATTTTTTCTCAGCTCACTATTAATTAATTTATTTATAACACATAACATGAGTTCTCAATAAAATTTCAATTGATAACTTTTTAGTACGTGGTTTAATGATAAAATATTAGAATTAAAAAGTTTGTTTTTTTCATAGTCTCAGATTCAAGTCATGTGGTTACTAATATGATGGTTACTGGAAGCTTATATAATTGTTAATTTAAGGGCCCGTGAGATTAGTTGAGTTGCGCGTAAGTTAGCTTGGACATCCACACTAATATATATATATAAACTTCAATTGTTACCTTAAATCCATACTTATATCATAACAGTGCTGCCTCTTATCAATAAATAAAAAAATACACCATATTAATAGATAATTAATCACAAAGATTTAAAAGCAACCTATTAATAATTTAATTAAATATAAACAAGTTTATTCGCAATCCATATTATTTTATTCGCAATTCCATTTTTTTAAAAGCACCAATGGAATTATAAAAAATTAAGCTGCAAAACCAGAAAACTTGGCAACACAGTGTTTTGTTATATTTCATGAAGGCAACGAATTTACTCATACCAAAGCTTGAATCATTTCCAAGGAGTGTTGTTATGTTTATTTACTTACCGCAAAATGTTGTTATTATCATACATATATTAAAAGAAAACCTTTTCCATGGTAGAAATGATATAATTAAGATTTTTCTCCATTTTTTACTGTAACGGTAATATAACGGTGACAAATTTATAAATTTTTAGTATTATTTTGAAAAAAACTTCTTTGATTTTTTTTTATATATTTATTTTATCACTATTTTTTTTTATCTTTATGTTTTTGTAAATTGTTTTTCTTTTTTCTTCTTTACATTTGTTTATGGAAAAAATATTACTTTTATTCCTCACACTTGGAATATTTATCACTTTACATCCGGTCTATTTATACTATTTTTTTTATTTTTATTTTTTTGTAAAAAAATTTATTTACATTTTAAAAAAAAGATTATACAAAACTAAAAGTAAATGATATTTTACTGTAGTAATTACAATATTATTCTATTTTTTATTATATTAAAAATTAATTTGAGATTCCACATATTTTTATTAACGTATATAATTTTTATTTTATTATATATAAATATTAACTTTTTAATTTATAATTATATTTTTTAATCGATATCCAAAAACTCTTTGATAACAATTGCATGTTCATTATTTTGCCTTAAAAAATAAATTATTCAACTTGCAATGCGAGTTGCAAGAAGCATTAACATTTTTTTCAACAAATTTACTATGATTTAAAAATAGCAACATTCAAGTTTTCTGCAGCGTTTTTCAATACCCATTTAGACAATAACAAATTTAATTACAATGAATTTTCCATCTCACAACACTGCGTTTAGTGATTAAATGAAAGACAAAGCAGACGAACCACCCTGATTTTGTTTTCCAAGACATTGAATATGTCTTAGAAAATCAAAGGAAATATATTATCACCTACCATCAGTAATTTTGTGGAAATGGATGCGTAATCTGTTTAGCGGCACAAAATTATCACAAGTAATGCATGTAGTGCATCTGCCCTTTAAAACTCTACCAAAGAAGTTGTTTGTCCTAGGCCGTCAAGGAAGCAAGAAGTCACGAGTCTGTCATGGCCTCTAGAGAACCTGGGCTGAACAAAACATCAATCCCACAAGCTCGCTAGCATCTATATATAACTCACATACTGGCAGCTAGCATGAATCATAACCAGCCTTGTGATTGAAGAGACTGAACCACTTCATTTGTTTCTGAGCTAGGTATGTTGAAAGCAGCAGCAATGAGCACTCATCTATTTGCATTGCTAGCAGTAATTCTTCTGTTACTTCCAAGACCAACCATGCCTTCTCCTGATGATAAGGTTTCCTGCGCGACAATTGTGTCGAAGTTAACCTCATGCATCAATTATATCAGTGACAAATCAAAAGAACCGTCAAATTCTTGCTGTGCTGGGGTCAAGGAAATTAGTGGTTTTGTTAAAAGCAAATCAGATAGGAAGGATGCATGCGAGTGTCTTAAGAACACACTAAGCAAGATTAAATACGATCCCTCTCGCATCCCTGCACTTCCCAAGAATTGTGGGGTGTCCCTTATTCTTCCTCCTATTTCCAGCAGCACTGACTGCTCCACGTATGAATCGTTCTATCTCTTAGTCAATTCTTTCCTCCGTATCACGTACGTACTCATCATCAGAGCATGAAATATAGTATACTGATCAGTTTTCTTCTTCTTTTTTCTGTGCAGTGCGTTTGGCTATTAATGCAGCAGGCTATATATGCTGAACTGGTGGAGCAAATCATGTTGCGGCAAGAATTCTAGTACGTTATGTAAAAGAAAGGAGAATAAAACACTGCAGCACTATAAAAGAAGTTGATGCCATTTTCTCTTTGTTGCTAATTAATGTCAGTTTCATACTTGTATCCAATAATAATTGATAAGATCATCCACAGTGTTATTTATAATGGTATATACTTGCACCTTTTCTGTTTCAAGGCAGTAGTTTTACTCCCAAAATATACAGGCCGAAGCTGTGGTGCATCTAATATAAAAGCATTTGGGTAACATTTTGAATCCATGACTTTGTCGACTTAGTGCAGCCCATCCGTATATGAATCATACCACGAATTTCCTTCTCAAAATAACGAAACAGAGAATACGCACATTGAATTTGTCTTGTCCCCTGTGATCATTGACAAGAAAATGAGCCTTTTTGTCTGAAAATGTAACGTGCTTGTTCAGCACATCCTTTTTTACCAGGTAGAAATTGTTGCACAAATGAGTATAGTATATATAGTCTAAATGACAGTTTACCTAAAAGAAATGGATTCTTATGATTACTTTTTCGGGTGGATTCGTTCTATACAACGTTTTCCGGCCATCATTGATGTTTTTGGCAGCACTCATGCTCTATAAAAGACGACGTAAAAAATCTCTATTAATCTATACACCCCTGTATGCATTTTCAAGCCTGTCAGCGTCAGGACAAAATCTTGATTGCAGTTAAAATCAACGAACAATAGAAGCTTGCTTAAATCAACACTATTATTATATACATAGTGTGTGTGTGTGTGTGTGTGTATAACCGAGATCTAGCTTGCTGATATGAGGCAAAACTATGATAGAATCACTTGAATATTTTGTTACTTTTGATGTTGAGCAAAAAAATCAGGCTCCGTTGGCTTCTGAGGCAGCAATGACAGTCTCTGTGGCAATCTAGTGGCATGTGTGCCATTCCGCCGCAGATTTCTTAATGCGTTGGCAGCAAACTGTGATGCATAAATGGCAACACCTAGGCTTGGCGATGTACTGGCCTCGTTTGCCAAAGAATCTTGCAGTTTTTCTTCTGCTTGACGTAAGCTTTTAGCCTGCTTCCTCCTACAGTGACGGCGCCATGCTGCCTGTATGAAGCACGCTGCCCATGTCTTCCACTGCACTGAGAAGAACCTGAAAACAAGATGAGCTCACGAATATGAGTGGTGACTTTAGCACAAAGGCCAGATAAAAAGTTTCAATAGTCTGTATAACTTGTAAGGAAAGTAGAAATCTATCGTCCCAGTTGCATAAATCTGAGAGTATATGCTTATATCAGGCCCTGAATGATAGAAGGAAAAATATTCCATCGCTAGCCTCTCTCTGTTTCTACAGGAAAAGAAAGGAGAAACAATCCTTGAAACTTGCCTGAATGTGTGCTGGATATCCTTGTGATGTAATTGGCGAAACTGGGAAGCTACAGACTTCAAGTCATCAGCATCTAGAGCAAAGGCCTCAACCTCTGACAGAGCTTGTACCGTTCTAGTTGAGATAGGGAGGTTGGAGGAGGATTGGGGATCCAGGGCCCATGTAAGTAACCCTTCTCCACAGAAATCACCAGCCTTGAGAGAGACAGCATTGAAAAAACCAGTTCTTCCACCATTGGTGGTCACACTTACTAGATTACCTCGCATAATAAATAGCATCTCATCGACTGGGTCCCCTTCTCGAACAATGTAGCTATCCTTAGTGTAAAGAGCTGCCTTGAGACGGTCACATACCGCATCTAATATTTTCTCATCCATTTTTTCAAATATTGGCACCTAAAGAGTTGTTAAACATTCCAGATATCGTTATTTCTCAAAGCAAAAAGGCAAGTACAACATATTTTAGCCCATGTTGACCGAATCCAATAATGCTAGAAATTAGAACAGAAAGAAAGACAAAGAAAAGTACTCACTTTCTTGATCAGGTCCAAGCAAAGATGGCGGTTTATGTCCCTCCTGAGATCTTTAGGAAGATTATGAATTAGACCCCGCTCTTCCACACCTCTAGTTTCTTGCCATTTGTACTGTTCATACCGCCTAATTCGTTCCCTCAGGTTAGCAGGGAGCATTCGTTGAGACATCCACTGATCTGTGTCTCTCCTCTTCACCCGCATTTCCTCTACTCTAACAGTTGTGGATTCAAGATATTTCTGTGACGACCGGGATGCACAATTGTTTAGTGCTTTAAATCATCAAATAACGGCCTCAAAAGAGCAGTTGCGAGGTCAAGATAAAATATTACATATGAGCAGGGAGAGCAAAGAAAAGCAGGGGTAAACATTTTGTGCTTTTTTCAAGGTATGGTATTTATCAGGCTTAAATGGACAGCAGAATCACTGAAGGACAGCTCTGAGATGTTCAGATTCCAGAATCACAATATTCCATTGTATGGGCCATTTTTTAACCATTATTTCACACTGCAAGGCCATGTAAAGGAATTACCTGCATATTTCCAATAAGGAGTGCAAACAAAACCAATCCAGCGATGGATATGAAGATGGCAAAGAGAATCTCCCCAATGAAAGTGCTTGTTTTAAGGTTTTGGCCAAGAGAGCTGTAAGAAGAAAATATGCAAGATGGATTAGAACCAAAGCTTAATGTAAAAGGAGAAGCAAGCTTATTTGACTAGAATAAGGATGTAAATAATTTCAATTTTTTAATCATATTTTTCTCTCTTTGTTTTATTTAAAGCCATAGACCATGTTTCCATTCAATTCAAATAAAGACACGGCCTGGTGCAGGCTGTCCAATTCCAACCCTGATTGCAGGTGCTTAAAATAGGCGATTTTAACATGTCTCCTTTTATCTATCATTCAGAAATAGAAGGTATAATTCCACAGATTGCCAACTGATATTCAATATTTCAAATAGGCAATCTTTTACTAATATCAAACAGCTACCTCGAATTCTTAAATTTACAGATGTAATTTGGAAACACTCTGAAGTGAAACATTCAGCTTTTAAAAATGAATCAATGCAGGATGCAATTTCAAATAATACAAATGAGAACATGTTGACTGATTAAGGACTGAAATAGAAAACAATATATCCACAAACCTGAGATTACGCAAACCCCACCAAAAGCAGTAGAAGAATTTCCGTGGAAAATAAGTAGATTCCACCACTCCAGAATCAAGAGCATCAATAAATATACCAAAATTGAAGACCGTTGAGTTATGAACTTGATCAGGTTGGATAAAAGGGCATGATTCAGTCAGGAATGTGTAGTTTTCTGTACGATGATCTCCACAATACCGATACTTAGTATCACACCTTGCATGGTGCTTACACACCTCATGCCAGCAAGTATCTTGTCGTTCGATTGAGAACAAGTACCAGAAGGCTCCAATTACCTGACACGTCACGTATTTTTTTATGAAAAATCCACTATAATACACCAGAAGAATGATAAAGATTGTAAAGACCAGATTCAACTTACATGACTGGCCAGCATGTAGAGAAAGAGGTTGAAAACAGCTCCCGCCCATGCTGTTTCAGTAAGTATGCCAGAAGTTCTATTTATTTCTTTGAAGAGTGGATAGATTCGAATAAACCTTGGTATGTATTGGGAGAAAATTACAAACTCAAATAAGTTCTTTGCAGCCAGTGAAACCGGGCCATCCACTCGTGGAAGGATGATTAAAACTACTACCTGAGCAGAACAATCATAATGTCAAATTGCTATAGCTTACACCAGTTGAGCAGTGAATGATTTTTCGCAAGAAAGAAAGAATCATCTATACGAGTTCCACATTTTTTTTCTTTCCATATTTAGTCGTATAGATATATGCATTAAGATTTCAAATGTGAGTTGAGAACCAGTTTTGCCAGTGATAATAATCAAGAATTGTGATGTAGCAAGTTTAATCAAAATCTATCTATATGCCATGATAAAATGCGAGGACGGGTGCACTGAGATGACAAAAATCGTATAATTGAACGATTTAAGTATCAGGAAGAGAATCAATGTCAAGCATCCTCTCCCCTAACAGGTATAAGTTGCAGGTTGGGTTACATCTATTCATGAATTCTCTTCATTCCTGCGACTATATTAAGGGCATAGCCAACAATGGTTCTTAATGCTAATTAACAAAAGGAAAGCATACCTGAGGAAGCGGAAGAATTGCAAGAATATCAATGATAAAGTAGGAGGTCACGTATTTTTTGGCTATAGCTTTAGGATCCTCAACCAACTCACCCCTTCCGAATACGCGAGAAGAAGGGGCTATAAACCCAGTGCGGAATTGGAAGACTATGCGAAGTATGTATAAGATATCAATGAGTGTACGAAGAATGCAAGCAGCAGCTTGCATCTTACGGTCCACATCAAGGCATTTATCTTTTTCAGTGCTCTTAACCCACGGAATGTAAAAGAATAAGGGGTCTATAGCCACTGCAAGCACGCAAACAAGCATAAAAAATTTGTTCCATTTCTGGAGAAATGGACCTTGCGGATCAAGAATCTTCCTTTTAGGTCCTGGTTCTTTCGTTGGCTGAGCACCCTTAGAGTAGAATCGCAATGGTTTCTTTAGGCTTCTAATCCTCTCTGAACCCATCTCCCATCCTCTTCGGACATTATCCCAAACTGAATAGAAAATTGGTTTGGCTTTTCTTGCGTAAAATCCATATTCATTGGAGTATTGGTGCTCTGAACTGAAGGATTTCTCTGAGCTCCAGTCCTGAAACCTGCATAAGAAAGTAAGAGTTGAAAGCGCAAAAAAGACATGCTAAGTTCAGCCAAGCAAACCGTCGAGGAGATGATAGACTCAACCCTGTATAACTAATCTCTTCTCAAAACAACCCAACACATTAATTAAACTACACAAGGGGTTCCAAAGAAAAAAGCTAAGAGTCCTACAATTTACGCACTGGAGTCTGGAAGAATGGCAGTGATTTCAGCCACCCTGAATATTCAATGCGAAAGTTGCATTATGTTCAACATGTGGCAACATAACCACAACCCAGTAATAAAAATATTCTTCTAAAACAACTCTATATCATGAACTAATTATGGGCCAAAAACCCTATAATTCACACACTGAGAGTGATTCCAACCACCCAATATGGCCAACATGAATGAACACAAATCTATCAGGATGGTTTATAACTAATTAAAGTGTCAAGTCATTTGATCAAATATTCAAAAAAACACTACTCCATGTCTCCATCATCAACAGAATTCAATTTTCTTTTACTTTTTGGTCTCATACCATCAATGATGCTAAAATTCATATGTATGAAAAATAATAATGATAATATGTGGTGTCTAGGATTACGATTTCACGTGACAAACCTGACAAATTTATTTCCATTGAGATTCATAACTTGACCAGTTATAATTGGCTTCCTCTGACTGTCAAAACAAGAAACAAAGACAACTGAGTATTTCCTTCGTTTATTGGGTTGGTCTGCTCTTTATGAATAAAAGAGAGTTCATGGTTTTGGTTCGTTAGAAATTTCGTACTGAGAGGAGAAGAAAGTTCGTTGAGAGAGACGCCAGTGGCAGTTACTGCCTGCGCTTTCTGAGAAAGAGAAGAGAGGGAAAAATTAAAAATGACAAGAGATGCCAAAGAAAGGAAGAAATGGTCTTCCCTTGCCAAACGCTCAAAAGTCAAGTCAAGCCCAAGGATGACCTAGGAAATTGTTTTAGAAAGGAAACTTCAAAGCCCGTGGGCCGCCTATTACTAATTACCGTCAGTTATAAATTTATAAGTTGCGGCAAGTAGTTTTTTCTTTTCTTTTCATATTTGTTTTTCAAATTATTGCAGTTAAAAATTTAAATCCAGTGCTGTCTTTGTTAAGGAAAAAAAACAGTTCCTAGTTTTCTTTCTTTTTTTGGGGAAAATTCAGTTGTTTCTATACTTTTTCTGTAATCTCTCAGAAATTGTATTTACACTATTTACCGAACAGATAAGATTCGATTTCAGGCTCTTGCGCTCTCTCTCTTGCTTCTGCGGGGATGGGGTATGTGTGAGATGAAGTAAACACCAAGGTGTTGTTATCCTTAATTTTTAATTATTGTAGAATCTCGAAGAGATAATTCTCATTTCTACATCAATTTCTTTGAACACTCCAGTTCTGGGCAGGTGCTTGTATTTTTTGGGTCCAGGCACTTTCCTTCTTCTATATTATACAAAAATTCAAAAGAACGGTCTAGCCACAATCTCGGATACCTACAAAGATAGATTTTAGAGATAAGCACGTGGTATATCCCATCAACTTCAAAGATGAAAACAGGCAATCATGAACTCCACTAGCAACAGGCAATCAAAATATAGTTGGGTTTTCTTAACCTCTACAAGACTACAACCATCTGAGAAGGTCAACCAGGAATCATATTTTTTTAGGAATAGCTTTCCGAAGGGAATAGATAAAACAAATACGGAGGAAAATAAAGATATTGGCAGGGGTTAAATTATTCCTGAAGGGGACATATGGTGCCGTCCTTCTCTGATAAATAAAACAAATAGCTTTCCGTCTCCTGTGTTTTTTTATTTTATTTTGTCACATGCAGATTCTTTATTCATTGTTGTAATCATGCGTGGACTAGAGAAGGGCATATCCGTGTTAAAGAAAAAAAATGTCAGGCATATACATTTAGCCGATACCAACTCATTCCAAATTGATGGCCAGTTGAACGTTTTTCTGCTTTTTGAAGGAAACCCCTCCAGCTAGATTCAAATTATTAAAATCATCAAGGCATCTCCTCGAGGCATAAAGTAAGGATGTCGAGAGAACGAAAATTAGTCGGACATTTTTATCGTCTTAGCATGCTGTGCAGTAACTTTCTTGTGTTTATTTGGTGATTTTCTTTTTCAGCTGTGTGCTCCGGGAAACATTATTTTAGGTCCCATAACGATTGTCGTGTAGATGCAAGGAACCTTCACTCTTTCACGCCATAAAGGTTTTCTTCCAAACGGTGGAAAAATGTGAGGCTGAAATGTCCTCTGTTACCTTCATTGTTTGAAGAGAAAATTATACATAATTAAATATGATTGCCATTTCTCTATAATAAAAATACAGTAGGGCTACAGTTAAACATTATGCGTTTTTAAAAATTAAAATAAATTTTGCTAAAAATTTTGATTTTTTTTGCTAAAATTAATTTTTTATATATTTTCAAATCATTTTGATATGCAAATGTGAAAAATAATTTTTTAAAAAATATAAAAATATTATTTTAATATATTTTAAATAAAAAATATTTTAAAATACTATCACAGTTTCAAACACACAATATCAAACATACACTAACACATTCATTCCGTACAAGGCGGCCAACCCTAGCCCCTTTGAAAAATTGAAATTAAGGTCAGAAAAGGATTTCTCGGTAATTAGCAACTTGGATGAACATTCATGTCACCCCATTTATCCCCCTTTGATCCGTTGGGCCTTATTTTTTTTTTATCCTACAGAGGTGGAAGAGGATGGGCTCGAACCAGAGATAGTTGACGGAACCACGCTCAACCACTGAGCCACGCCCCGTTTCCATACATCACAGATTTTTTTTATTTTTTTTATCCCACCAGAAACTGGCTATCTCGTCGGTATTTATCAATGCTTCCTTAGGACGACTTACCACGCCTCAAACAGCCAAGCCTAATAGCTTGAAGATTACCAGTCCTGGAGAAGAACGACCCCACCATCCTTTTAAGAAAGGAGATGGG
>Ga0325411_1004270_pt1 | contig 16080 bp, 7 predicted proteins | sample PopdelMetagenome_13_FD_206181 | JGI IMG/M metagenome (GOLD analysis project Ga0325411, IMG submission 206181) | Populus deltoides microbial communities from Bellville, Georgia, United States - Xylem-PdIQD-R4 | ecosystem: Host-associated > Plants > Phyllosphere > Stem > Wood/Secondary xylem...
AGAGATTTCATTCAAGATCCAGCTTGTTTGTATTTGCTTTCTTTAAAAGAAAAACAAAAAAACAAAAAGAGATCCAAAAGAGAGTCGATAGAAATTAATAGTTAAACTAATATGGTTCGTATATAACTTTTTTTTTTATATTCTCTCTATTTTTTAAGTTTTTAAATTAATTTTTTTCAAAAATAATGATAAAGGACGTCTTGTAAAAAAAAAAAAAAAAAACAGGTTCTGTAAATTTTTTCTTAAATATGAAGAAAGCTGGGGGGTTGACGCGTAGGATTTTATTTTTATTTCTCTTTCTTGTGCAATGAAGCCATTATGAAAAGATGTGGATAGAAGCCTTGCTGAATTTTGGGCTGCGTGATTTCGTCTCATTGAGAATGTCGTTATAATTATTTTTAAAGTTAATTTTATTTAAAAATTTATTAAAATAATATATTTTTTATTTTTTAAAAAATATTTTTCACATCAGCATATTAAAATAATTTGATAACATTAAAAAAATTATTAATTTAAAAAATAAAAAATAATTTTTATGAAATACAAAAACAAAGAGAGCTATCCTTCCAACTATTATCCAATCCACAAAGGATAAAATTAAATTTCAAACAGTGATATAACTTCCTTAAGAAAAAAGAATTGGCTGACATTGGTCAAGGAAGACCGAAATGGGTTTTCATCGATGCTAACCGATTGATACAAATGAAATAGATAAATAATAATAATAAAAAAACAACTTCCAAGTGAATCTAAAAAACCTTTAAAAAATAGTAAAAAACTAAAAAACAATAATTCAAAAACCATAGACTCTTACGTTGTGGTTCAAACCCACCTCCCAATAAGCATGGTCCTGGGCAAGATCCCAAGCCCATGCCCTAGGCATACTCCCAACTAGAAAAGGAGCATGGGCGTACTTGCATGCACTAGGAATACGCCTAACTTCCTTTGCAAGACATATGCTCATGTAACGGCTGGGCGTGACGTGCCAAACACCCTTGCAGGCTTGGGTCATCACGCCTAGGCCTAATATTTTTGTATCCACACAGAGTATTTAGATTCATTTTTATCTCTAATGAGTTTGTGAACGTTGCTCACACCCGATACTTGCTAGGAAATTTTGTTGGGACTCTACCGGAGTCTTTTAGTATTTTATATTGATTTTATTATGTATTATTTTAACTATAATACAATTCAAAATATCACAAGTATAAAATTACAATTTAACTCATTTTCTCCACAAAAAAAAGGCTTATAGACTATAAATACATTATGAATCCACCATAAAACCCTTCTTCTTCGTATGAAGAGAATTCTATGAACTCATCATGGTAACCAAACATTTTTACTAGTCTTTACGGATTAATACCACAGAGACTTAGGAGACTGTTGATAGATCCAAATAAAATGGACCTAAAAAAACCTAAAAATAGACCTAAACAACCCTAAAAAATAGTATAAGTTCGATAAACACCTAAGAATCATAGGCTTGGGCGTTGTGGCCCAAGCCCAACTCCTAAAAAGTATGGGCTTGAGCAAGAATCCTAAGCCCAAAGGTTGGGCATATCGTCACGCCTAGCACCCTCGCGGGCTTGGGCCATCACACCCGAGCCTAGCATTCTTGGACCCATCTTTCATCTCTAACGGGCTTGGGCCACCAATAATTATTTTCAAGATCTTACGCGGGTCCCTTAATATTTTATATTGATCTAACACGTATTATTTTGAGTAGAATACAACTTGAAATATCACAAAGATAAAATTATACTTTAGCCCCTCCTCTACATAAAAAGACAAGACTCGTGGGCTATAAATGCACCATAAATCCTTCAAATTAAAGGTTCACAATTTTTTTTATTCTTAATATTATCAGCATATATATTTTGAGAGCTTATCTTTCTAAAATATTATTGCACTTTCTCTCTTTATAAAGTTACTGACTTTATCATCGTAGAATCCCCATATCCATCAAAATAGATCTTTTACAGGTATCAGCTATCAACCACATTGACTTGCCAGATACAATCTACTACTTGATAAAATGAGTTTCACTCTACGAATTTTATTCATAATATTTGTATACTGTTTCAAGTTAATTAATTCATGAATACATCTGCCTTTATATAGCAGTAAGCAGTATAAACTATTCCTTGACTTCTACGGAAAGACCCCTGTAATTGCGGTTTGTTACAAACAAATTCCTAACTGATATAACCATATTCTGTATGAGTAACAACAAGGTGAAATTAACATAATGTTAACACCCCCTCTCAAATTGGTGCATAGATATCATTCATGCCCAATTTGTCAAGACTGGTATGAAAAACTTGGCTGGATACTGCCTTCGTCAGCACATCTGCAAGCTGATCTTGCGATCGAATATGAGGAACTTCAATAATTTTTGCTTCCAATTTTTCCTTGATAAAATGTCTATCAACTTCAACATGCTTAGTTCTATCATGTTGGACAGGGTTATGAGCAATGTCGCATGCTGCCTTGCTATCACAATACAATCTCATAGGACTTGTCTGCTCAACCTGTAATTCCTGCATCAAATTTTTTATCCATAATAATTCACATATCGCTTTGGCCATTCCCCTGTATTCAGCTTCAGCTGATGATCTAGCTACTACTTCTTGTTTCTTACTTCGCCAGGTGACCAAGTTTCCACCCACAAATGTGAAATATCCCGATGTAGATCTTCAATCCTGTATTGACCCTGCCCAATCAGCATCGCTATATCCATCAATCTTCAAGTTGTCCCCCTTTTTAAATAGAATTCCTTTACCTGGAGATGATTTCAAGTAGCGCAAGATACGGGTGATAGCTTTCATATGTTCTTCACTAGGGGAGTGCATAAACTGACTGATTACACTTAAAGCATAAGCTAAATCAGGTCTGGTATGTGCAAGATACATTAATCTTCCCACTAGCCTCTAATAACGTTCTTTATTAGTGTGGATTTATTGTGGATGTATACTCAGTTTCAGGTTTTCTTCTATAGGAGTGCTGACAGGACTACAAGCTGTCATACCTGTTTCTTTTAACAAATCTAGGGCATACTTTCGTTGAGACAAAAAAATTCCTTCTTTCGATCTTGATACTTCAATACCAAGAAAGTATTTTAAGTGACCTAGAGATTTCATTTCAAATTCCTGGGCAAGACGATTCTGTAATGCTTTCTGCTCTCCAGGATTATTTCCGGTTACTATCATATCATCCACGTATACAATTAGAGCTGTGACTTCTCCCCCTTTTATTTTCAGGAATAACGTATGGTCTGAGTTGCTTTGCTTGTATCCAATGGATTTCATGAAATTAGTGAACCTCCCAAACCATGCTCTTGGAGATTGCTTTAACCCGTATAGGGATTTCTTTAACCTGCATACCTTTGTGCTTCCTTTGATTTGCATAATACATCCAGGAGGTAATTCTATATATACTTCTTCTTGGAGATCCCCATGTAAAAATGCGTTTTTTACGTCAAGTTGATATAGGGGCCAGTCAAGGTTCACGGCCAGGGATAGTAGGATACGAATAGTATTTATCTTGGCCACTGGTGCAAATGTTTCCATATAATCAATCCCATAAGTTTGAGTGTACCCTTTGGCGACAAGCCTTGCTTTAAACCTTTCAATGGTGCCATTCGCTTTGTGTTTAATGGTAAACACCCACCGGCATCCAACCGGTACCTTTCTTGCAGGAAGTTCAACCACTTCCCATGTACAATTTTTTTGAAGGGATCTCATTTCTTCATTCACGACCTCTTTCCATCTTGAATCTGTTATGGCTTCCTGCACACTGTTAGGAAGAGATATAGCAGATATTTGATTCATAAAAGTTTCATTTTCCTTTGATAATCTATGGTAGGACACAAAATTACTCATAGGATAATGAGGTTTAGAGGTGAGAAGTGGTTCATACGCAGTTTTGGGTTTTCCTCTTGTGGTTCTGTGGGGTAGAATCTTGAGTTGAGTTTCAGAACTTACTTGAGGTTCAGTTACAGATTCAAACTCAGGACATAATTGAAGTGGGGAAGCTAACAACTGAGGTACCTGAGTTTCTTGTTGCAGTACCTTTATTTGGTTTTCTTCACTGCCAGTGGTTTGTTGTGGTTCTGCTTCTATATTTTCTTCACTATTTCTATCTTGCATGGTATGTGAAGATGTATCACTAGAATGCTTATCTCTTGTAACATATAGGTCATCATAACATGTCTGCCAGTTACCCTTGTTGTGCTCCTGACTTGAGGATTCAGGGGCAGAGTAATACATTATATTTTCATGGAATACAACATCAAGCGTGACGTAGAGTTTCTGAGTTGGTGGATGATAGCAGCGATAACCTTTCTGATGCTGGGCATAACCAACAAATATGCACTTGAGTGCTCGTCGTTCCAGCTTATTCCTTAATGGTTTGTGAAGATGAACAAAAGCTGTACATCCAAAAACTCTTAGTTGCAAATGTGACACAGCAGGAGAACATATTGTTTTATGAAGAACACTCAATGGGGTCTGAAATCCTAATGTGCTTGAGGGTATCCGGTTAATAAGATATGTTGCTGCTGTGATAACTTCACCCCAATATTTAGTTGACATATGAGCTTCAAATAAAGAGGCTGGAACAACTTCAAGAAGCTGGCGGTTCTTATGTTCCGCAACCTCATTTTGTTGAGGGGTGTAAGGGCAAGTGGTTTGGTGAACAATTCCATGATTAATCAGATATTGTTTCAACTCCTGATTAATGAATTCTCCACCATTGTCGCTACGGAGAACCTGTATTGTAGAACTATATTGTGTGGCTACCATGTTATGAAATTGTTTAAATAATGAACTTACTTCACTTTTGCATTTCATTAGGCAAATCCATGTCATGCGTGTGTGATCATCAATAAAGGAAATAAACCATCGTTTACCATTAAGAGAGCAAGTATTTGCTGGACCCCATACATCTGAATGTACAACCATAAACGGTACTGGGCTTTTATTCATGCTGTTTTGAAATGGAACCCGATGGCTTTTAGCCAATTCACACACATCACATTTAAACTCTGTGTCAGGTAGCTGCACAAAGAGTTTCGGCATTAATTTCTTCAAATATCCAAAGGATGAGTGACCTAAACGTTTATGCCATAACCAAATTTCAGAGTTTACAGCAGATTCAGAGTTTGCAGTAGATTTATTCATGAAGAATGCTTGAGCTAACTGGTGATAACTTGCTGGTGTTAAATCTAGATAATAGAGCTTTCCCCTTCTAGTACCATAACCAATTGTCTTCCGAGTTTGAATATCCTTGAAAACACAAAGGTTAGGCCAAAAAATAACAATGCATTGCAGAGCAAGAGTTATTTGAGCAACTGAAAGTAAATTATAATTAAGAGTTGGAACAACTAATACGGAGTCAAGATTTATATTTTCAGTAAGGATGACAGAACCTTCTCCATTAACAGACGATGAGGTACCATTTGCTGAGGATATAATATATTGTTCTGATGGTTTAAAAGATTGAAGCTACAATTTGTCAAAGGTCATATGGTCAGTAGCTCCGGAATCAATTATCCATTCATTTTTACTGCTAAGAGTGGAGGTATGAAAGACTTTACCAGATTCTTCCTTTGTGAGTGTTGAAGGAAGTTGATGTTATGCCACAGATTCTTCCTTAGTCGTGAGACTGATCATTGTTTTGATTGAAGGATGTTCTGCCACTGCAACTAAAGCATGAGTATTTGGTTTTGAGTTTCGTTTACGAGGTGCTTTAGCAGGATCCCACCATTCTGGATACCCAATTAGTTCATAGCATTTCATCTTTGTATGTCCAGTCTCACCACAGTGTGTGCAAACATATTCTGATTTTGCCTTTCCAATTTCATAGCTACTGTTCTGGGTTTCTGATGTCCGAATTTTTTCAATGGTAGGGCCATTTGATCGGTATATTCTTGGCTTACCTCGTCGTGCCATCATTGTAGATGATTTAGTATGACCAGCTCCAGTTTCATTGTTTAAAGTAGCTCTGCGAACAGCATCACGACGTACATAAGCATGAGCTTCTTCAAGATCCAGTATCGGATCTTTTCTAAGAATTTCCCCTTGGATTTGTTCAAATTCTGCATCCAATCCATTTAAGAAAATATGTACCCGTAATCTTTCAACAGATCTTCTGTAAGTAATAACATCATCCGGGTCTTTCATTTCAGTTCTATCGCGATGATCCAGTTCTTGGAAGATTTCCATAAGATCACCATAATATGTTGACAGTGGTCGTCCCATCTGTTTTGTGGAGAAGGTTTTCTGGTTAAGTGAAAAAAGTTGTGATTCGTCTGATCCATCGTAGAAGGCTTTAGACAAGGCATTCCAAATTTCTCGTGCAGTGCGTAGTCGGATGTATCTTTTCATGATGTCTGGTGACATAGACGTTAGCAACCATCCTTTAACTTTTTGATTTTCTGCATACCATCTTGAATAACCAGCATCAGTATCTTGTGGTGGTTGTGTTTTGCCCATAATATATTCAAGATTTTCTCTTCCTGCAATCTGCATTTCCATGATCTGAGACCATACATTGTAATTAGTTTCAGTGAGAATAACACTAGTTGTGAATCCAGAGTTTTCAGTTTGTACATGGATAATGGGTGTCGATTCTGTTGTTTTATCATTCATTATGAAAAAAAAAATCAAGAATGATAGAAAAGAAAGTGATCTCAGGATGCAAGAAAAGGAAATATTCAAGAATAGATTTCAAGATCAGAATGCAGAAAATATTGACGAACAGATTGCAAGATTTAGAGTGCAGAAGAACAGGTGAATGATTGTATAGGCAAATGTTTATTTTGTTTTCCTTTTTTTTTTCTTTAAAAGAGAGAAAGGTGATAAGCATGCAAGATTGACAGAGATAATGCAGGATTTACGAATAGAGGTACTGATTGTAGAACTGATTGGATGGTGAAGGAAACTGAGAAAGATACACAAACAGAGAAAGAGACGATACAGGTAAAGGAAAGCTTTATCAAGAAGGAGATTTCAGGGGAAAGATATATCAGAAGTGCATTTCCATGCTCTGATACCATGATAAAATGAGTTTCACTCTACGAATTTTATTCATAATATTTGTATACTGTTTTCAAGTTAATTAATTCATGAATACATCTGCCTTTATATAGCAGTATGCAGTAGAAACTATTCCTTGACTTCTACGGAAAGACCCCTGTAATTGCGGTTTGTTACAAACAAATTCCTAACTGATATAACCATATTCTGCATGAGTAACAGCAAGGTGAAATTAACATAATGTTAACACTACTATCACAGCTATCGGCCACCATGACTTACTAGATATCATCTGCTATTATCAATCACCTGAACTTTCTGTATCAAGTTGCAAGACATTTAATTACAAAGAATAAATTAAATTACTTTAATTAAAAGAAACAAAACATCAAGTAATATTAATTGCGGCACGAGGATTTAATCAAGTGCACATTTGCAATTCGATATTGCAAATTTCACATTCGTTCCAACTCTTTTGCCGAGCACATTAGATGATAATATATAAAAGAGCTTAATTAAGCAACCAACCAAATAGTTACCATGAAATAACTATTTGGCAACAGCTAAGACCTTTGTGATGAGTTGTGCGCGGTGGGATTGGTAAGACACACAAGGCACTTGCTGGAGAGTAATGGTAGAGCTTGCATGTCTTCACTCAGTCCGAGTTCCTTTTGCACGTAGCCGAAGCGCTATAGGATAATCACAGTGACTCAGTTCTCCATTTGTTTCCATTGCCTGACCAAGGAAAACAAGCAGGACTTCAAGGAGGGAGACCAACTGATGAAGCTTTTGAGAAGCCATTGTCTTGCCTTGCTTACTTAACCTTCAAAAAAATCACAAATTTTCAGCTTCAAATAAGAACATTTCGTTCGACAGAAACAGCAGGCTAGGGAAAGAAGCTAGCTATCAAGGTTTATATAGAGACAAAAATATGAAATCATTGAATGCTTTTAAGGCAATGAAATCCGACATCTTGATTTCCTTCTCAAAAAGAAAACAAGGCCAATGCATATATGGAAATGATTTAAATAATTAGAGATAAAATACAAATATGATGTCTTTTTAATTGTCTTCATTGCTTCATAATTCGCTTTCAACAAATGTTTCTTATTCACTTGTAACTTCTATTTCTCAATATCTTAATTATTAGAAGTATTGACATCATAGTTTTTAGACCTGACCCCGGTTCAAGGCCCGAGTTTCGGGTTTTGACCGGGTTGCCTGAGTCAATTTTTTTTAAAAAAGATCAAAACGGCGTTGTTTTAATTAAAAAAAGTCAACGGGTTACAACCGGGTTTTTGACCGGGTCTTGTCAGGTCAACCAGATCGCCGGGTCAACCTGCTGGGTCAGCCGAGTCACACCAGGTTTTTCCTTACCTTGTTTTTTCTTCAACCTGCCCGGTTCCAGTCCCGGGTCGGCCGGATTTCGGGTCTACCCATCAAGTCGGGCCGGGTTTTAAAATTATGATAGAAATCATGGAAAATGAGACATGGCTTTGCGGACAAAACTTCATCCTTCGGAAAAGACAAACAATTTTGGATTTTCTGTTAAAGGAATCTACTTTTTTTTTGACAAAAAAAATAAAAAAATTATTAGTACGGTTACAATTATAGTTTTCATCCTTAGGCCCCGTTTGTTTGCTGGAAAGTAGTTTCTTTTTGGAAAGTGAATTCCAGAAAAGTGAATTCCGGGAAAGTGAATTATTTTCTGATGTTTGGTAGTGTAATGGAAAATAAATTGAAAAACACTTTCCAGTGTTTGGTTATGTCATGAAAAATGAGCTGGAAAATAACTTATTAATGTTTTATTTTTCTTAAGTTTATTAAAATAATGAGGAACAAATTAAAAAGTTAAATGAGAATGAAATTGAAAAAAATATAATTTTATAAATTATCTCAAATAAAATAAATAATAATCAAAATAATAGAGATCAAATCTAAAACATAAAAAAAATGAAAGATGAAGAAATTAAAATAATAATAATTAACATTTCATAAATTATTTCAAATAAAATAAGTAACAATCAAAAGAATGAGAACTAAATTTGATAGATAAAAAAATTCAATAAAAAATGATAAGGGAAAAGCAAATAACAATTATAAAAATGAGGACCAAAGTTAATATAAAAATTAAATTTTAAGAGATGAAATTGAAAAATAAATATTCAAAACAATATATATAGCAATCAAAAGTTTGAGGACCAAATTTGATATAATCAGCAAATAATATGACATTTCTAAATTTTTCACAACTTCTGAAAAGTGTTTTCTGTCCAAATTTTTCAGGAAAACACTTTCCTGAAAACCAAGCCAAATTTTTTTTCACTGGAAATTTTTTTTCGTTGACCAACTTTTCTAATAGCAAACAAACACAAGAAAGTTTAGAAAGTGATTTCCTGAAAAATAAATTCTGAAAAAAAAATATAACCTTAATTAAAATTATTAGCTCGGTGAATAAACTTAGAAGCCCATAACAATTAAAATAAAAAATAAAAAAGCAAAGCAAAGCAAAGGGAGTACTTAAACCAAGGTGTAACAATTATATAAGGGTTGAACTTATTAAATTGATTAATGCCAAACATAATTTATTAAACAATACACGATTTCAGGGCAGATGGTCAAGGAGATAGCTTTCTCCTTTGAGTTCTTGAGTCCATGAGTTTGAATTTTAAGGTTAGTTTTCACAAGAACTTATTTTTTTTTTTGGAATACTGAAAGATGTTAAGAAAATAGATATTTTAAAGATATTTTCAATCATTATAAAAAAAAAAAAGAAGAAGAGCTCATGTAAGTCTAAATTATCACATAAACCATGTAAGCAATTATCTGATTATATAATTTTAAACATGCACAATCTAATAAAATAAAATTATAATATTCATAATCTTAGAATTTTATAATTTTTATATTCAAATAAATATTTAAATAAAACTTATTTTAAACCACAAAAAACTCTCTAGACATTGAAATCCTAAATATAATTTCATGAGAAAAAAATATATACATTTATGGTACAAAGAATAGACCCCTTGTATCAAACAGTCATCAAGTGTGTTATTATTAAATAAAAAACTACCTATACAATCTAATTATTAAATAGAAAACTACTTTTATAAATTGACCAAATGGGTTTTAGCAACTAGCCATTTGACCACACTTCGTCGCGGGCCGAATAATTTTTTTCATGAAAAAAAAAGAATATATAGGCTCCTCCAATGTATTTATTCGATAGTAAATGCAAAAAGAATTGAATGATAAACATAAAAATAAAAATATCCAATTTGAAAAATAACAACAAAGAAGACTTTAGCCAACTGAGATCAACCTGTCAAACTCGTGATTCAGGTTATACACCCCATTTAATTATACATCAACCATGTGCACGAGACTTTCTTTTATATCAAACAACAATTTAAAAAAGTAAAATAAAAATAGGAGCTGCATGTGGGATTGGAATAAAAATAGCCCTAGATTATTTAAAGATTGATAACAAAAGTTTTTTTAAAAAAACACATTTAAAAAAAAATGGAATGATGTTTTTTTGTAATATGAAAAGGTTAAAAATACATTAAATAAAAAAAAAAAGTTAGGGGGCATGAGCCTACCTACACACCTGGCTTATAAAAGAGGTCTGGCTTGCACGCCATCCTATAAATGAGGCTTGGCTCTTTATTTTTGCCAATAGTAAAGGGTGGATGATGCGTCGTCCGCCCTTTAATTAAAAAAAATTGCAAATGTCTTGTTGTTTGCTGGCCCAATTTCTAGTGACCATAGGTCATTGGAAAATAGGCCCTATGTATTATTTGCGTTAACTTTTGATTTTCAATCCATTTTTTTACACAAAATACATAGAAAAAAAATTAAGACACCTTGATATACCCATCAATGGCATTAAAAAACCTAAAAAGCGTACAAAAAAACCCAAAATTATCACAAAACAAAAAAAAACTTTTCTCTAGCTCAAATTTGTTTTTTTAGGCAATTTGAAGGTGAAAAAAATACCTTAAGTGAATCTCCCCTCACCGAATAGGACCTATTGACATTAAGATCAACCATATTGATAGTTGAAATTGATATTAACGATGATTTTCTCTCTCTACAGCTAAAATCTCGTGACTCTCTCTCTCTCTCTCTCTCAAACCAAGGATTAAAAAATAAAAAAAATAAAGTTTTGGACTAAAATTGGCTCTTTGTTTTCTGAAACTTAAAAAATTAAGGGTCGTAGTATTTATAATTTAGAAAGTATAAGGTCTACAATAAATATTTTGTTCAAAGTTCAAAACAGCTACCCATTTCCCCTATTTTTTTTTTCACTTTAGTCTCGTGTCTTGTAATCTTACCATTTCCTAATACATTAACTTAGACTGACCTCCAATTTGATTGTATAAGAGTGAAACAAAAAAAACAATATTAAGATAAAGAAAAAACCACCGTGAATAGTGAGTTCACAGTGTTTTGTGAGAGGATCCATAGTGTAATTCGTACTGATCATTTTGTAGGTACTAACACTTTACTCTTCAGTACACCTGAAGCTCTCTTTTCCTTTATAACCCTTCAAGCTCCATTTGAGATTGTGTATCCACCTCTATATCAATCCATAAGCATTCATAAGTCCACAAAGTTACCATATTTTGTTTATTCTTGTTATTCTTCATCTTTTACTTTCTTTTTAGCTTCTATTCATTGTCTTTCTAAGCTCTCTTCCTATAAAGAAATAATTCTTAATCCTTTTTTACACTAAGATATGGATGATGAACTTTCTGCTTTGTATAAGATAAGTATTTGGGATTTGGCTCCTCTACCTCCTAGCAAGAGTGTTGTTGATTGTCGTTGGGTGTATAAGATTAATACTAATTTTAATTGGTCTATTGAGTGATACAAAGCTACGTTGGTTACAAAAGGATACTCTTAACAATATGGTATAGATTATGAGGAGATATTTGCTCTTGTTGCAAAATGACTATTATTCATGCTCTTATTGTAGTAGCTTTGGTTTATTAGTGGCATATCTCTCAACTTGATATTAAAAATATCTTCTTGAATGGAGATCTTCAAGAAAATGTCTTTATGGCGCCTCCTCCTAGTGTTTCACATGACTCTGGGTATGTTAGCAAGCTAAAAAAATATTATATGGTTCCAAACAAGCACCTCGTATTTAATTTGAGAAATTTTCTGTTATGATCTCTTCTCTTGAATTTGTTTCTAGAAGTCACGATTTTGTTCTTTTTGTTAAGTGCATTGATGCAAGTCGTATCATTTTATCTTTATATGTTGGTGACATAATTATTACTAGTGATGACATTAATGGTATTTCAATTTTGAAGACAAAGTTAGCTAAACAATTTGAAATGAAAGATTTGAGTTCCTTACGATACTTCTTAGGTATTGAGATAGCCTACTCACCTAGAGATTGTTTTTTTTCTTAGTCGAAATATGTTGCAGATATTCTTAAGCGGGCTAGACTTACTGTTAATAATATTGTAGATACTCTTATTGAGGTTAACGCAAAGTATTCTTCTTCTGATAGTTTACCTTTATCAGATCCTACTTTATACCGTACTATTGTTGGAAGCTTGATATATCTCATTATTACTTGCCCAGATATTGCATATGTTGTTCATGTTATTAGTCAGTTTGTTGCTTCTCCAACTACCGTTTATTGGGCAGTTGTTCTTTGTATTTTGCGATATCTTCAAGGTACAGTCTTTTACTTTCATCCACATTTTTCTTGGAGCTGCGTGCATACTCTAATGCTGATCATGACAGTGATCCCACAGATCGCAAGTCTGTTACTGGTTTCTTTATCTTTTTAGGTGATTCTCTTATTGCTGGAAGACTAAAAAACAATATATTATTTCTCAATCTTCAAACGAAGCAGAATATCATTCTATGATATCTAGTTCCAAAAAGATTTTTTAGTTACGTTAGTTTCTTGTAGATACGAGAGTTTTTCTTTCTCATCTCACTCCTATGTATTGTGACAAGTAGAGTTCTTTTTAGATTGCTCATAACTCAGTTTTTCATGAACGAACTAAGCACATTGAGATTGATTATCATCTTACTCTTCGTCATCTCAAGCATGACACCATTACTTTGCCTTTTGTTTCTTCTTTGTAAATTTCATATTTCTTTATCAAGTCACATTTTCTTCTCCATTTTCATTTTTTAGTTGGCAAACTCTCGGTACTTGTAGTTACCGCATCGTGAGTTTGAAGGGAGATGTTGAGAAATATATGGTTTTTTTTGTTTTATTTATTTTGAGTAGAATATTATTTTTATTTTTTTTCAGTTTAGCCTATATATAATCTCTTTGTATCTAGGTTAAATTTGTTCCTTTAGATTATTGTGATCATGCAGTATCAATAAAACTCTAACCTCCTCCTTTTTTATTTTTGTATTTCTCTTTATTTATTTGGATTGTTTAACAATTAAATAGAAAACTACTTTTACAAATTGACCAAATGGGTTTTAGCATTAACTAGCCATTTGATCGCGCTTCATTACAGGCCGAATAATTTTTTTTCATGAAAAAACGAATATGAAGGCTCCTCCAACGTGTTTTTTTCGATAGTAAATGCAAAATAAAAAAAAATTGAGGGACAAAAATAAAAATATTCAATTTGAAAAATAACAAAAAAAAACTTAAGTCAACCGAGATCAACCTACTAAACTCATGATTTGGATCATGCATCCCATTTAATTATACATCAACCAAATGCATCAAACTTTCTTTTATATCAAACAACAATTTAAATGGTAAAATAAAAATAAAAGCTCATGTGGGCTTGGAATAATAAATAGCCCTATATTATTTAAAGATTGACAACAAAAGGTTTTTTTTTTTAGAAAAACCTTTTAAAAAACAAACAAACGATGAATAATGTGTTTTTATAATCTGAAGGGGTTAAAAATACATTAAATAAAAAAAAAACGTTAGGGGTGTTGGCCTACCCACACACCTGGCCTATAAAAAGGCCTGGCTTGCGCACCAGCCCATGAAAAAGATCAAGCTTGTGAGCTAGGCCTTTATTTTTTCCAACAGGAAAGGGCAGACGATTTTAATTAAAAAAAATTGCAGATGTCTTGTTGGCAGCTGGCCTAGTTTCTAGTGATCATGGGTCATTGGAAAATTGGGCTATGTGTGTTGTTTGCCTAAAAAATTAATTTTCAATCCATTTTTTACCCTAAACACCTTGATAAACACATAAATAACATTAAAAAACCTAAAAAGGGTATAAATTTTCTTGGTGAAACATGATGTCAAATTTATTTTTTAGACAATTTAAAAGTGTAAAAATATACCTAAATGGATCTCTCCTCACCGAATAGGACTCTTCGACGCCAATATCAACTATATTGGTTGCTAGAATTGGTATTAACAATGATTTTTTTTTACTGTTAGAATCTCACGACTTTCTCTCTCTCAGATCAGAGATTAAAAACAAAAAAAATAAAATTTTAGAATAAAATTGGCTCTTTATTTTCTGAAACTTCAAAAATTAAGGACCCTAATATTTACAATTTAGAAAGTATAACGCCTATAATAAATATTTTGTCCAAAGTTAAAAAAAGCTACCTATTTCCTCTTCTTCTTTTTTGGTTCCATGTCTTTTAATCTTACTATTTCCTAACAAATTAACTTAAATTGGCTTTCAATTTAGTCATATAAAAGCAAAAAAATTAAAAAAATATATATTGAGACAGAAAAAACCATAATAAACTATGAGTTGATCGTGTTTTTCCGAGAGGATCTATAGTATAATTTTACAAGGTGAATATTTCACACTTTTTAAAGTATTTTTAATATTTATTAAACCATTTAATTTCACAACATCTCATTCATGAGTGTCACGTATTACAAAACAATCATCCAATTTTCGAAGTAAGTTTTTATAATAGATTTTCTCCAAGGTTTTTTTTTTCTCTCTCTCCTTGTTTTAGCATGTTGGACCCTTGCGTACTCCTTTACTGTTTGAAATCATGATTAGGCATGTTACATTGTCGAAGAAAAAATAAAAAAATAATTGTTTGCTGTTAATTATTAGGCAAATAATAAAGGTGGAGGAGGTCAAAAGAATCGTGGGGCACGTCTTTCAATATTCTCCAAAGACATTTTAATCTAACAAAAGTGTTTGAATGGGAGACATTCCATAAAGTTGTATCTTGAAAATTGCCAAGGTGAAAGTTTTCCCTGCAAAATTTATATTAGGGTTGATAATTTTTTGTTCAGTTGGGTTTTTATTAAAAAAATAATTAAATTAATTTTTTTTTAAAATTAAAACTAGTTCAAACCGACCGGTTTCGGTTTGGTTTGGTTTTTTAAAACAAAAACCAATTTGACTTGGTTTTAGCTCGATTTTTATCTGTTTGGGTTCGGTTCGGTTTTTTTGTTTCAAACTTATAAAATCGAAACTGAACCGGTCATTTTTTTTAAAATTTTAATTGGTTTAATTGGTTTTTTTTACGGTTTGATTTTTTTGATTATTTTTTTAATTTTCTTAATTTAATCGATTTTTTAATTTTTTTATTCCCTCCTAATTTATTCTAAAAAAAAATTAACGTTAAGACTTCCCTCCCTCCCTCTTTTTTTTTTAATAAAACTCTGACTTTTGTTTCACTATTGTTAAAATTGAAAAAACAATTATTAAAGTGAAGACATTAATAATAATTGAGCAACAATCCTTAGCATTTATGATTAGTATTGTGATAGTAGTTATTTTTTAAATATATTTTATTAAAAAGTACATAAAATAATAATATTTTTATTTTTTAAAATTTATTTTTAATATTAATAAATTTAAATGATTTGAAAGTACAAAAGAATTAATTTGAAAGTACAAAAGAATTAATTTAAAAAAAAACATATATTTAAAAAAAAAAGACAAAAACAATAGTAAAAACAACAAATACAATTGACATCACGACAGTCACAACTTGCAGAATACATTCGTGCCCGTGGCTGTCTAAAGATTTAAAATCCGGAAGACATTCCTGCTACAAACCACGTTTTACTCTAAAACAGAAAAGAACAATACCTAAG
>Ga0325411_1004271_pt1 | contig 16078 bp, 8 predicted proteins | sample PopdelMetagenome_13_FD_206181 | JGI IMG/M metagenome (GOLD analysis project Ga0325411, IMG submission 206181) | Populus deltoides microbial communities from Bellville, Georgia, United States - Xylem-PdIQD-R4 | ecosystem: Host-associated > Plants > Phyllosphere > Stem > Wood/Secondary xylem...
AACCACTTCCTGCTCGATTTCTGATCTCAGCAGCTTCCTTATAAGCTACTTCTCTATTTAACTTCCCACATATATAAACTCACAAAAATATTGTCTATCCGTAAGAGCGAGAGACAATGGCAAGTGGAGATCTAGAGAGGGGGACAAAGAACAGAGGAAATAACGCAAATTTCCCTTCATACTATGTTGAAACAGCAGAAAAGCAATGGACTTCATGGATAATTCCCATGTTTGTTGTTGCAAATATTGCTGTTTTTATTGTTGTCATGTATGTCAACGATTGTCCTAAAAAATCTCTGGGTATTGAAGGTAGTTGCGTGGCTAAGTTTCTTGGCAGGTTCTCTTTTCAGCCGTTGAAGGAAAACCCCCTCTTTGGCCCATCTGCTGCTACGTAAGTTTCTTCTTTCTTTGCTTAATTTTGTCCAAATTTGTGAGCTTTTATACGCGTTTTCATGTGGGTTTGGATTTGTTTCTTGGCTGGGTGTTGTGTTTGATTTGGGTGTGAAGTTTTGTTAATTTTGGATTCAGACTTTGAGATACTGGGTAGTGGTTTCTTATAATTTGATTTTAGGTGATCTTTTCTTTTGCTTTGTTACTGGTTCTGATTTTGGTATTTTTTCTTTATGCTTGCCACTAGTTTTATTTAATACTGTTATTTAATACCCGGGCTTAATTGCTTTTATGACAATACATAGTACTAGGTGTTCATAAGAAGTATTTGATTTGCGGTTATGTTTTTTTATCTTGCTATTATTGAGAATCTTCTTCTCCACTTTATCTATCTTGAAAATTTGTTCATGCGTTTATGTATTAAGGCAGTGTGGAAATTTAGAGTGATCCATAAAAGTTTTATTACTTTGTTATGGAGTTGAATTTATCCACCAAAGGGCTCTGGAGGAACATTAAACTATTTATAAATTCACTGTATTACCTCCACTTTTAGGGGTACTGGACTTTCCAGAACATAGGTTCCTGTATATGGTTTATAGATCAAAAGCTACAGGATTAAATTTTAATATGTAATTCAATGAAACTTACTATGCATATGATCTCTTAAGTGCTGTAGATTCGTGTCTTCATGGGTTTGATTTAGGGGTGTGATGACATAAATAGTGTTGCATGTCATTAAGTTCTTACCTGACCAATTATTTGTTGCAATTTGTTCAAATCGATGTGCCTTTACTGCTAGTAATATGGTATCTGCAAGCAGCCTTCTAATTCATGTGGCAGAAGAATTTTGTTCGCTGATCTTTACATGCCAATGATTGTGCAGATTGGAAAAAATGGGATCTCTGAAGTGGAACAAAGTAGTGCATGGACATCAAGGGTGGAGGCTCATCACCTGTATGTGGTTGCATGCCGGAGTTGTTCATGTGCTTGCAAATATGTTAAGCTTGATCTTTATTGGGATTCGTCTTGAACAGCAATTTGGGTTTGGTATGTCATGTTCTCTTCTCCTGTCAATTTATATCAGCACTTGTTGATTACGTGCCTTCTTCACATGTTAAGTTGAAATCAACATGCTTGCAAATGTTATAAATCAGTGACTGGAAATATCTCATGCCTCGGATATTATTATTGTTGCACTTTAAGCACATCATCAAGTTCTTATTCCAGTCATCTTTGTGTTTTTACCATTTTATTTAAAATCCGATCATCCTAATATATATTTTGGAAAATAATCTGGCAGTGCGAGTTGGGATTATCTACCTAGTATCAGGATTTGGTGGGAGCATCTTGTCTTCACTTTTTATTCAGCAAAACATTTCTGTCGGTGCATCTGGTGCTTTGTTTGGACTTCTTGGAGCGATGTTGTCAGAGCTTCTTACCAACTGGACAATCTATTCTAATAAGGTATGCTGTTAACCGTTGGTTTCTTTTGCATACATATGAAAGTTTTGTGTTCTCTTATCATCTTAAGATTGATGAGGCCTTGTGTTTTATGGAAGCAATAACTTGACCTAGGAAATATTTACACATACACTCAGCTTTTCCATAGCTACGTGATCTTGAATTGCTAGTTTTGGTCTTAGATTTTGTGGTTGTTTCATATGGTTAATATATTGTAGCAGATATAGATGCTTTCCTGCTACTTATTCCTGGAACTAGGGCCATGAGACCAAGACATTCTTTAGAGATAGCTTGTGGTGCGGTTGCCTCAATTTTTTCTTTTTTTTAAAAAAAACTGGATTCAAATAATTTGCAACTCAAAACTACTCTCATTGTTGTAGATTGCTGCTCTACTCACACTTGTGGTCATCATTGCCATTAACTTAGCCGTGGGAATTCTTCCACATGTTGACAACTTCGCCCACATTGGAGGTTTCATGAGTGGTTTTCTCCTCGGCTTTGTTTTCCTACTTCGTCCTCAGTTTGGGTGGGCAAAAAACCAGCATTCTCCTGCCGATGGTCGTGTAAAATCCAAGCACAAGGCTTACCAATATGTATTAATGCTAGCTGCTGCGGTGTTGCTTATTGTTGGGTAAGTTCAAAACCCTATTTTTTTTTGTTTTCAAGCCAAGCAAATGAGATGGGCTAGATTTAATTCAATGCTCCTTTGGCCTCCCCAAACTCCAACTTATCCTCATGAAACCAAGTATTTGCATATCTGCGTGTTTTCTAAAAGCAAATTCTATTAGTGCAAAAACTTGTTTCTAATATATTTATACCATTATGTACATTGCAGATTTACTTTGGCATTGGTAATGCTATTTAAAGGAGAAAACGGGAATGATCACTGCAGCTGGTGCCATTACCTTAGCTGCGTGCCTACTTCAAAATGGAACTGCCGGAGCTGATGAAGATTTTCCCATCTCATCTTCTGTTTGATAATTTTCTTATTCTTTTCATCCTTCCATTTTCCTTGGTTTTCATTTTTTCATTTGTTTGAAACGCTTTCACATATGTACATGGAAGTGACGCTGCGATTGACTTGGACATCAAAGAGATTATAATGCTACTTACCCGCAGAATGGTTTCCCGTCATCACAAATGCATTGCTGTCAAGCATAAAGAAACCTAGAATTAATGTTGTTGAATGGGCCATCAGAAATACGTGGAGTGTTTAAAAAAAAGACCAGAGACATTCTGGCCTGTGACGTTGACACGGTACCAGTTGCACCAAAACACCAACAACCAATGTTAGTTGAAGGATGACAAGTCATTTTTGCTTGCTTGCCCAAACATCTAACAACTTTTGAATTCGAGGGTTCGATTTCGTTCAGTAATGAGAGTTTCCAGAGAGAACGAGTAGCAAAAGAGAAGAAATCATCCGACCAATGCCTAACGAGTTGGTGTGGGGAATACTGGAGAAGTCATGATTCAAGGTTGGAACGAATGGAATACTAGTATTATATGGGATTTATTTATCCCTATTCTACATCGTGGGCGTTAGTGCACAAGTCGGCGAATACCTTAAAGGTTTTGGGCAGGAGTATCGACGACAATGCCTAAATCAAGCCTTTGAAGGCTGTGTATATGTTTTTAGTTGCAGTGGCCGGCGCTCCAGATCAAATTTTTTCTCAATATGAAAAAAAACTAAGGAAAAAAATATAAGATGTGAGCCATTAGATATATCAGTTGGTAATTTAAATAAAAAAAATATAACAGCAGTACATAAAATGACAAAAAATAATAACAAAAAATAAAAAAAACTTTATATATATAAAAAAACAAATGTTAAAAGATGAAACTGTAAAAAAATAAAAATAAAAAAAGCAACAGAAAAAATTAATGATTAAAAAAATAAGAATTAAATTTGATATGAAATAAAAACAGAAGAATAATGAAATTGTAAAACAAAATTAATTTAAAAAATTATTTCAAATAAAAAAAATAACAATAAAATGATGAGAAAAAAAGTAAAAAGGGATGAATTGAAAAGACAAATTAATTTTACAAATTATTTAAAATAAAAAAAAACATAATAAAAGAAAAACTAACCAAACATGAATAATCAACAAATTAAAAAGCTGTTATATAATTTTCAAGGGGCTAGAATGAAAGTCAGGAAAAGAGAGAGAAAGGCAAGGGGAAAAAATTAATTTGTAGCGATAAACCTCCGTGAATATTGTAACATTAGGATGGAGAGTGCCACGACATTCCAACTCTATTTATTTGGTAACGTGGTTGGAGTTATTTTTTAAAATAATTTTTATTTATAAATATATTAAAATAATATTTTTTTAAAAAAAATTATATTTAATATCACATGATTTAAAAATATTAAAAAAATATTAATTTAAAATAAAAAATATTAAAACACAAAAATAAACAGCCAAGATTTCCTTAGCTGAGGATCGTTTTAAGTCTGTTTCTTTTCCCATAGAAGGGACTAGAAAACTCTCGTTGTAGAGGGGGGACTAGAAAAACCCACGCTCATAAACCTTAGTTTTTTTAAGTTCTGAAACCACAAACGCCATCCCTCCTCAACCCACAGTCCATACCATATTTCAAACAACACTGAACAACAACAACCATCCTAAGCATATATCATCTTTCATCCCTCGCAAAAAAGTCTTATTTTCAAGAGGTGGGGCACACAGAAATTAAAAAGGGACGTCTAAACATACATTGGCTCTATCCTAAAGCTAAAAAGCTTGCTCCTGTCTAGTTTGAGAAGAAAAGGAAATGATTTGATGGCGATAAGAGGTTTGGAACAGAGTTGTGTATCATTTTCAATTAAGGTGCAAAGCTATCATGTGAATCATTGACAGAAAATTAATAAATACAAATGAAAATATTGAGAAAATATTTTCACTGGTAAAACCGATGGAAATATTCCCTTGCTATTTACTGAAAGAATTAGTCGGAAAAAAAATTAAAACAAAAAAAAAATGATTACGTTCCATTTCCACCAACACTTGATTTCTTAGCGCCAGGTTTCTTCCATCGCGGCAAGTATAAAGTTTCCTCCTTTCTTTACATTCCAATCTCTTACATATTCTCGTACGTGTTTCCCTGTTTTTTTTTTAGGATAAGGATGTGAGCTATAGGAGGAAACCCATTGGTATCTTGGTCGTACTGCATTCACATGACAGCATGTATGGCAGCCTGGTTAGGAGAACTGAGTTTGTGAGGTGTTGTCGTGCTGTGTTGAGATCACAGAGAAGGACTTTCGCTTTAATGAATCGTATTGTGCTGATGAAAATGGCATGTGTTGAAACAGTAAAGTAAAACAGGAAATTTTCCTTTTAAGAAAACAAAATCATGCAGTAAAGTTCTCCTTCCTGTTAATGCTTTCTTTCCATTTTCATAAAGTTTGGTCCTGCTGATCTTAAAATCTGAAGGAGTGGAAGGTAGAGCAGGGCGTTTGCTTTTGTGTCAGGCTTAAAATGGCAAAGAATCGAGGCCTCTCTACATGCTTGTCTTGCATGGTAATAAATACTATGCTGTTCTATGAGATCTTTGCTTTCCATGCTTCAATGTAAATTTGGTTTGTCTTGGCTTGGGCCAGTTGATTTAAGGGTAGACTAAGCTTGCATGCTTTCTTCGGTCTTCATTTTGGGAAGATGGGCTGAAGGGTTTTTGCATGAGTTTAAAATGACGATTTTGGGTCATTCTTCTTCAATCATTAGTCTACACCTTTGCAAGTTGCAGGCCCTAAGTTTGGGCTGCCGACATAATATATCATGAGTTTTCGGCTTCTCACCTTTGAATTACCCAAAAACATGTTTGTTTATATATTTTTAAAATATTTCTGAAAAAATTTAAATTTTTTTATTTTTTTCTTTATTTTCAATTAATTTTTTTTAATATTTTTAAATTATTTTGATGTGTTTATATTAAAAATAAATTTTAAAAATTAAAAAATAATTATTTTAATAACAATCGCTACCACAATACTAAACAGGTTCTTAATATTGTATTGTTTTCTCAAGGTTTCCCTTAAGGTTGGTGACTAGTCCTTATTTTATATAAAGTAAACATGCGTAAGATGTAATTTTAATATTAAATAAATTTATTTAATATTTCAAAAAAAATCTTTTTTAATTAAATATGACCAAGTCCTTCCAAAAACATTATGTGCCTATTTTTAATCAAAAAATATAAAAATTAGAAAAAAAAAGAAAAAACCAAAAATATATTACATGATTTAGTATTTCTTGAAAATAAAAAAAAAATAATTTTTATATTTTGTATCCATCATGGACCTAATAACAAGTTTATTAAGTCCATGGAGGACTTGATTTAAATTTTAAAAATATCAAAAAACCAATTTGTTTATTTTTAATATTTTAGAACTTATAAACTTACACATAAGATGTATTTTTAATACTAAAGATAAATTAATTACATAATAAATAAAGATCTCATTCTCTCTCTCATTTATTTACTTTTAATATTTGAAAAATATAAATTTATAAACAAGACGTGTTTTCAATATTAAAAGAAACAAAACAAAAATATAAGAAAATATTATTTTACTTTAGTTGAGTTGTCAATTTCGTTCCAATTGATTTTTTTTTATTGGAACAATAAATTTTAGTTCTGGACTACTTAAATATTTTATTCCAAGATCTTGTATTGTGTGTGTAATTTAAAATATTAATTCAATATACATGATTTCAATTCAAATTTAAAGTTAAATTAACTTCAAATTATATAATATAAACATAATGTCAAGCATCTAAATATAATTTTAAAATTTAAAATATTTTTAAATAATTAAGAGTAAAGAATTCAACATAAATAAAATGTCAAAATATTAAGAAAGTAAGGTTTCAAAACAAAAAAAAAAACATAAATCACTTAGTCTCTCGAGCTCTAACTTATTTCTCTTTTTAAAGTAGATGAATTCAAATATACTCTAATTTATCTAACACCTAGTTATACTAAAAAACCCATTAAAAACTCAAATTGTAAATTTTTAAAGTCCTGGAATATTATTGTCAAATTGTTTCCACCGTAGAACTAATTAAAATAAAAGTTTAATAAATTAAATATTATAAATAAAAAAAAATTATATTTTTAAAAATACAAGCAATAAAAGTTATTATCCGAAATTAACTATTTTTTTTTTCTTTAATGAATAGCCATGGAGATGCCAAAATCACCTGTAAAATCTAGAATTTGACGGAGAAATCTAGAATAACTTGAGATCCTAAACGATTAGAGCCATTCCAGCCGAAACGAAACGCAGTTCACAACCTTAGCTGATACATGTATATATTGCAGCAGAGCTGAATGATTCTCTTTGATAGTAGCGAGTTCATGACCACCACACAACAGTCAACAGAGCTGTGAAATAGTTGGGCCACTCAAGAGCTTGTGGTTGAACAAGGGAAGAGCTGGACATTGCATTGAGCTACTCGAAATTTCTACTTGGGTATAAGATGTCCTAATCAGATTGGGGACCTGCCCTAATGCATTGCATGGCATGGCATGGCATGGCATGGGGCAATTCAATGTTTCCATTTGAATGTAAGATGTACTGATAAAGATGCATTAATTGACCACACGGAGTCATAGGACCGTAGCCATGTCTAGCTGACTTGTGACCATCACAACCACCAACATTATCTTTCCCATGTCCTCAAACATGTTCTTCAAACGCGATCTCCTAAATCCCTTGTAGGGCATGAGCTACCTTTAAAACTTTGACAGTATTGACTGTTTAATTCACCAGATTAATTCACGAGATCGCACTGCTGAATTGGTTTTAGGACAATAACCGGTTTCAGTTCAAATCTATCACTACTTTCTGTTTCAGAAATGATGGTAAATGGCAGAAAAGATTTAGAAGAGAAGCCTGATACATATGGATTCAGGAATTGACACTTCCGGTTAAGCTTGATTTTACCCTTGATACAGAAAACGAGTTCAAAAACACTACATGGATGATTTCCATTGGATTCTTAGCGTCTAGTGATCATACTAATTAGCCACCAACATAAACAACTTGACAGTTAACATACATTAATCTAAGACAAATCAAGTATAAACTAAGTCACGCTCATTTGTTACCCAGATTAGAAGCTACTCCAGAAACTAAAACCATTGAAACTTCGTTTTAGTATTTCTGCCTAACAGGCATTCCCAGCCTGTCCAAACGACCAGATCCAGGGTAAGCTTTACTCGTAAAACTTGCACGCAAGGCAGAAGCACTCTGTGCACTACTCGATCTTTGTTCACCAAAGCCGAGAACCGAGTATCTCTTGGTTGAGCTGGATCTCTCGTACTGGGGTCTTTGTTTTGGAGCGCTTAGAGATCTCACCTTAGCCCTTGAAGATTCAGTGTTACACATATAATTTGGGTAGTCAGAGTATCCACTCATGAAGCTTCTAGAGCCACCACTCCTACTGGGAGTGAAGGGACTTCTCTTACCACTGCCACCCCTTGATGATGCAGAGTAGAATTGCGGGCTATTATCAGCGGTGCAAAATGCTTCCTCAACCTCATGAGAGAATTTCAATGGACTGAAAGATTGAACTTCGCCAGATGAGGGGCTTGGAACTGCTTGATGGACTGTGGAGCCTTTTGATGTTGTGAAACTATGGATATACTGATCCGCAGACAAGGAAAGGTGAGAAGGGTGAAAGAGATTTCTACGTTTAGGAGTAATATGTGGTTTTCCAGAATCAATCTCAAGGATCTTGTCATCATCAATGGGGCCAGTTCCTGGCGAAGGGGCTTGATGATCCCATGTTCTACCATCCATTCCATGTTCTGACCAATTGAAGGATAAGTGTGCAACATCTTGATCGGCAATTTCTCTGCCTTTAGATTTTGACCCAGTTCTCTGTAAATGTCGAAAACAGGTCCACAAATGCAAGGTCAGGATTTTAACAGTTGAATAATCATCCAAGGAGAACAGGATAAATATACCTCAAGCATTGATGATTTTTCATATTTTCCAATCGTAACACGTATGGCATGCTCGGATTTTTCATGGGTTGGCAGACCCTGGAGGTAGTTTAAATATGATCAGCAACACATAACCTAGGGAAAGTTGGTACAGGCACATAGAAATACAGTCTAAGCATACAGTTATCTGCTTCTAAAAAAATTTCGATAAGCCAATTTCATGAGCACCACAGCCATTTTTGAAGGTGGATTTTATTGTATAATATGGCTCATTGATTTTTTATAACCACCCTCACCAAACCCACCAAGCTTACATCATTCAAAACCATAAATAATATATGCACCTTAATTAACGGTGTCTAAAGCCAAAAAGAAAGCTAGTCTACAGCTCTAAAGAAAAGTAGCCTTGAGTCCATGAGCAAAGCAATTCACTTCTCAAAAAATTCCAGCATAAGGAATTCAAATATGGGAGGGAAAATTGAGTTCCGCTTACAGGGAGGTGATAGCGAGAAGACTTGCTGCTTGAGTGGGAGCATTCAGAAATTTGGGCACGTCCTGCACGTGCTCGAGCCTGCGCTCTCTGCAATGCTTGCATTCGATGAAGCCACTCTGCTGTTCGCTTCCTCTCAAGGTGACCTCTTACCAGTGCCTGAAGCCTCACCAACGCTTTTAATGCTCTTAACGCTCTCCTTGCCTAGATTAATCCAGTAAAAAGTCACCAAGTTAAGCCAGTTTAACATTGCCGTTTGGGTTTTTTTAAAGCATTCCTTGTATGAAAAAACATGAAGTTGATGTTTTTTAAGTATTTTTAAATGATTTTAATATAAGGATATAAAAATCATCCAAAAACACCTAAAAAAACCCTTCAAATTCGTGCTTTTTTAGGGAAAAATCACCTTCAGCTGCTTTATCAAACACACACCAATACTTCAAAGCCTAACAATCATCGCATTGCATTTAATGCTCGAGCAGAAATGTCCAATCCTTTAATTAAGTACGCATTTGTTACATGTAATAATAATAAAAAAAAGGCATCTCGAGCTGGTCATAGTTTCACACTGTTACATTCACTATAGGATCATCAGTTTGACAGACAGCTTGAAATCATGGCGCTAAACAGAACATCTCACACCAATTAAGATTTTAAAAGGAAACAGGACTGAAGCCTTAGAGAAAATCCCAATTGAAAATCCCATCTGACACTACATCCATTATAGAAGACAATGACATCTCACTATCCGCCCTCCCCCGAGGGAAAAGATAAATGTTGTGAAAAGTCTTTGATGAATATTGAATAGTAGAGAAACTAGAAAGAGATCAAGATCTATCGTGGTTCGGCAATGTGCCTATATCCACAGGAGTAGAGAGCTTTTATGTTTCACTATGTCAAAATAGAATTATATGGTGTATATTTACAGTAGACCTTAAAATGCCCAAGAAAACATAGCCGCCCAAGGAATCCTAACCGTCCAATGAGTATTAATAGAGCCACAAACTACAACAATAAAGTATTCCACAGGCCTTGACTTGGGTAGTGTTTGTGATTGTGGTGGTGGTGATTGTTTTTTAAAGTATTTTGTGTTTTGAAAATCATCAAAATAATTTTTTTTTTATTTTTAAAATTTATCTGACATCAGCATATCAAAACGATATAAAATCATAAAAAAAATTAATTTGAAGAAAAAAAATTAAAAAAAAATTCAAAGACACCGCCTTAAACACAAAAACAAACATACTCGTAGCAATACCATAATAGAACAACTAACCCAACTTTCATCTTTGGACATGAAGGAAACATTTACACTTTTTCGCTACTTCGGTACCCACCCTTACCTAAGACCCAGCAACTAAAAGCATTTAGAGTTGAACCATACTTGGAAACGAGAAACCTCAAAAAGTGTACTGTCAAGTGTCAACAATTTCCGTATTCCTTGTCAACCAAAAAAAAACCTACCAAATATCCTTAATTTTACTACTATTCTATGTCCAATCCTATTGGCATTACGGGCCAAAATCCATCCAACAACTGTTGACAATGGGAGCTTGGCCCTACAGTTTGGAATGTAACACTGGAATTAGACAAACCCATCTTTTTAAATAGAGCATCTCGTTGATAGAGTTATTATCACAGACGCTAGTGGTCCAAAAGAAAGCACCTGTACAGCAATTTCCACATGAAATCAAAAGCATTTAAGCTACAAACATACCAATCAACTAAACAAGCACACCGATAATAATAAAAAAAAAAAATCATGAAGCTTCACAGGGATAACTAGTTAAAGACTTGGGTACAATGTCTTTGAAATTACATAAAAGAACACCATGGCATGGTACCGCTTGAAATTATTCCTCCTAGATCCAGACCAAAAATAGAACCGGATTATTTTCTTTCAACGTTGAACATCCCAACCAAGATAGAAGGAAGTCAAAATTTTAGTTCCACACGGATTCACGGCCCTGTACATGGTAGTCTGGTGACCACACAAGTACAAATATAAAAACTGGCTCCATTTATAGTTCAATTAAAGGACTTGTAAATGGAAAAAAGAACCTCCCAAATGCAATTTTATTCGGACACTGAATTCTTTAAGCATAAAGACAGAGCAGAACAACTCAGGTGACAGTGCAATGCAGGAAGAAAAAATAACACTGTAAGAGTGAAAACGACGTTGTTTTAGTAACTTTGTAGAGCAGGCAGCTGTAACATGCATCCCATCTTTTCAAGATAAAAGGTTCATGACTAAATAGCGCTAATCCCAGCAAAATTGGCGAAAACACATGACTAACTAAAGATAAATAAAATTCTTATACAGGATAGAATAAAGGAATAAACGTGAAGGAAAAAACGTGAGACGAATTATATTACCAGGTAGCCACGAAAAGCAGCTTCGATCTTAACAGCAGCGAAGTCTTCACGTAAGCCAGGACTCCCGCTAACGTACGCAACACTGTTATCAACACACCTCCCACTGCTTGTTAACCGCACCACCTCTGCAGCTGCCTGCGCGGCAGCAACTGCAGCCTCCGCAACTGCAGCAGTAGCAGCAGCTACAGCGATCGCATGCTTGTTCGGGTCCTCCTCAAACTCCTGCCCGTACAAAAAGCCTGCTTTAACGGCTTCAGTCTCTTGTTGTTGCTGTTGGTGATGGTGTTGGTCTTTTTCACGGTGGGACTTCACGAAACTCCATCTCCTTTTTTCTTTAGAACGAGTTGTTACGGGGTGGTCTAGTGGTGGGTCGGGTTTTTTGAGGCCGAGAACGGCACGGAACCATTTGGATGCTCTACCCATCAGTGAGAGGGAAGTGTTGAGAAGGTTTTGGGGTGTTTGGGGTTAGCAATAGCAGGGAGGGAGAGGCTGGTTAAGTTCTAGTTTACTCGGAGTGGAGGGAGGGAGGGAGTTGAGAGAAGGTGAGGGTGTTTGCTGGTATTTCACTGGTGGGTATATAAATCCGGGGAATTTTATACGATTTGGAAAATGATGGCAGGATTTAATGGGAGTGTTTTGGGTAAAGCGAAAGTCTATTCGCTTGGTTTGCGCGTGTGATTCAAACGTTGCATGCAGCTTATGTTTTGGTAAAGATGACCTTTTGGATTATTTTATTATCGGGTGACTCCTTTGTTTTATATGAAATTGGATCCTCGTGTCCCCCTCCCCCTCGAGAATTACCATCATATGCAATTATCAAGTAAACTATACATCGAGTTTTACTGGCTACTGCATAATTGGCACAAGTTATATCGTGGGTTTATCAAAAAAAAAAATTATAGCATAAAAAAATAACTAGGTATTATTAACATATTTTATAATAAAAAAATTTAATCATAAACTAAAAATATAATGTTTATTTGATAACATCTCTAAATTTTTTAAAATAAATATCAAGATAACGACATATTAAATCAAATCGAGTTGATATATTGAATTTGTAATCTAAATCATGAAAATGTGATAACTATATAGAAATAAAATTAAAATAAATTATAAAATTCAATTCATAATCAAATCAATATTGAATAAATAAAATAAAATAAATATTAAATAAAAAAACTATTTAAGTCAACATAACAAATATACAGCGGGGGTCATAAAATCAGGATAAACTCATAGAAAGCAAATAAAAAAATTGCAGAGTTTGATTGAAAATAAAATAAAAAAATCAATGAAAAAAAATCTAAAACAACATGTGGTGACCTATTAAACTCGCAATTTAATTCATGAGACCAATGTAAATTCATAAAAAACAAATAAAAAATTACAATGATCCACTTTTCAATAAATCTAATGTTAATGATTGAAATCAGGAAAAAAAAATCTAAATCCAGGAGATTGGGATAACACCACATAAAACAAACTATAATAAACTATGAAACTCAATCCCCGAACAACCTAAAATTAAAATATGAAACTGAATAAAAAATAAATAAATAGAAGAAGAAGAAGATTGAGTTGTTTGATGGTGAAATTGTAAAATAAAATATAAAAAAATATAAATTGAGTCAACTAGGATCATGAGATTAGGTTATCCCCATAAAAAGAAAATTGAAAAAAAAATACAAAGACTATTTTCCAATCAATACAATGTTGAAAAATGAAATTAAAAAATTATTTAAAAAATTGATCAAGATTTGAAACAAATTGTCCGAGTCAACTTAGGTTAATATGATAAACTTGCAATCTGAGTCATGTGATCAAGATAAATTTATAAAAAGTAAATTAAAAATAATTATGAAGAATTACTCTCAGTAGATCTAATATTGAATGTTGAAATAAAAAAAATCCACAAGACCGATATATAATCCAACATAAATATAATTAAAAAAAATCATAAAATATAATCTCTTAACACAATATAATATAATATTGAAAGATAAAACTAAAAGAAATAAAAGAAGATTGAGTTATTGAATAGTGTAATTTAAAAAAAAAATATTATTATAATAAATAGTAATTTGCTCGTGTAGGTACAGTAAATTAGCCACATCCTCTTTTTTTTTTTTTTTAAATCACTATTTAGTTAAAATTGACCGAGGTGCCAATTTATTAGGTTCATATATCCTGTCAAATTTTATAAATTGCTCTTATTCTTTTTCAAACTTAATAACATGAACTAGTTAATAAAATTACACTGGTATTTAATTAGGTTTGATTTTTCCAATAGTTACTTTACAGTTACTCAAGAATTATTACAGTGGCGTATCATGTATAGCAAAATTCATTTAATTTCTTTCTCTGGTTGGTTTGAAATTTGATTGTGTGCAAGTTTTATAAGATAGAAATTAATGAAAATAAAAATATTTTTTTTACTCTGAAAGATATACAAACGTGATCCCTTCTTTTTTTTCTTCCATACAAACGTGATTCTAGATGTATTTAATATTTTTCCTTTTTTTTAACTTTAATGCTCAAAATATTTTATTTTATAATTACTATCCGAAATTAATTTTTTACATGGTTGTGAAAACAAACTACATGTTCCTATTAGAATATCCTGTTGGTATTACTATATTTCTTGAAAACTTAGAGCTTGTATAATCTTCTAATTTTTTAAATTCTCTATGCTTTGAAAGCTATCAGATTAAACTTGTTAAAAATATTTTTAAAAGAATTGGTAATGTTTTTAAAAATTATTAGACTAACTATTGAAAATGTAAGGTTATTTTATAAAAATATATTGAAGTTATTAGCTTCTACCTTTTAGTTTAACGTGGGTGTCTAGGCCAGCTTGCGCGTACTTCGACTAATCTCACGGGTCCTAAAGTTAACGACCATGTAAGCCTCTAATGGCCATTATACGAGCAACTACAGGGCTCGAACCTGAGACCACGGAGAGAGCAAACCTCTTAATTCCAAGTTTTTATCACTGGATCACCACTTAAATGGTTATATTAGCTTCTACTTTAAAAGCATAAGAAATGATGTTTTTTTTTTTAAAAAAAAAAAATTAAAGGCCACTTATTTGATTTAAAATACAGGAATAACTTAAAAATTTTACGTCACATCATCTAAGACCTTGTTTATTTTTACGTTTCAAAAATACTTTTAAAAAATTTTGATTTTTTTTTGTTTTAAATCAATATTTTTTGATGTTTTTAGGTCATTTTAATGTGCTGATATTAAAAATAATTTTTTAAAAATAAAAAAATTATTTTAATATATTTTTAAGTAAAAACTCTAATCTAATATGAAGTCTCTGCTTAAAAGTCAACAAGATAAAACTCAGTATTTAAATATATAAATTGATATCAGAAATATTATTATTATTATTATCATCAAGATTATTTTTAATCTAATACTATAAAAGAACACAATTAACACCTAATCAATACCTTAAAAGGTTATTGTTGAGCTGGGACTCTAAGAAAATTGAAACTCGAAACTAATAAATCTGGACATGAGCCAAGCTATGAGAAGTTATAAACGTTCAATGTCAAAAAAAAAAAAAAAGGGATGTTAATTTAAAGCTGTCAGTCAATCTTTACTTTCGTGCTCTGGGATTGAATTTATTGTGATTATTTTTAAAATCACCATACATAATATAATTCATTCAATAAGTTTCGTCACTGTGAATTGTTTTTTTTTTTTTAACATGATCTAATGAAAAAAAAGTTTGATAAATATATTTTTCCAATATTTAACTACCAATTATCATACAATACACTAAAAAAGAGTGTTTTTCCTGACTATTTGATTGTTCATATAAACAATGATGTAGCTCTTCTTCTCTTTTTTTTTTCCTCCAATTTTTTTCATTCTTTTCTATTTTTGCTCCTTTATTTTTATTAAATCCTTTTATGGCATAATTAGATGAGACTAAATTTAAATTTATGGTATAAAGAACAAAATACAAGACAAAGAAATGGAATGTAAAATATAGAGAAAATTCATGGCGCCTATCAAATTTATAATAATTTTATTTTAATTCAAAAAATTATTTTTTAATTCTCAAGCTTAGAAAACAAGAGAAAATATTATAAAAAAAATAAGGGAATTTGATGCCACAATTCCAGCAACCAAAATAGCCAAGCTTGAAAAGTTGAAAACCTAACTTTTCAACAAGTTCTGGCCACCAGAGGTGGCTTGAAACCGGGCACCAGATGATGCGTCTACAACTTAGTTTTTTCCCCAAAATACAACCTTTATTGCAGAAAAAACACGAGCCTATAAAAGATGGGTCTGAATTTCCAAGCTCAGACGCATGAGTTTGAGTAGTTGGCTAGGTGCGCAGGCGGCCTACTATGCCTAATACCGCCTTGCTAATCTCTCTCTCTCTCT
>Ga0325411_1004272_pt1 | contig 16076 bp, 10 predicted proteins | sample PopdelMetagenome_13_FD_206181 | JGI IMG/M metagenome (GOLD analysis project Ga0325411, IMG submission 206181) | Populus deltoides microbial communities from Bellville, Georgia, United States - Xylem-PdIQD-R4 | ecosystem: Host-associated > Plants > Phyllosphere > Stem > Wood/Secondary xylem...
AATCATCAATTTTCATTATGAAATGCTCCTGCAGTATTTATCTTTGGTAAAGATTATTTTGTACGGGGAGAGAACTGAATTTTAAATGTAAGCAAAGGAGCAATAGGTTCGATATAAATTGAATTCTAATTTTTAACTTACTTTGATTTCATCCATCCATTACTCGAAAAAGGGCTTGGATGATCAAGTAAACTCATAAATCATTCCATCAATCAAAATCATTTATTTGTATTAAAACAGCATCATTTTTATTTTTTACTAATTACATTGGAAGTTATGCATACATAGAACTTAAAAATGTATCAAATGGCTGTTCCAGAGCACCGTAATTATTGCCAAAAACATTAAGAGACTTGGATAAGAAATACTTGCACTGCAGGTTTATCTTTTTCTTCTTTTATTTCCTCTTCGACATTTGATTGAATTTTTATAATTTGTTTTGATTTATTTTAGCTATAATAAAATGGGACACAGAAAGAACTATTGCAATGAAATGGGACAGACAAAGCACAATTGTCCGCAATTGAAAAGGAAATCAGACATGCACAGGAGAGGGAAAGTTGCTGGTGTGATCACCTCTGAAACAAACCTTAGCACTGAAACTAATGTTGCTTCGGGTAAAACTGGAGAAATGATTCGACAAGCTACTTCTAATGTGGGTTGCTCTACCTTGGCTAATAATACCATCGCAGCATCTGTTTTGTCAACTTCCCCAGGTACTGATTCTCCTGACTGGATTGTCGACTCCGGTGTGTTCAACCACATGACATCTGATGAAACCGTTTTTCACTCTTTAAATCTCGTTCCTTACATCCACTCCATTCAAACATCCTATTTTATCATTAGAATTCGGACGGTAAGCAAGAAGCCTCCCTGCCACAATTTTCTCATCTTCAGCTGTTAGTTGTTCTCCATCCATATATCTAACAGCAAGTAAGAAATTCAGAATAAAAGTAGAAATGAACATTAGAGAGTAAAGGGACCTTCAAGAGTGGAGAATTTCTTTAGGGAGGTGAAGTTATAGGTTCAATATCTCTTAAAAAATGATTGACAGGTTGACCAGGTGACCAGCGAGTTCACCCAATGATCCAATTAGACCCTTGAATCAGGTTTAACACCTATGAGTTCAACATGCTTTACTTATTTACTCAGCACCCTAGACAATGACTACTCGGATCAATATGAAGCTATGATAGGAAATGTTCTCCCAAGAGCCAGAGGACCACACGTTCAAAATCAAAACAAGAGAAACAAAGAGCACACTGAAAGATCCGCATCATATACTGCAGGAGCCTAGGATTTGCCATGGGCTATGATGTTTATTGACTGTAGCCATGGCCTTTTGAATAGTATGCATGATTGGCGTGCAAACCCCATCTACGTTCACATTCTCTTTTCCTACAGACCCCTCCTAGTTTATTCTATTGGTGTGTAAACAAGTTCTTGACATGCTAGGTGCGACTAATTTGGCCAATCTGCAAACAATCAAATGTGGGTCCTAGGATTTGCGAAAAAAGCTTATTCCTGCCAAAGAAGCCATATGTGCTAAATAAAAAAAAAATACAGATGCAAGTCAACAAGGTCGAGTTCATTTCAATCATCTCGTGTCGTCATTTCTAAACAAACAAAAAAACTTGAAAGTGCTAGACAAGGATTATCTACTACGTTTGACAATTTGGCAAGACCTAGGATACATTTAGGTACTAGAATCCATACACAATCCCCTGCACTTGTGCAAAACTTTAAAATATGTCGATCACAATGATCTCTATTTGACAAAAGAAAAAAGAAAATTGCAGATGGAGTATCAAGTAATCACCCGGGTTATAATCATCATCAACTGCCACGTTTAAAATGTTCTTTAATGAATCTTTCTGCATGAGTTGGGTACTTGGATCGAATGTATGCTCGAAGGCACTTCTGATAGGAGAAGTCTATCCATCCACCATCAGTTCTTACAACAAACAGGCACCTGGAGTTTTTAAATTGGGGATGACGGTCAACCTTCAACAAGAGTAGTTCAACTGCTTATTAGTATTCTCATAGACCAACAGAATAGCTAACTTGAAGACATTCACAATTTCACATAGCACATGATTATAGACACAAAAAAAAGGAGAAAATGACGGGTGAGTCCAATTCTAGCCGCAATAGCTGGCATTTGACTTGAGCGAACAAATAGCTCTATTAATAGAAATGCACTCGGCAAACAAAAAGAAATGAGGGACAGCAAAAGAAATAATGGAATAGATTCCATGTTACAGAGAAATGAAGAAGGCACCCGTTAAAAGATTTTTATCTACTGACCTACATACATGCCGACCATATATGGACCAGAACCCTGCAGATCTCCTAAGTAAAAGGCGCGTGCAAGAAATTAACAAGAACAGTGGGACTGGTGCATGTCCCCGTCAATTTCTTGCCTGACTTTTCACCAAGTTGCAAGGGATAAAAGGAGAAACATAAAAACAGGGACTTGTGGAAAAACTCAAAGAGATAGAGATAGATAGCATAGTCAAGTGAGAAGAATCCAATTGGCCGTGCATCAAAAGTTTCCAGCTGTGTTGCAAAACTGCTTGGGAAATTCCAATGGAGTGTTGGACAGGTTTAAGACATAGGCCATTTACTCCAAAATTGCTAGTTTGACACAAAAATGGCTTGGGAAAGATAGGCAGCATAGTCCATATGAAATAGTGAAAGCAAAATATAATCAATCTGGGGCAGTAAACATCCATTACATATTAGGAAAAGAACGACAATCGATTTGTGGTGATTGCCGAGCTATGAGCAATTACTTTTAGAAACTGTTTTGAACTCTATATAATTCTAATGAGGTATAAAATAGAAGCAGTATTCTGCTTGCATGCGTCCATATGATGGATTCTTCCAACCTCTAAATTGTTATGTGCATGCAAATGTCAATATACCAATGGTGGAGAAGCAACGGAAGATCTTTAAGAATATTATCAAGGAAAGCTCAAGATGTAATTCTATTTTGTTTGTATGTAATAGCGAATCTAATTGTTTAGATTATTATGGTATTTGGTATTGATTAGGGTTTTTATTTTGTTTAGAACTTTATCATATTATTCTAGTGTTTCGTTAGGGTTGAAGTGCCTATATGAGGCCATAACCTAGCATTAGTAGTGGGGTGAGTTGGATGATTATTAAAAATTGAGTTTTTTTGTTTTGTTATCCTTCCCACAGCTATTTTTCCAATCTTTCCCTTCCCCTCTTCATCTACTCTTGTGCCCCTTTCTTCCCTTTCTCATTTCTATCTTCATCCTACATCAACCAATTATGTCCACAGCTAGGCAGTTAACAGAATCGGAACAGAATTGCATTCCACTAAAAGGAGCATAAAATTGGAACTTGAAAAGAAAAAACTGAGAACTTGAAAACTAAGGAAAGATATCAGAAAGTGAGGTGCATACCAAGGCAAATTTTATAGCAGTATGGTCTTATGAATGCCTCAGATATTCAGAGTGAATTAAGACAAAAAATTAAATCAATAAAAATGTATCATGAATTTGAAAATTGTAAGGATGTGTCCCATCAATAAGAAAGCAAATAAGGAAATAATACAGTGTTGCTGCTAAAAAAATGCAAATCCTTTAAATTTCATGGGTTATAATTCGTATACTAATAAGAAATCTGATTGTTTCATTTGTTTAAATTTCTTAGGAAAACCTCTTCACTGTTAGCTGAAACTTTGATTGATCACTGAGGACCCCTTTGGACTTGTAATCATCATCTAAATAGGGTTAGCAAAATGGCACCCTTCTCAACAGCCTACACCTACAGCAGCAGGCAAATTAACTTGGATTTGTGCAGTGAAACTTCCAGCACATGCAAGCTAAATATCCAAAAAGACAAGGTACATAGATGGCAATACCTTCCATCTCATCATGACATGCAGAATGTGAGTGTATACTGCATCCTTGAGCCCTATGCCCACTAATATGGGTCACTTATCAGTATGAATGATGCTCGAAAGATAGAATGTTGGATCATAGAGATAAAGTAAATCATCCTAGACCTTCAACATTTAAGTAATGACATCCCTTGACTATATTCTTGTCTTTTATGTCTGACCTATATCACTAGCAACGCACATGTCAGACATTTGGAAATTCAGATTTAAAACTCACAAGGACAATCACCATGGCAAATTCTAGTTTCATTCAAACTTAGCAAAAGTTCTGACCTCAAAATTGAATCAGGAGTCTTTGATGGTACACTTAGACAGCCTTACCACAGTGATTCTGAAATACCTACAGTATAGCCATTATGTAATAGCGTGGGAAAATATGCCAGATAAATTTTATACCAGTTAAGATAAATGGTTGACATTTCAAATTTACTTAGAAATTCCTCCAAAATTGATCCATTTCCATGGGCTTACCTATGCACACTACCATCTGAAAGGGATTTGGCAAAGACAACTTTATAAATGACATTCATTCTCACCAGGTTAACACCTTCAAAATAAATAGTTTGGATTAACACATTGTATACTGGCTGGATAACAAAAAAAAATGTAGCAGTAATTAGAAGCCAGAATTCAAATCCATTCATGCTATGCAGAGTGGAAAATAAAGCATTTTTGGGCAGTTGGACCTGAGAATTTGGGATCACTCAGCAGTCCAGTCGATGTTTGGCTAGGTGGAATTAAGCAAATCACCTTACACCGTCAAGATTTTAAGCAATGATATCACTTGCTAATATTCTTTCTTTTGGGTCATACAAACCGACTCGTGACAATAACTCCATACTCGAGTCAGAAATTGGGAATTTCAGATGTTAAAAATTACACAAGAACAATCAAAACAGAGAATGGTAGACTGCATTCTAACATGGCAGACATTCTCAATCCAAAATTGAATCTGACACTATTGGAAAGAACAGTTCAAGAATTGAGTCAAAGACATTAGGCACATGGAGAAGTGTCAAATTAAGAAAACAAGAGAAAGGAAAAACGAATTAAAAGAAACAGATGGGCATTCTACCATTAAAAACAACACGAGGAGAACCATGGGTATGATCTCAAATGCTAGGAAATTGAAGGAAACATTAGAGCATGGAGAAAAAAATTGTGGGGCATTGGCAAGACCCAGAGAGTCAGGAAAAGACTATTTGTAGAATAAAAATCTTATCTTTACCAAAAATAAATGTCGAACCCTCCGTAAATAGCACAGAAAAAAAGTTTAATAGCACGGAACAAAAGCGGCAAACAATTAAATTCCTTCGAAAACTATGCAAGCTTAGTAGCTTACCATTATAGAATCGAGCCCGCATCCTATTTTATCATCAGAATTCGGATGATAAGCAAGAAGCCTCTCTGCCACAACTTTCTCATCTTCATCTGTTAGTTGTTCTCCATCCATGTATCTGCCAGTAAGTAAGAAAATCAGAACAAAAGTAGAAATGATAAGCAAATAAAGGCAGACGACATTAGAGAGTAAAGGGACCTGTCAGAGTGGATAATTTCTTTAGCGAGGTGAGTTATAGGTTCAATATCTCTCCAGATATCTGCTTCTTCATCTTTCCACTGTCGGTAATTTTGGTCGTCCCAACTTGAATACTTTGGTGCCTTGCGCAAGCTCAACGCTGCGGGAGTCGAAAGAGGTACAACATCCTCTTCCAGTGGAGTAGAATCCGCTGTAGAACACCATGATCTCCGAAGTGGCACGAGTAATCCGGTGGCGAAGCGATGGTGGTGTTGAAGCCGGAGGCGCAGAAGCGGGGCGCCCCTGATAAGTGCAGATGCAGCCATTTTTGTGTTTGGGAATGGATGGTTACTAAGCTTGTATTGTGCGATTGGTACTTAATGGGCCCATTTATCTCTTCATTAAAACCTGGGCTCTTTTAATGGCAAAACGTTTGTACGTATTTATTGGGGCCTGTTTTGTGGATCCACTTGTATTGGGCCTTGTGGGTCTATTGCTTGACACCCTAGTCCCTAGCTATGAAGATAGGCCCAGACTTTTTCTTCTTCTTTTTTTTTTAATGTGGAAAGCTGGGGCACTTTAATTTGTTTTCTCTTCTAAATAGAGCGCTTTTAATTTCATCTTTTTCTTAAAAAAGATTATTGCAACTTCATTAATATTTAATGAATTTCCAACAAATTATTGTTTTCATATAAATATAATAAAATTATAAAAATTATAACTTTGTTTTTTGAAACTGTAGTTGAGAGCATAGACAAAATAAGATAATCTTCAAAAATATATTTTATAAACTTTGTAAATATAAATTGACCGTGTAGAAAATTATAACAATGCACTCGTATAAATAAAAAAAATCCTTTCTTCATCGAGAAAAAAATCATAACGAATAAAAATAACCACTAACCAATAAAAATTCATTTAAATAAAAATAAATACCACCTAAAACACTCTTTGAAAAAACGTTTCAGAATTTGAAAAAATACAGACCACAAAAAATTGAAATATATAAAAAAAAATTGGGATTCTCTGCCAATAATTTCCAATTTACTATTCAGAATGCTTCTCCACCGCTGCTGATTCTTCCTCGGTGCCCCTTCAACTAAAATACTCCCTTTTCTTGAAAATTGAAATTTCATGATCTTCCCAAAAGTCAACAATTTTTCGAAATAAAATTATTCCGTCACATTGCATTTTAAATCGTAGCTATCAAATCTAGTTTGGTTAATAAGTTGACGTGAAGATTCATAACCTAACCTAACTTGAATTTTAAATTTAATTAAAAAACATTGAACAGGCTAGAATCAATTTAAATCATTGTGTCAGTATTAAATGATTTTTTTTATAAATAAAATAATATTATTTTAATGAAATAACTAATTTACATTAGCTCATAAATTAATCCAATAATCCAATAACTTAATTTGTTTTTTTTTTGAACAATCTCCAAATATAAAAATCCACACTTGAATTTTTTATTTTTTCATTTGGATAAAATTGAAATCCAATCCCATTATTAGTTCAATAGATAAACGTTACGATGACTCCGTAATAAAGACGTTGCAATCATATTTCGTGAAGCAATGGAAAGATAAATATATTGTTTATAGTGCAAGCAAAATAAATAAATACTGGCACAAGATTCCAAGCGGACGACCTCACTCCCCTGTCAGACAACGTCCTTTTTAAAGTGCTGTTATGGTATGATTATTTTTAAAAAATGTTTTTTTATATATTAAAATAATATCTTTTATAAAAAATTCCAAAAAATAATTCAACCAATCATAACATCCGCCTACTTTTTCACAATAATTAAATAAATGAAGATCAGAAGATTAAACAATTGATTATGAATAAATATTAATTAAAGATTAATGTTATTTAAACTGAATATAACTCTAGGTATGTATATTTATATTATATGAATATATACATGAAATATTTATATTTTCTAATATAATATATATTTTTAATATTAACTTGGTATAAATATGTTTATATATATATATAATTTTTCATGATAAATATTCAAAATAATATATGAATCTTTAATTTTATTATTCAACGAATACCTCAAGTACATTCCACAGGATGACAAAAAAAAAAAAATCCGGTCAGAAAGAAGAGTCCACGGTAAACAAATGAGAACGCATTTACTGTATGTAAACTCAACAGTAGAGAAGCATGTTCAATAAAAGAAAAACGAAATTGTAATCCACTTTCAGATCCGTCTTTGAAAAAAAGAAAAGAAAAAAGGCAAATCAAACTACGCGAGAGAGCACCGTACTCCTCCCTCAGAAGCTGAGGCTGCAAATCTCCTCCGTTCGGGTTTTAATCAATCAATCGCCGTGGATGGGCCAGTCAGCTTCGACGGCTTTAATCACAAGCCGTCGAGATTCAAATCGCAGCAGCAGCCACCGGTCAAAATCTAAATTCACGGTCCCTATCATTCCGATGCAAGTAGAAGAACAAACTGAATTTATATTCTGCGAAGGACCTGATTACATCTCAGATCTTCCTGATGAATGCTTAGCTTGTATTTTCCAGTCACTCAATTCCGGCGACCGGAAACACTGCTCTTTAGTCTGTCGGCGATGGTTAAGAATCGAAGGACAGAGCCGTCACCGACTCTCTCTCAACGCCCAATCAGATCTTCTCCCTTTAGTACCGTTTCTCTTTTCTCGCTTCGACTCTGTAACTAAACTTGCTCTAAAATGTGACCGCAGATCTACTAGCATCGGCGACGAAGCGTTAGTTGCAATATCCAGTCGTTGCCGTAACCTCACGCGCCTCAAGCTCCGCTCGTGTAGAGAACTCACCGACGCAGGCATGGCAGCTTTCGCTAAAAACTGTAAAGCATTGAAGAAGCTATCGTGTGGATCTTGCACTTTTGGAGCGAGAGGGATGAATGCCATCCTTGATAATTGCGCGTCGCTCGAGGAGCTATCGCTAAAACGGCTTCGAGGAATTACCGATGGCGCGGCGGCTGAGCCCGTAGGACCGGGTTTAGCTGCGGCTTCACTTAAAACTATTTGCTTAAAGGAACTTTATAATGGACAGAGTTTTGGCCCGCTTATAATCGGGTCAAAGAATTTAAAAACTCTGAAGCTTTTTAGATGCTCTGGCGATTGGGATAAGCTTCTTCAAGTAATTTCGGATCGGGTAACGGGTATGGTTGAGATCCATTTAGAGAGGCTCCAAGTTAGCGATACTGGCCTTGCGGCCATCTCTAATTGTTTGAATTTAGAGATTTTGCATCTAGTTAAAACCCCAGAGTGTACTGATATGGGACTTGTTTCCATCGCGGAGCGTTGTAGGTTATTAAGAAAGCTTCATGTTGATGGTTGGAAGACGAATCGGATTGGTGATGATGGGTTATCGGCAGTTGCTAAGTACTGTCCCAATTTGCAAGAGTTGGTGCTCATTGGTGTGAATCCTACAAAAATTAGTGTAGAATTGTTAGCTTCAAATTGTCAGAATCTAGAGCGGTTAGCATTATGTGGGAGTGATACTGTTGGTGATGCGGAGATTTCTTGTATTGCAGCCAAATGTGTAGCATTGAAAAAGCTTTGTATTAAGAGTTGTCCTGTTTCAGATCATGGGATGGAAGCGCTTGCAAATGGGTGCCCGAATTTGGTTAAAGTGAAGGTGAAGAAGTGTAGAGCAGTTACTTGTGAGTGTGCGGATTGGTTGAGAACGAAGAGGGGATCTTTGGCAGTGAATTTGGATTGTGGGGAACCTGAGCATCAGGATGCAAGTGCTAGTGATGGTGGGTTACTGGAAAATGTAGTTGAGTTTCATTCAGTTGCTAATCAAATGCCGCTGCCTAGTATTGCATCTAGCAGTACTGGACGATCAACTTCTTTCAAGTCAAGATTAGGGCTTCTGAGTGGGAAAAATTTGGTTGCTTGCACTTTTAGAAGATGGTCAGGTGGTAATAGCAGTTCTCGAGGATAATGAGACCGTGAACCTGAAGTCTGCGCTACTGAAAAAACAGTCATTGCCCTTGGTCTCTGTGGATTATTTTGGATTGTATTGCCTGATTCCATGTTTTATGTACTTAATTTGATGTTGTGTGCTGTTTATTGCCTTTCCTATGGAATCTTCACTATAAAAAAGTGATCATTTTCTTATTTCTTAGATTGCTGTTCACTTCAACTTTGTGTTTCTTTATGTTGCAAGTTGTATGACACGCTTCTGGTTTACATGCTAAGAAGATTCCCTGGGAAATACATCTATGCATTATACTATTGTTTGTTAAACATTGTCTGTGTGGTTTGTTAATGTTATCCAAGTTTTGCCCAGTTATACATTTACTGTTTTGATGCCTGTACCTCTCTGTTCGCTGGTTCTATATGTATTTACTTTTTCAGCGAGAAGCTGCTTCAGTTGGTGCATAAGCACATGAATCCTTATAGGTTGATTTCGCCACGGTGAATATAATGTTTGAACCTGAATTTTTAGGGGCTGCATTATGCAAGTCAAATTCTAAAAGTGACAGATTTCTATCATCTGTTTAATTTATATGGCAATGACTCAATGGAGCTAGTTTCTGTGAGTTATGCCAGCTTGTCTTGATTCTGGATCAATCATTAGCAGTTTATAAATCTCCAAACACCTGTTGTCTAGCATCCGATTCATCCATGTCTTTCTCAATCAATGGGAGATCAGGAAGTGAATCTCTCCTAATTGGTAATCTACCTTTGTTTTAGAAATCTCTCTCCAAAACACACATATTGACATACTAACTAGAGTAATTAGATATTTGTTGGAATTTATTACCCAAATAGGCCTAGATCCTTTATTTTCTTGCATGCAATGTTGTCTAATTAGTTACTTTTAAGAACAATTTCTTGCATTCCATGCAGTGTAGTATAACAACACCCACAACCCACACACTCACATAATAACCCAAAAAGGCCTTGACCCTTCAGCTTCTTGTGTGCAGTGTAGTACAAGGATCTTTTCTACATCGAGTATATGGGCAAGTAAGCTATGCGCAGACTTTATCATTTCAGGTGCAAGTAAGCTCTGCGCAGACTTTATCATTTCAGTTGGGATCGATCAACTAAATACTGTTTTTAGATAAAGTGCCTTGCTTGTATTTCAGCCATGGCAGCTATTTCAGCAATGTAGATTAAGTGCTACTTCTCTGGCTACATGATGGCATTTAATTCAACCACAAGGTACAGTTCACTTCAGCTCTTGTGTTTACTGCACTATGAGCTAGTTTGCATTTGATTTTACTAAACTTGCTCAGTGTCATACTAGAGGACGATGATTTGCGCCGTTTTTCCTTTGAAATTAATGCCTCCACATTTTGATGAGTAATTGTAAATGCAAGAGCTACATAGACTGGCAGTTAGTTGAGTTTGTGTGAGCTTGATCTTTTCATAGAAATATTCATGGATACCTTTTGATCTGCTCTAACTACAGAAGATTACTTATCCAAGCATCCTTTTCGAGTATGTATAACGGCTGTGTTCTGTGATTTATTGATTTTCCTTGTTCTCGAGATTTTAGTACGGGCTCTGAACTCCGACTGAACTGATTAAAAGAGTTGGACTTTGCGGGCAGGTCTGAGGTTTGATTGTTATCTTGAAAGGGAAAACAGGAGGAGGGAGAGGGAGAGAAGAACGACGGTAATTAGAAGATTCTCCTTTGTGTTTTGGAGGTGGGCCAATCCATTAACAAAAGGAATGTGGTTTGCATTCTCAGAGAGATTTGGTGTTTGCGGGCATGGGAAGTGGGCGATTCTCATTCTTGTTTGTGGGGGTGATTAAAGCATCAGCTAGCGAACCAAGTTTTGCATTCTTAGACTCGCAGACTTTGGTCATTCCACACCACAGGGATGGATTATATTTCAAGGTAACCCCAACTTTGATGCTATTCATTAGTGTTCTTACACGTTGTCAAATCTTACGCCTATTTATAAAACACGCCTGTCTCGGCAACGAGACGCTATCAATGATTTTCTATTTGTGCCAAACAATGTCGTCTTTGATTTTTTTTTTAATTTTTTTTCTCTAAAATAAGATCTTTTCTTTATATAAAAAAAAACCCCAATAGATACGAGGGAACTTTGAACTCGTCCAACAAGCAACATGGATCTTAGATATAGATGATCCGGGATCTGATGCGGACTGAGTTTGTTGTTAAACCGTTAAGGGAGTTGATTTGGTTAAAATCAAAATAAGACATGATCTATTATTATTTTTATCTAAAATAACGTTTCAATTTTTTTTATGAAAAAAAATGTCTAAAATCACATTGTTTCATAAAAAAAAAAAAAAAAAACCAATAGATCTTGGTTAATCCGTTACTCATGAGTTGACTTGTTCAACTTGCAGCATAAATCTTATCTTAAACTTGTAACTATGGTCTCTCAGCATCTCCGAGAAAGATGCTAAATGAAAAGCCAAAAATAATAATAAACATATTATGTTGGCTTTTCAATAGTTAATTTACATGTTGTAAGAGGAGTGTTAAATAAAATATCATTTATCATTTCTTTTATGAAAGTACTGTTTTTACGTATCTTTGCAAAAATATCAAAACACTATCTATTATAATAATGTTTTTTTTACTTGATTTTTTATTAAATCTTTGTTTTTTTAAAAAAATTATCCTAATCTTGTATCATGTGTTTGACTAATTCATCTAGACTAACTCGAGACATATATTTTTGTTTTTTTAATTGAATTTTTTTAAATTTTATCTTTTAATATTGAATTTATTGAGAATCGTTTGAGTTGTTTTTACACATGTCAAGTTAACAACTTTATATCAAGTTGTTAAAATAATTGTGTATTAAATATACTAAAATATAATAAGACATTGGAGTGCATATATAGAAAAAAAAACTATATTTATACTATTTAAAAAGTTGTATTATCAATTTCACTATTCTATCTAGCTTCTTCCCTTGGCCATGTATATATATATATATATAATGGAATGATTTTTATTTTTACAAAAAAAAAAAAAAAAGTATTTTGCCATTTTATTGGTGGGCGTAAAATAGAGATCAAATGAAAAAAAAAAAAGGCATTTTTCGGTTTAGCTTCTCATTTAGCATGCCCTAATGCCTTGAAAAGACATCGGTCATTCCACTCATGAGGCGGCTTTATTTTTCAAACAGGCTAGGGTCTGCAAAGACATCATTCACTATTTTCCTGTGTTTGCTCCACTGCAGACAATAAACCTTACCTTTGAGGGCAAGAATTTCCGATTGGAACCAAATGTGTTTTCTTTGTTAATTGAATGAATACCAGTTTGGGAGCTGTCATCAAAAGTAAATGGGCAGTTTCATCCTGAAGGTGATTTGTAAAACTTTATGAAGTGTATAAGAGTTTAAGTTTAAAATATTTTTTTGTTTAGAAATATTTTAAAATAATATTTATTTTAAAAAAAATTATTTTTAATATTAGTATATTAAAATGATTTTTAAAAATTAAATAAATAAATTTTAAAAAACAGTCGTGTAGGGATCATTGGCGGCATTTTCGAGAATAGACGTGTCTTTAGCAATATTTACCTGCCGTAAAAGAAACACTTTTATGGTTAGAGATTTGAGAAAGCTTGGCCTTTTAAATGAACACTTGCTTCTGCTATTAGATAATGGGTTTTATACAACGCAGTGGAACGTTTTGCCGGTTGGTGATGGCTTTTATGCTGTTGATGTAAGGATATTTTATAGGGCAGTATTAATTGTATTTTAAAGTACTTTTTCTTTGTAAATATATTAATATAATATATTTTTTATTTTTTAAAAATTTATTTTTCATATTAACACCTCCTCCAAACAACTGAGAAACACTAAAAATAAATTAACTTAAAGTAAAGCAAATATATATATTATGATAAAAAATAAATTAAAACTCAATGTCAAAAACCCTCGTAAACTTGTTATTGCTCTTTCAAAAATAATTTTCTAAAAAATTGTTGTAAAATTTTATTTTTCCTTAATTTATATTGTATTTATGAAAAATATTTTTAAATTAATTACTTGATAAATATCAATCTTAATAACCTCTATAAATTAATACTTTTAAGACTATAAAAAATATATTAATTAATCGAGATATTATTTAAATTTAAAAAATATCAAATAAAAACATTATTTAAACAAGATTTTTATCAAGTTATACAGTTTATTAATAGATTCAAAAAATAATAATTTTAAATTCAAGTTTTAAACATTTTTTATACAGTAATGTTTGTCAAGCAAGATTTTAAAACCATGTTCACAAGCCTTAAACTTCCGTAGTTTTCTTTCCTTTTTTTCCCTGAGCAACACACATTCATGCGGAGGAATTCAAACGTTATGAAGCTGTCCGGAAACGCGGCACAAATACCATTTCATAAAAAAGTAGTTTTTTTTTATTAAATTTTTTTTATATATTTTTAAATTATCAATATTAAAAATAAAAATACTTTCAAAAACACCCACAATATATTTATCTAATAAGCTTGTGGAAGTCTCGTGCTGCATTAGATGTTTCTTTGCATCATTATTGTATTTTCAGATTTTACCTGCCCGTCTACTTTAATCACGGTTCCCGTGCTTTCCAACGCTTTATTCATGCTGGTTTGCTAATAATTATAGTCATAAAACTCGAATAAAAACTTGAATCATTAGGTCATCATATCAAAAATAAAACGACATTATTTATTTTAAAAAAAAACATTATTTTAAATAATAATTTAAAACAATATTATTTTAAATATATTTTCCAAAAAATTCTTTTAGATTGATTAGATAAAGATATAACTCACTACATCACCTAGGTTTGACTAAGTTAATGTCAAACAAGATGAAAAGAAAACCCGCATCAAGTCAACTGGGCAGGCTATGTTTAATAACTATGCTAACAGATGCTTATATTAACTCCATCAATGCCCGATTAAAAAAATTAAAAAGACTTCAATAAATGCCCATCTCCCACTGGTTATGCTCCTTTTCAATTGGATGGGAATTGACAACCGCAAGATCTTGCTTAAGTAGATTACTACTTTTAAGTGTGCATTCAAGAGTGTATGTGTGTAATCACTAACCTCGTATAAGACTCCAACATGCGCAATCCTCCCCTTGCATTCCCGTGCAAAGCACCATCGCTTTCCATGGACTAACCTGATTGGTAAAACTCGCAGCTAACCAAGTATTTAGGGATCCTTTGCATCGTGGAGTTCATCAAACAATACAAATAAACCAACGCATGCTGCGGGAATAGATTATGCAACTAAAATGAAAGATGTATATAACGTAGAGAGTAAAATATAATTCTACTAGTCTTTAATACACTACAAAGAACGAAGAAAAATAATAACCACCACCTTTGCCTTGTGCATTCATGACCATGGCTAAGCAGGCTTCCTTGCAACCCTAGCATAAATGTGAGTTCAGCTGCGCCTGATAGATTTGTCTTATTGATGGATGATAACTTTCCCATCTTCAAATATTGAAAACATATTAAAGGTCTGGCAACAATGGCTCACTAAAGGCACCTGTTGAGTCTTATATTGAAGCAAAGCTCATGTCACCTGTCTCCGCTTAGTTTATTTTTTTCTCTTTCTTGGTTTCAGGCTTTCGGTAGAAAATTATCTGACTGAGGATGGTACCATTTGTGATCATACCAAGTAGGGAGCCCAGAACAACTGCAGAAGAATTAAGGACAGAAACTATACGAAACACACGCAATGAACAAAGAAATGGTACAGGCATCTTACAAAAAGAAAAGTAAAATAATTACAAGCACAGTTCACATAAAGCTGTAGAGAAGGGTGAGGTGAAAGGGAAAGCATTATTTAAAGATATAGCATCTCGACTTTCAAATTTACCAAAGTATGCATGTTTGACAAGAATATCTCCAAGAGAAAGATCATCTTAAGAGTAATGCTTGCAAATCCATGTCCATATTCATTTATCACCTTCATAAACATACTGAATTCAAAAACATAACCATTGATGAAATTTTGTCTCACTGTACCACTTCATGAAAAATCATATTCTCAATTATATCCTGGCCTAGCGGCGCATAAAACATTCACACCAACACGATTCATGTCCCACATCAACTTCTTTAAGGAAAATGTTTTTAAGTGGAAATGAAATTAAGTTATGAAACAGGCTAATGCCCAAGAAACAGGACCAAGCGAAATGATAGTTGAATTTTTTAAGCATGGAAGCCAGCTTGTTAAAGTAGAGTCAAATAATTTTCTCTGTTCAAACAATCAACTGCAGATGTTAAAATAAATCTCCAAAAGCAAGGAAAGTTGACAAGGATACCACTTGTTGGTGCCTTCTCTTGCATGCTGGTAAAAACTCTCACTGCAAAACAATTCAAAATTTCATTAACTCCACTTAACATGTCTACTCACAGTGGAAACTGTTAAATTTACAATGTCTCTCACCCAAACCACCACCAAAATTCATGAAGCAAGTTAAGAAGCTGAGCTCCCCTGTGCTTTTGTTCTGTTCAAGGATAGCCATTAATTAGTAACATGAGAGCAAAGAACATACATATCACTCATCATAGATAGAAGGTTGCATATCAGACAGCATAATAAGAGAGCTGCTACTAATTCTACTCGTCCAAAGATCTTAACTCTTCTCATGAAAGCAATGAG
>Ga0325411_1004273_pt1 | contig 16076 bp, 8 predicted proteins | sample PopdelMetagenome_13_FD_206181 | JGI IMG/M metagenome (GOLD analysis project Ga0325411, IMG submission 206181) | Populus deltoides microbial communities from Bellville, Georgia, United States - Xylem-PdIQD-R4 | ecosystem: Host-associated > Plants > Phyllosphere > Stem > Wood/Secondary xylem...
TCAACAAAATTTTGATCAACCAAAATAAAAGAAACAGATCAATAATTAACAAAATGCTGGGTCAACAATATAAAAGAAACAGATATAATTAGCATGCCAAACTCCTCTTTCTTACCCACAAAAGAGCCAGAGTAAACTGCTTCTAAACTTTTTGACAAAAAAGCAACGAAAACTAAACCTATTTGGGTGTTCACTATCAACCTCATTCAAACTAAAAACCGTGGACAAAAACTAAACCTAACAGATCAATATTCAAGCTTTAACCACAATTATTTATGCTTCAAAAGTCCCAAGTCTAACAATCAAACAGAGACAAAAAGAATTAAAGAAATAGTAGTTGAAAACTTGAAATACTGACCGGAAGAGGCAGTCGGTGCAATATGCCGAGACGCGGTGGTCAAAGGAAGAGAAGAGGCAGAGGCAGGAAGCGGCGGAAAGATGTGAGAGAACAAAAAACGCTGCGTTTCAGAAGGAGATTCAAAGACGACCTCAGCTCCTCAGCTCCTTCGCAATCAATAGGCAGAATCCGCAGGGACGTCCTCTGCTCATCAGCTGGGCAGCTGGGTTTCACAGAGTGAGTAAATTAGGTTTGCCAATTGTAAATGATTTTGCTTCATTCTTCTTCACACTATCTTCAGCGTTTTGGTATTTTAGAATGATAAAAACGACGTCGTTTAATGACTTGCAATTAAAAAAAAAATTGACCGGGTGGACCGAGTCTCGGGTCGACCCGCCGGGTCGACCGGGTTTCGCCGGGTCAATTCCCGAGCGGGTTTTTGCCTTCACCCGGACCGGTCCCAGGCCCGGGGCGGCCGGGTCCCGGGTCGACCCGCCGGGCCAGTCCGGGTCTTAAAACACTGGTTATACGCAAGCCATGGAATCAAATAATATTGAAGTGTGTGACATGCTTGCTCTCGGTGGAAAAGTGACAATATTGTCTAGAAAATTGAGTTATAGTTGATTGTTGTGCCTGTTGGTGATAACAAAATAGAAAAACAAATCAAATCGAAAAAACCAAAATAAAATTAACAAAGAAAGCCAAATAAGAAAAACTGAATTAACTAATTAGAAAACAAAAAATAAATCCGGTTTGATTCGGTTTTGTTTTCAAAAATCTAAAACTTATTGAACCAAATTAAACCGGTTCAGTTTCAAGTTTCAAACTCATTTCAAACCTAGGTATAAAAAACTTATTTTTTTTTTACTGAAACCCTATTCTTCTAATTTTATTTTCTCTTGAAGCCAACCCTTCCCTCCCTCCTTAGTCTACTCGCATTCCCCTCACATGCCTCCTTCCTTCTCCTCGCTTTCTTCCCTTTCTCTTTGATTTCTTAATTAGTTTTGTGTGGTTAAAGATGGAAAAACCCAAGTATTTTTTCATTGTCTACTTACTTGTATTCGTTGAGAAAATAGATCTGGGTTTTAAATGTTTTTTTTTAATGAGTTTCTTAAATTGTTTGTGAATAAATAGAAGAATATTTTCAAAAATCTGCTTTGGTTTCCACAACTTGGCTTAATGTTGAATTTCTCATCAATTTGTGTGTCTGAAGGTGTTTGTTCATTGGACTCACAAAGGAAGAACAACTTGGTTTTCAAGTAGAGAAAACATTTTCTCATTAGCTTTTGTCATCTTCTACTGGTTTTCTAGCTGAAGTTTAACTTGGAAATCATTCCTCTATTTTGTTATAGTTTGACAATAAACTTTGTTTGAAATTCTTATTTGATTGTTGATAATTACCTAATCAGCAACTGGTTAATTAGTTAGTTCGGTTCGCTTTAAAATTTTAAAAAATATAAATTTTGGTTTGGTTAGTTATTTTAGTTTAAAACCGAATCGAACCAAAAATAATTATTTCTAGTTATGCCATATGCATTATTGGTGGAGGTACTGATAATAGACAAGTGCCATTGGAAAAGAAAATAGTATATGCTCTACTTAGAAAAAGTTGTGTGCATTTAAAAAATTGTGAGCTTGAGAAGTCCGTGGGCATGACTATTAGGACCTAAAAAAATACATAGAGGGGAGGTGCTCATACAGTATTTGGATAGCTTGGGACCTAAAATACCTGAATTATAGTTGTTTAGGGCCAAACAACCATGATTTCTAGCTATTTGGGTTACACTTGAATGTTATTGGAGTGTGCTATTTTATGTTTTTTTATATAAAAAAATTTATGTACCATCACATACTTTTATTAACAATAAATATATTTTACAAGAATAAAATTAGTATTATATATGACCAAATAATTAGCTACAACACATATCCAATAAATAAATAAATAAATCTACATATTTACAAAAATTCCACCGTAAACTTAAAAGGCATTTAAGAATATACCCTCCCATAACTCCCACCCCCTCCCCAAACCTCATCATTCCTTCTCCATTCAAGCTATCCTTGAATTCCTCTATCATTTCTTTCCATCACAACATTATATATATTTCTAATATAAGGGAGAAAAGTACTTGTTAACAACAAACTATAAAACATAAATTCAAACTCTGAATGATATAGTTCAATTAATCAGATCCTACGTTTGCTTTTTAAATATCATTAGTTTGAGTTTCACAAATTTTAGAATCACTGGAGACTTATATGGTCGTTAATTTCAAGGCTCATGAGATTAGTCGAGATGCTCACAAACTGACCAGGACACTCACGTTAATAAAAAAACACAAATTCAACTTTTTTTTCATCATCACTTGTTACCGATACCAATTCATACATGAAACGCTTAGGCTACGTTTTTTTTCACATGAAATATTTTTTCATAAACTATTTTTTTTCACTTTTTATATTTGGTATACTTTAAAAATTGATCAATATAATATATTTTGCTGTCTGAAGGAAGAATTAGATTAAGAAAGTAGAAAAGAAACTTACATCTCAAAGAAAGAAATATTTTAGGCGACTAAATTTATTAATTAAATGGGTTTCTATTATCAATTAACTCTTATTATTTCCCTTTCAGCACATATTTTTCACACTTATTAAATATCAAACAATTAAATTTAATAAATTTTCATTAACATGACCAAACAATGGAGAATAAAACATATTATAAAAATATTTTTTTTTATATAAAACATTTTTAAAACAAATTATTTTACATGAAGACTAGTTTTCCTTCCCTACAATGGAAAAAGAAATCAAAGCCTAGTGGATAGATAATCTGATGGTATAATAATATCCAGCTGGGATGGGCTTTCCTTTATTTCCAACCCAGCCCAGCCCAGCCCAGACCAGCCCAACCGACATACCTTTATTCCAAAAATCCTTTTCCATTGCCAAACACTTTGTGTCCCTACCATTACTTTGCTGTCCCCACCGCCCTCAACCCCCTTCCTTCCTAGACCCCCGAACTTGTCACCCTCTCCCTTCTCTCTCCAAACCAAAACACAAGACAAAGACAAAACCAAAAACAAAGTCCCATCTCCCTCTCTAAGGAATCAGAAACTTGTTATAAAGCAAACGAAGAAAACATCGAAACCTTAAAATAAAAACACATCAAACCTTATCAGAAGCGATGAATCCTCAACAGCAACAACAAAATCCAGTAGATCCAGACCACCCACAACTCCCAACAATCAAGATCCACCACCCTTCTTCCCCACGCCACTCTCACCACCACTCCCACCTACACGCCGCCACTCCCACCGCTGGTGCCCGCCGCAAGATCGGCGTCGCCGTTGACCTCTCCGATGAATCTGCCTACGCTGTCAGCTGGGCTGTCGACCACTACATCCGTCCCGGGGATGCTGTCATTCTCCTCCACGTCAGCCCTACATCCGTTCTCTTCGGTGCTGACTGGGGCCCGCTCCCACTCTCCACTCCCACGCAATCGCAACTCGATCTTTTGAACAATACTAGCAAATTTAATAATGAAATTGACAGTAAAAATGAGAGTAGTGAGAAGCCGCAGCAACAGAACGAGGACGATGAGGATGCTTTCACTGCGTCGAAAGCGGCCGATCTTGCAAGGCCTTTAAAGGAAGCGCAGATCCCGTATAAGATTCATATTGTGAAAGATCATGATATGAAGGAGAGGCTGTGTCTTGAAGTTGAGAGGTTAGGGTTGAGTGCGGTTATTATGGGGAGTAGAGGGTTTGGCGCGGAGAAAAGAGGGAGTGATGAGAGATTGGGTAGTGTAAGTGATTATTGTGTTCATCACTGTGTATGTCCAGTCGTGGTTGTTAGATATCCTGAGGATAAGGATGGCGGTGTGGCTGACCTGGAGGCGGTTGTTAATGTGCCAGAGGATGTGGAGGCTGCAGAGGGAAAACCTAAAGGTTAGGATTTGTTATGTGGTTGTGGATTTTGTTATTGCTGATTTTGATTTTTTTTTTTGGTTTATGATGTTACAAGTTTGTTAGTGTATGCAAATGCTGGTGATGTATAGGAAGATTAGGTTGTGGAGCAATTTTCTTAATGTGAGATTGTTAGCTGTCCTCCAAAGGACAACGTGGAGATAATTATGCACATGATTAGGATGCGTTATCTAATTGAAATGTTCTGGATTGTATCATCATTTTATAGCTAAGATGGATGTACTAGAAATGTTGCATTATGTTTTAGGTCGGAGTTCATTTTTTGAGAGATCAAAGTTGCATATAAATAGTACAGAATGGAGTAATTTTGATTTAGGATGTTGATGTTCTCGTGGGTAACATGTGATCCTGGAATCGTTGAGTTTTGTAATGTTCTTGAAATATTGCAATGATGAGGTGTTAAATAGTTGGCTTTTTTATGAAATCTGGAATACAAAATTTGAATGGTGCTTGTAGGATATAACAAGCTGTTGTGATGAAAGTAGGGTTGCTTTTGAGTTGGAGCTGGCATCAAAAAAGTGCAGGATCTTTTGATGTTATAAAATGTAATGGGTACTGGCCTTTTTCACTACTATAGAAAGCGGATTCTGCTTATTTGGCTTCATTGTGGTATTCTCATGCTAATCTACTTTGAGTAGTAGGAAAATTCTTACTTCAAATAGCTGATTTGATTGTTGTTCATGTTTTGTTATTTTGTTATATGGTTGCCGTTGCTGTTATTGATTATGCATGATTGAAATTTTTTTTCTTAATATTATTATGAGATCATTGGCACATATTATGGTTCATGTGAATAGGACACATCATCCTAAATTTTTCATCATCAGCTGAGTGAATTAGTCAAACATAGTTAAATTTACATTTAAGAGCTTATGCGGCAATAGAAATTTCAGAACTACAATTATTTTCTTGTTTTCTTTAGTGGTTGATGTTGTGTGTAAATAGCACAAAATATATTACTTGTGAATTTGTGAGATTCGTCTTCTCATGGGTGACATGATATTTTACATGGCTGGACATTAGAGAATTGTTGCAATATTGCCTTGAAGATGTATTAGATAGTTGAAATGCTTTCTGAATTATAAGCATGACTTTGGACCTTTAGGTACCTGTAAAATTTGGTTAAAGATGTGGTTGATTTGAGCTAGAGATATATATGTCTTATCAGATGAAATGTGCATCAGGCGAGAGTGTGTTGCAACTGGGAGTCATTTCATTTTGTATTTCCATTGAGCTAGATGTTGCTTTGATATTATTGCTCTGTAGAGAAATTAAATATCAGCAAGCTATTGATGGCAACTGATAAGGTTTATTGATGACAATTAAGCACCAAAGCCCATATATAATGCTTGGTGAAGCACCCCTGTATCTCATTAATGCAATGTGATGAAGGTTTTTTGGGCTTTGGATTGATGGCGATTTGATATTGTTGCTCTGTAGAGAAAATGCTTGGTGAAGTACCACTATATCTCATTAATGCAATGTGATGAAGGTTTCTTGGGGTTTGGATTGATGGATAAGTTTTTTTTTTCCCTTTCAATTTTGCTGGTCTTACGACAGCAGATGCAGTAGCAATATACACAATCATTCTAGTATTAGACGTTTTAATCAGATTTATTGTATTAGTCTTTATCATCCGTTTTAAGTTTTTCTAGAATGCTTCATAGGAGAGTGTTGTTGTGACTATGCTTAGGCTTTTGTTGGCCTTGCATAGCTTTTGCATGAACACGAAGTCCATGTATAACGCTTGCTGTTGCATGAACACGACAATTTGTAAATTGACTGTCTTGGAGACTGTCTTCTTCTCATTGTTGCTTCTATTTAATGATTCTCCCTTGGCTGAGGGAGGTCATAGTCTAGCTGCTCAATGGTGGTTGGAATAAGATCCATTGCTGTGATTTGCAACTCTTTATTTACCTGTACAGAATAGGTATTTTAACACTTATCTGTCGGCACAATTGAGAAATTCTTTGTTTCATAGTGTCATATTTAAAATAGCTGAAAGAAGAGAGGTAAATTGTATTTGGATCATCGTCTTTACATTCATTTTAGATTGGATGTAACATAAAGACATTTAATCTGTTTGTTGAAGATTCTGTGCTGCTGTTATATCATATTGTTCTTTTAATGAAACGTCAGTAACTTTATCCTAATTGTTGGTTGCAAATCCTTTATCTGAGTGATTGTGTTAGCTGTGCTGTTTCTGTTCAAGAAGTGATTTCTTTGGACTGGATGCTGATGGTTGAATTGCTGTTATTGCTATTATCGTTTGGTTGTGTTTGTTTCATAAATGTTTTGGATTTTTAATATTGCTTTTCAATACAGAAACATTTTAAATGATTTACTGTTGGTTGCTTGTGCCTGACAGATGCCTAGTTTGAACTACCTTATTGCGACTAGTTCATCTACATAGCAGGTATGCAGTTTAGGCTGGAATCATGTTTTTTTTTCTGTATTTTTATTTTGCATGTATCGATGCAAGCTTGTCTCGTCTTGCCCCTCCTTCCACCCCCCTGCTCAGTGCATGCAACGTTTGTCTTGTTTATTTGGCCACATGTATACTAAACACATGGCATTATGAGGATGGACCCCATAATTGCCCTTTCCCCTTTTGTTTTGGGCGTGCATTTTCCCTTGACGTCTCTCTCTACACTTGGATTGTCATGTAGATATAATTTTGATATTTGGTTGTCTGTCTTTGTAGATATATAATGGAGTTGTCGCTGTCAGCAGAGATTAGGTGAAGAAGCCGAGGAGTTAATAAGATGATCTTGTTTGGGTCTACTGTTTTCCAATAGACAGATTGTAGAAGAATGCTCTTATCTCCCGTGTGACTCTTGTCCAATGTTTCTCACATTTGAAACTTGGGAGGATTTGTAATGTTTGTACGGCTGATCATTGATGTGAGGTTTCTGGATATTCATGTAGGCTTTTGGAAATGTGTTTCAATGGATTGTAATGTACATCATTTTGGTGTTGAAGATTGCTTCTTTTGTTCCCACTTAGGAAGAAGTTGTTTGCTTTTTATGAACGAGTTGCTTAATCATGGCTGAACCTGTAATTTGAATAAGCAACCCTACAAGAACGCGTTTCAAAATATATATTTTTTTTAAAATATTTTTTTATTTTTCAATTATTTTTATTTTTATTTTTTTATATTATTTTGATTTTTTAATGTAAAAAATAAATTTTAAAAGTTTAAAAAATTATTTTAATATATTTTCAATTAACATTTTAAAAAATATTCACTAAACACTGAACTAAAACCACATGTATTTGTGTTTAAGGAATTGGGCCCAGGTTTTGAACCTTTTCCCAAATATAGCAGGGATCTGTGCCATTTTGTAGGCTGCATTCCCTTACCGGGCCCAAGATCATGATGAATGACTGGTAATGAGAGTACAACTTGGTGAAGCCTCGAACTCGGTATTTCTTATAAAGCATCCAGGTATGTTAATATTTGGAAATATAGCTGAAACATGTTTTTAAAAATTAATATTTTTTTTTGTAGAAAATTATTTTTTAAAGTTTTTAAATCTTTTTGACATGTTTATATCAAAGATAATTTTAAAAAAATAAAAAAAATATGATTTTAATATATTTTCAAATTAAATATACTTAAAAAACAACAATTACTACACTCATATATATCCGGTAAATATACCAATGAAGTATTGGTTTAGTGGTTAAGGTATTGTTATATCCTTGTAAGGATAAAAATATAAATTTAATTATTAAAAAATATATTTATTAAAAGAGATAACCACAAACTCTAAATAGAATTAATATTATTTTTTAAAACAATACAATGATATCTGGATAAGAAAAAAATATACACACCCCGTAAATATGCTTTGGGACAACAACTTTTGGGCTGTCTGTTTTTATCATCTAATTGACAAGTTCCGGCGGGATTGGGAATAGGGACAATGTTGGACAGTTGCCGGGTGACATAACTGGTTGACTTAGCTTTGCAAGTGTTTGCAATGATGGAATGTATCTTGCTAATGTGTTGCAATCATGACAGGGATTCTACTTGTCGTGTTCGTACTAGAAACTGAGTTTAATGAGTGCCTTCATGCTTAGCTTTAGTTTTCAGAGATTACGGTGGCGTGCACGGCCAACAAGCAACTTGTAAATGTCTACGTAGATGTAGTTATCATCCCTACCTCCCCGTAGTGAAGGACAGGGAGGATGGTCAGTCAAACTATTCATACAAACAACGAAATCGTAGGCAAGTTCCTAAGGATTAAGGAAAATATAGTTCACTTTCAATGGTGGCTGAACTTTTAAGACTTTATTTCCTCACGGGATTTGAGAGATTCCTTTTCCAGCAGAGGCGACGGAAATCGTTGAAATCGTGCTGTTCGATCTTAATCTTTCTTGTTTATCTAGTATCGTATGGTCAAACTTGATGGTCCTTTGGGACCGTTAAAAATATTACATCGGCTCCGTCTATATCAAGATTTTAAAAAAATAAAAATAAAATAAAATTCTATTTAGAATAATTTTTATATTTCATTCTAATTTAAAAAATAAAATAAATTAAAATAAATTTTTTCTCACTCAAAATCTTGATTTATTATGTATATTTCATTGAAATTCTAATCGTTTTAGTCAAATAGTGTTATTTTTTGTGTTTTTTTTAATTTTACGTTATCAATTATATACCTCAATCCAACCGTTGGATCATGCTAAATTTTGACAAGGAATCTCCTTATTGTTATGTCTCATGATAAAATTTTAAGGTAATCGGAGTTTAGAAAGGCCTTGCAAGACTGTCAATGATATTTTATAATTTTATTTAAATTTATAATTTTTTTATAAATGTTATTTTATTGTGTCATTTTTTAAGATTAAATTTTTTCTTAATTTCATTATTTAACAATGAGTTTATTGGTAATTGAGTTTCATAATTTGTTTTGATTTTGAGTTATCATGGTTTCATGACTTGGATCACGAATTTAAAAGGTTAACTTGGATTGACTTAGGTCGACTCAATATGTCGTCGTCTCAACGTTTGTTTTTTTAAAAAGTTGTCTTGAATTGTTTTTAGTCAAACAATATTTTTACCATTCGTCTGAGTTGTCTTTGGATCTGTCGAGTTGATCCGGTCATATCGGTTTAATTCTCATCTTTTTACTTGTGTTTGAAATTTAAATTATATAATTTCAAGTTAATTTAACTTTGTATTTGAATTTGTCTTTACATAGTTTTTTTGTTACAAAAATAAAAAACACTCATCTAAAAAGTTCAATATTTATCAACCTTCAAGCAAAAATAGTTTCTTCTTCTATTACTCTTCTTTGGGTTTTTATTCCACTTGTTTCTTCCTTCATTTAGTTTTATATTGTTTAATATTTTATTTTTCATTTATTAAAAGTTTGGTTTTTTATTTGTTATACACGTGATTTTTAATTATTTTTAATATATCTATCAGCAAAATATAATAAAAAGGATATAAATCCAAACACGCAACAACTCAACTATCACAATAAAAAAAAAAAAAATCTTCGGGTGATGTCACAAAGAGCAATTGATTAGGGAGTTTATTTTAATTCTTCTCTTTGTTGTGCACATGATTCTCAAGTGCTTTCAACAGATTCATTAACATAATCTAAAAATCTAAACGTCAAAAAAAAAAAAAATTTAGAAAATGTAAGGAGATTCTTTTCTTCAATAATTGAGTTTTTTTTTTTTTATTATTATTTACATAATGGCCTAGAATCGGTCTATGAAATTCATATTATGCTTCATATTGTAGGATCCAATATACCTTGCTTCCTCGACTCAACTTGATGGGATGGGCCACATGCCCTAATTTGTCCTTCTTGCTGAGACAAAATCTTCATTAAATATAATTAGTCCTTTAATCTTATATGAGCGGGACAAAGTAAAACCTAAATGTTAGCTCGCATCCATTGCAATGGAGATACGAAATCAAAGCCCTTTATTAAATAAAGCAAATTTACCACCACAACCATATAGACCCACAACAAGTGGATTCCTTTTACTTATTTTATGCTATAGATTTAGTATAAACCATACCACACACTCTTTTTCCCTTTAATTTGTAGCCAATATTCATTGCTCTCTGCCACCAAAACCACAAGTTGTCAACTGCAAATACACACTGTCCACTCAGAACCACGTTTTAAGTTTCTCCTTTCTAGGCATCTTCCTTTGTTCGTGTTCATTTCATCTAGCTATAATGTCATGCCATTGATATTCAAGGGGCCGGGAACTATGTCAGCATGGACTCTACCAGTTGATATGTGATGGAATGTATCTTGATAATATGTTGAAATTTTGAAAGGGATTTTAGCGTGATGGAAACTTGTCCTGTTCGTGCTAGAAACTGAGTTTAATGGGTGTCTTTTTTAAAGTTATTGCTTTGCTTTAGTTTTCAGAGATTTTGGTGTCTTGCAAGGCCTACAAGAAACTTGTAAATTATCAATTTAAAAAAAAACTAAGGCCCCAGTCTTTCGCTATAGATTGCGAGGGAAAGCACGGTTTATTATTCGAACAGTGTTTTTTTTTTTTTTTTCTATAAAATCTTTTACACCTTGATCTCTCAATTTCTTTGCCTTCTTATTTTATCATTTATAATTGCTTTGATTTGCTATTTTGGTTTAGGTGATTTTTCTCTCTTTTATATATATATATATATAATATGAGAATCTTGAGATGTCATGGAAATATTTGGTTTATCTTTGGTTTGGCAAAGCACAACTCAATTTAATTGATTTAAAATAATTAAAATTTAACGGATCAAGTTTGAGGTTTAATGAAATGTTCAACTTTTTTTTTTTTTTGCCAACATTAGAGACTGATTTGCATGGTCAAGGAGAAAGTTTATATATATATTTTTTAATTTTGGATCCTAATTTTTTTTAATTTGATTCTTTTGTACTGACTTTATTTGGGATATGACTTAATAGTTTGTTTTTGTTGCCTTGATACCAGGATCTTGCATTATCGAGGGAAATCTCTGGTGCTCAATTGATACTTGTTTTTTCAAAATAAAACAAAATTATGATAATTTAAAACATGCAAGTATTAAGGGATGAAAATAAAAAATAAAAAATAAAATAAATATAGGGTATGGTATAAACGGGCAAGGCATATACATTAGCGTGTGTAATGCATAAACCAACATATGAGAGACAACTACTATGTTCAGGTGGCGCGTGAGGTGTCACTTGACAACCAAACAATGACTTCCGCAGTGGTATTTCAAAGCGGTTTGCAGCATTTTTCTTGATGGTCCAACACCTGTCAACATAAACGTGACAGTGGGGCTCCGACAATCATTTTTTTTTCTTGTCCTCCCTCTTTTTCTTGGGATTCATGTTGACCTGCTAAAATTAAAAGGTGTCTTGACATTTTATTTTGTATCAAATTTGATCCTTATCCTTTTGATTGTTATTTATTTTGTTTTGAATCCCTTTTTATTGATTTTTTTTAAAACTTTTTATCCCTCAACATTTGATTTTATTTATTTATTTTATATAAAAGTTTGGTCTTCATTGTTATTTGTTTTTAATCCTTTTCTTAGTTGATTTTTTTTTTCAATTTTTCCTCTAGCAATTGATTTCAGATTATTTTATGTCAAATTTGATTCTCATTTTTTTGATTGTTATTTGTTTTGTTTTTTTATCCTTTTTTAATTAGCTATTTTTTTTTTAATTTCACCGCTCAATATTTTGTTGATTGAAAATTTAGCTTTGTGATTCTTTTTGGGTTTACCTTCTACAGGGCTAGTCCCAATCTTATGACTTAGGTCGCGAGTTTTGAAATCCCATGAAATCAAGTGTAGCTGTGTAGAGAAGATTAAAAAAAGAATAAACATTTAAGCTAAGGATTTGGGAGAGGGATTTAGAGAGGGAAAGTAAAGTTTTAAAGAGGGAGTAATAAGAATTCAAAGGAGAAAGAAGGAGAGTGCTAGGAACCTTAACTGGTTGCATTTCAAAATTCAAATTATCATTAGATAAGGTGTTTAAAAGTAGTTTGAGAAGAATTGAAATACTTTTAAGCAAACTTAAAAGAAAATTTGATTAGGGTTTATAAGAGAAGTTTGGGGAAAAGTTCTCTGAAATTTGACTCTTAGGACTATTTTAGAATGTAATAGGAGTGAAATTATGTTGAAATAACAAAGAAATTTTGATGGATGGTGAAGCCCTAGGGGCTGGCTATTGAAAGACAAAAAGATAGATTTAACACATATGTGTTATTTTTGTAAAATGTATTGTAATTGTGATAATTGAGTATATGGGTAATTATTTTGATGAGTGGTTCTATTTTTATGTGATGCATATGAATTTTTGATGTTTTATGAATTTAATGCCTTTAAGGAATTGTTGAATTTAAAATGAGTTTTTGTTGTGTTTGGGATTAAAGTAAGATGAAATGGAATTCATGTTTATTTAGATGTAACTAAAAAAAATATAGAATGAGATTGAATTAGCCAAATAATGAATAGGCAAGAAAAGAAAACCTAGGGTAAGGATGATGTTGGTGCCAACCAAAAAAAAAAATAAGAAAGGATTTTGAGATTTCATGGATTCCTTAATAAGTTGTATGTGAATAATATGTAAAGAAATATTAGGGAATGTTCTGGAATTTATAGAATCTCCATGATTTTTAAGTAATAAAAACCTTTATGTGAATTAAATGAGAATATCATAGAAATTGAGTGAAGAATTGAAGAAATTGTGAGTTAGCTTCTAACTAAGTTGAATTTTGTTTAACTAATGATTTAGGATATATTGATGATGATTTAGAAAAGGAAATATAACTTTTTCGAAGAATGATATGGTCAACATTATAACAAAAAAAAATTTAGATGTTAAGTAATTATATGATAAAAGGAATTTTATCAAATAAGTTGAAAAAGAAAAAAAATGAATTTAGTTGTGGATAAATAACTGAGTAGAATTATAATAGATGTTATGATGAATGAATATTTTTTGATACAATAATAATTGGTTGAAAACCTATCAATACAGGAAATGTGGTTTAACAAACTAGAGGAGTTGGACATAGCCAAACTACAGGTAGGTATGTGGCACCTTACTGGAAACTTTACTTTATAAACTACTTGTTATCTATAATGGTGAATTGATAGTTTATGAAATGTAGAATTGTTACATTTGATAGTTTAATAGGAAAAATTATATATTGTAAAGATTGATTGGTATTCAAGTGACAATACCAAATTGTTGGCTTCTAAATGGGAATGTTAGATTGATTAACAATCAGGATGGGTTCGCTAGATTGCTGGGTATTCAAGAAAGAATATCAGATTGTTGGATTTCAATTGGGAATGTTGGATTTATTCGCAACCTGGATGGGTTTGCCGAATTGATAAGTACTCAAGAAGGAATACTAGATTGTAGGCTTCTAATTGGGAATGTCGGATTAATTGGCAACAATGATGGGTTCACTAGATTGATGAGTATTCAAGAAGGAATACCAGATTGTTGGCTTCTAATTGAGAATGCCGAATTGATTGGCAACCAACATGGATTCACCGAATTGATAGGTATTCAAGAAGTAACACCAGTTTGTTGGCTTCTAATTGGGAATGCCGAATTAATTAGAAATTATAATGGGTTTGCCAGATTGATTGATGTTCATGAAAGAATATCAAATGATTGGCTTCTATATAGAAATGCCGAGATGATTAATTGATTCACAAAGTATTGTGAAATTAGTGTTGGATTAAATGGATCAATGTAATGATAAATTTTTAAATGATTTGAAAGAACGGTTTTACGAATGTCTAGATAAAAAATTTGGATATTACTTAAAGCTTAAATAAATTATTAATCTAAAAATTTAATAAATGAAATTGATCTTATTTACATGTACCTCCTAAGTTCGCTAGGTGTAGTTACTAGTTGTTACCTTTTGCATTAGACTTAAGGTGGTTATGGATTAAAAAGTTGTATAATCAATATTTTAGGGATGTGATTTATAGACATTTTATTTTGATATGTAAAAAGATTTAATTATCTAATATTAATGGCTAGATGTAATTATGTATTGTTTTTTGGAACTTTGTAAATCTAATTTCTTAAATTTATATCATGTATGTTGTAGTATCTTGGGTATGAATAATATAATTAATTAACTTATATAGTAAATGATAGTTTATTACAGAATTCCATTTTATATGTTTGGATGTCTTATTATTATGGTTAATGTGAAACTAATAAATACTAATAGTATTGTGGATATTGAGAATGAATAAGAAAATGTTGATATAATCCATGATAATTGGATCAGAGGTGGAAGAATGATTCTTGTGCGGTTTTATGGATAAGAAGTGTACTTAATTGTGTTTTGATTTAATGTTGACACTTGGAATGTTCAAAATACAAAGAAGATTTTGCTAAAATTTTGGTAGAATATTAATGAGTTAAAAAACATTGATACTTTTCATCAAGTAAGAAAAATCTAGTGATTTCCTGAAAACCTTAAATGACGTCGTGAATGATGTGTGCTGGGTTACGAGGATGTTATAGTAACTCTCTAATGGTCTAAACCTAATGTGCTTTAATATCTGCTTAATATTCCAATTGTATAAGCAATGTGAGGTCTTATACAAACCTGAACATATACCAAACTTCCAACTATGGAAGTATATGAAATGTTCTTTATTTGTTTGCTCTCCAAATTATTTTTTGAGTTTTATTCTAAACTAAACGTGTCACCTTTGACAATAGGTGCAACACTAGATGAACAATTATTCATATAAAATCTCTATAAAATTTTATTGATATATGTTTCTTGAGATAATTATAATATCTCTCTAAATGTTTATGCTTATAGCATAAAAATCTTTGCCTATATCTTTTATATCAAATTACATTGAGAGAAATCTCTTAACCTCATGAAATAAACTCAAATTACTTGAAGGAAGTAGAATATTATGTACATATAAGACTAAGAAAATTATTTTATTCCCATTGACCTTATAATATATACATTCATCCATAATATTCTCTATTAAATCAAATGAAGAAATAACATGATGAAATTTTAAATATCATTGATGAGAGGCTTGTTTTAGTCAATTTATAGATTTTTTAAGTCTAGAAACCAAATGATCGTTCCCCTCTAGAATAAAATCTTTTGGTTGTTTAATATAAACCTCTTCTTCCATGTTTCCATTGAAAAATATTATTTTCACATCCATTTGATACAATTCTATATCAAAATGAGATACCAATGCCATGAGTATCCAAAATGAACCATTTTTTGAAACATGAAAGAGGGAATCATGATAATCAATTCCTTTTTATTGAGTGAATCCTTTAGCTACAAGTTCTGCCTTGTAATTTTTAATATTAAGTAAAAAGTCTCTTTTGGTTTTAAAAGCCCACTTACAAGCAACAATATTCCCCATTTAGGCAATTCCTTTCTTAACATATTTTTTCAAAAGGAAAAATCAAGGAATTTTCCTTTTGAAAAATTATACATCACACTTGAACCCACAAATTAATTCTTTTAACTAGCACAATTAAATTTGATGAAGATTCAATTAAATAAAAAACCCATCACTTCTTTTTATTTTATACCTAACCAAATTATTCACTAAGGTGGAAAATACTTTTTCTCTTCAATCTTTTCAATTCATACCTTGCCTCATTTTTCAATACCAAGACTAACATATTCAAGTATTATTTGACCTTCAATTATATATATAAAAAATAGTTCCTCATTTACCGATATGTTAG
>Ga0325411_1004275_pt1 | contig 16069 bp, 8 predicted proteins | sample PopdelMetagenome_13_FD_206181 | JGI IMG/M metagenome (GOLD analysis project Ga0325411, IMG submission 206181) | Populus deltoides microbial communities from Bellville, Georgia, United States - Xylem-PdIQD-R4 | ecosystem: Host-associated > Plants > Phyllosphere > Stem > Wood/Secondary xylem...
AAGAGCCAAACAAATTTTTTGACATGGCTCATGAATATACAAGATTTATAATTACATGAACTTTATTCATACAAAAAGGATCATGAGACCTTGAGAATCGTTAAAACAATGTTAAAAAAATGTTATGGGAATTAATTACTTCCCTTTTCAACTTTGAATTAAAGGTATTAAATATTTACTCTCATAAAATAGTTATGCTCTTTTTTTTTCCCTTTCAATTTAGAAATGTTTGTCCAAAGAGATGTAACAAAAACACACCAATTTTTCATTAAAAATAGAAAGAAGAAAAATTGCTCCTCCAAAAAAGCACATTTTTTGGTTTTTTATTCTAAATAATAAAATAAAAAGAGATGAGAAAAGAGACAAACCATTTTGAAAACAATACTGCACAAAGCAAACATAATACTTGTTTATTTTCTTCAAGCAAAGAATTTTGAAAATCAAATTGATTTCAGCAATCGATTCTCTAGAAACTAGAAACGAAGGTGTTATGCAACAGGATTATGATCATGAACGGCGAAGATTCTTCAATTTTTCTTTTTCAAAGGCAGAAAAAAAGAAGAAGAAAATGCAATCATCCAAAAGAAAAATAAAAAAGATATTCCTAGAATGGTTGCTTTCAGCAAACTTTGAATGTCCATATTATAGCCCATACGCTTTGGGCTTATGCCCGAAAGAGACTACAAAAATAAATAAATAAATAAAACCAGTAACAGTAGAAACGTTGTAGAATGCAGACTGACAGAGCGAGAGAGTCAAAAAAGATGGAGCCTAGATGTGTAGAGTGTGGTTTTCCGATCAAAACTCTTTTCGTCCAATACTCACCTGGCAATATTCGGCTCATGAGATGTGTAAATCTCTCTCTTTCATTTATATATCCCAACTTTACCTCTTTTTTTTTTCCTTTTAAACTTTGTTCTTGTTGTAGGAGAATTGCAAAGCAGTTGCAGACGAGTACATCGAATGTGAATTCATGGTGAGTTTATTATACCCTTTTGATTCTTGACTTGCTATGGATTTCTTTTTTATCCTTTCTTTTTTCGGGTTCACTTGGTGAAGATTTAGAGGTCTCTTTTTTCTTTTTTGGGTTAATGGGTGTAGATTATTTTGATTGATCTGATTCTGCACAAGACAAAAGCGTATAGACATCTTCTCTTCAATGTAATTAATCAGCATACCGTCAATTTTGAGGTACAAGCTGGTGCCTTTAGTTATGTTGGCTTCTTACGGTTTATAAGCTTTGCGTTCTTAATTTGGACACTCTCTTATGGTGTATTCTTCCAGAATGCTTCGAGGATATTAATGCTTCTAATCAGATTTTTTTGGCGGGGGCAAACTTATATCTAATTATGCACTTTCTGTTTCAGTATTTGTAATTATTGCTATGGTGAATATGGGTTATTAACTCTAACATAGGGCTACTTTGCAGGGTTCGTTATGGAAGTCAATCTTTGCGTTTCTCCTTCTGGATGCTTGTATCCGTTCTCAAATTGGTTATTTTCTTGTTTGAATACTTAATTACCCCTTTAAACTTTTATGATGTATTTTGTCTGCCTTAATGATCAAAGATAGAAGTCTGCTTTTGAAAAGAAATGAGGGAGAGTGGGGTTCTTCCATGAGTTTTTCTTCAATTGTTTGGACATTCCAAGAGGTTAGCAATGCCGGTGGGAATTGGAGATAAATTTCAGCTTTAAAGTTGGAGTTGGATTCTCTGTGGTTCTTGAAAAGTGGGTTTGCTACTGTCTTATGTAGATTATCGTGGATGTCTTTGTCGGAAACTTTGTGTTTTTCTGTATTTTTCTTCTTTCAATGAGGCTGATGCTAAATACATCGATTCAAATCTCCAGGTAAATGTTTATTTCGGTATCATGCTGTTTCTTCCTTTCATTTATTTCTTGGACTTGCAATATTAGGAGTGTGAAGCACTAATATCAACTGCCATGTGTGCCACTCATTGTTTTTTAGGACAAACTCATGATGGAGATTATCTTGAGGGGGGATTTTTTAATCCAAATTAGTATAATTATCTATAAATCTGTTTTTATGCGTGCATAACAATGGACTGGGATAGATGTTGTGTATGATCATTGGCTACTTGTGGTCTGACACCTCTGTCTATGTGAAACAGATGTCTAAGATCATTAAAGAGATATGGCCAAAATAAGCCAAGATAGAGAAAAGTAGTTTTTGTTACCGAACTTTCAGAATTATGTTCGCATCTGTTGACAATTATACTGGTGACATTTGATCTAGATTATCTGCGTCAACCATAGAAAATAAAAGAATAGTGTAATTTGACTTGGTCTTCCTTAACTTCACAGGTGCAAAGACATTTTGCTTGCCGTCCTAGTTTCAAGTTACTTCAAGATTTTTCTTATTGCCACAATGGTATGGCTTACTAAAAAGCATATTGACAACACTTTTACTCTTTCAGCTTCTGTAATCTTCTTGGTGTTGGTTCTTGTTTAATGCTTGAGCTTGAAGTTTGGTTTAATCTAACTTTTCTAAACATGCATTTTCGCAGGTTTGGGAATTTCCATCTTCTGTAATCTTCATCATTGATTTATTTGTTTTATCATCCAACACCGTGGCATTAAAAGGTTAGGTAAAAGCATTAATTGCCCTAATACAATTATGCTTAACCTTTATTCACCAGTTTTCATGGTAGTACCATACTAGTAATTATTATTACTGCAGCAAGTCATCAATATGTGGACTGGCACGAATCTGTTGTCTATGGTTGAGTGTGAAACGAAAATTTTAGACTATTAGAGCATCTCCACATCTCCAAGGGAAGATGCGATACCATTTAGAAGAGCCAAATTAATAATATGGTTTTTTGAATAGTGTAAATATGTGTTTTAATATATTTGATATTAATAAAACTATTTATTTATTGTAACTAACTAATAAAAGTCCAATCAAAACCCTTCTTTTGCATAAAAATATATTAAATTAACTTTTAGCACTTTTGTCCAATATGTAGGAATGACTCTCCTACATAAAAATGTTATTTTGGCTCTCCGGTATAGCTCTTTCCTTCGAGCAGTAAAAATAAGAGATGAAGGCCAAAATTTTGGTTTTTCCTTTTGGCTTTTCATTTATCACATCCCTTGGACATGCCCTTATGTAGCAATCTATCCCACATGTGGACTGTTAATACTTGAAATATAGTATATGTTTTCTATAGCAGCTTTAAGTATTTATTTACTTGTTTAGGTCCTGGCTATATAATTGAAAATATGTTTAGCAGAAAGCTGAATATTTGGGTCCACGTGTATTTGTATGCACAATTAGCAGAAAGAGCAAATATTCCCATTAACTTGTAGGAGATCTAGAAATGCACTTCAATAAAAATTTTACTCACTGTCTGTTTTCAGTTCTTATTCTTAATATTGAAGTTCCCAAACATTTGCTTAGCGGTGTTCAGAATATTTCCTTATGAACACTGTCCTGCTTTCATGAAGTACTTTTATCTTGCTGGATTTGTTCTGTCAAATATTGGAATGTTGCTAACTGATTTTTTTTTTCCGAGTGGATTCTTGGAGGATTATTGATCGTAGTTGAAATGAACTTAGTAGTTTTACACACCTTTGCTCTTTTTTATGAAGCAGTGATCACTGATTCAGCCATGAATAGATGCATTGCAGCCTGCTTCTGCGCACAGGCTCTTAAGTTGCTTGTCACTCAGGGGCCCGCTCGGATATCGTTGAGATTTTAAAGCATTGATTGTTCATTTTCATTGTATTTTAAGCACATCATGCTATGCTTAGTCATTTCAGTTAAAATACTATTTTTGTCTTATTTTTAAACATGAGCAGTGCAGATTTTAAACCCAGAATCGCAAATATTGAAGTTCGAGAAATGTAATTTTGTCTTGGAGCCCCGTCAAAGACGATCGATTCTTTTACAAGCATTTCGAAATTGAGCTAGTATATTTTATAAGCCTGGTTTTTTTAGTAGGTTAACTACCTGTAACTAATTAAAATTGCTATTCATGATTTTTATTTTTTTATTTGCGTTGATTTTTTCTATTTATTTTTGTGTTTTAAAAATGTTTTTAAAAAAATTTAAATTTCTTTTAAATTTTTTTTTTCAAATTAATATTTTTTTGGTGTTTTTAGATTATTTTAAGGTGCTGATATAAAAAATTATTTATAAAAAATATTATTTTAATACTTTTCTAAATAAAAAACATTTTAAAAAGAAATCCACTAAAACAAAAAATGAACTGATATCCTAGACTCTACATGTCGATCACCACTAATGATATATAATGGAAAAAGTTTTATTCAAAACCAAACTTGACGAAGGAAGTCTATTGTTACTATCAACAACATTTAAGTCGATTTCTTCTTTTGTTAGTGAATGTATAGGGGCAATTAAATAAATGTCTATACTAATTTGTTAGTGATTTTAATTTTTTTTATGTAATACTTAATATTAATTAATTATATTTATCAATATTAATTAGTAAGAGTACCAAAGACACAAATAGAGAAGACAACACAAGTCAATCCAACAACATTCACTAATGGGGGATTTTGTCTGTGGCTTAATGGACACTTCCAAGTGAATGAAAGAAGACATCCAGTAGTTTTCAGACGAACCAATTGTTCTCAACTTCAAACTTGTTTCTGCATGAGCCATTTCCAAGTCATTTTCCGATTCCATAATGAAGGTTTCTTTCGGAGGCATAATTAACAGAGCTTTCCATCCGAGGGAGATCAAAGGCAGTACCAAGCTTTGTAGCTTTTAGGGCCTGCAGCATAAATCAAATACAGTTCAATTCCATCACCTAGAGACAGACAGCCTAAGTGCCTCGCCTCGTAGCATTGTGGTCCGCAAGTTGTTACATAATCAGGAACTTCTTCATGGACTGGTTCAAGGGAAGAGATATAGCTCTCTGATTCTAAGCCACGTCTGAGGAAGCCTCCGTTACTTCGGTGTCATCATGATCAGACTCCGTAACTAATGTTCTTTTCTGAGGAAAATCTTTGGAATTGAAGTGCTTTCTGGCATTTCGAGCCTGCAAGCAGAAATCAAATGAAGTTTGAATTCAGCACCGAAGATAAGTTATTCTTCGAGTTTTATGCATGCAACTTAATTTCCTCACCTTATGTCATTTAGTTGTTACGTAATCAGGAACTTCAGGGACTGAAGTGATGCAACAGATATATTTCTTTGTATCTGATCCCGATGAGGAAGCCTCTGTTACTAGGATCTCATCACGATAACAACCGATCTCTTCAGATGGCAGGGTTTCAGTAAGTGCTTGAATGGTTTGCATCAGCCAGTATTCATTTCATCTGGCATTTCCACCAGAAAAGTTTGAAGTTCCCAGAGGCTGGGAAGACTGCAATAAGAGTATGAAGATATAAATTTTGCTACATTCCTCAAGAAGTCTAAATAGTAAGAAACTCAAAATGACTAAAATAAAAGGAATGCGGCGAAGTTAGAGTATTTGACCTGTGTAAGATGTCAATGCAACCCTGCTTTGTTCATTTTGCTTGGACACATATAAGATCTATAGACTATTGATGAAGATCTTGAGCATTCTTTTCATAAGATCTATGAATTTTTTGTTCTATTTGGAGATTCTATAAAAGAATCATGGACTATTTTGGGATTCATACGATTATAATTTGTGTACTACTTTGAAGGCATCTATGATCTCTAGACTATTCCATAACATATATGAGATCTATATTCCACAGGAGAACATCATTGAAAACACTGAAATAACATGAGCATGCATAAAGTTGCAATGCTTCCCAATGATATTCTCCTGTGCTATTTATTGAGTTTACATGTCTTCGGAGAAACTTTCTCCAATAGCCATTGGAGAACATTTGTTTACCTCAAGATGGTCAACTTCAATGTCATTGTCACCAATACCTTCAGGATTTACTCTACTCAATGACTTTGGTGGACTGGAATCATTGAGAGGAGTGTTTGAATTTTGTAGTAATTAGATTCATGCGGACAAACACATTTCTGGAGCTAAAACCGGCTGGTTCATCAAGAAATGAATCTGCCAACTTTATGGTTTCCTCCACATCTTCATATCATCAGCGTCAAACTGAAATGTCAACTCATTGGTGAATGGTGTGTTCTCTAAAGAGAGGCCCTGCTCCATGTGGATCTGCTGCTGAATTGGATGGGGATACTGGAAACCCAGTCCATTTCCAGTAAATATAGATTGCACTTGCATCCCTTGGTCTACCTGAAAGGATAACAACATAAAAGTAAGCGTTAGTTCTTGATGTTCGAGATAACAAAGTAGTTATGAACTAAGGGAATAGTTCAGTAATTAATACTAGACTTGTCATTTTCAAAGAAAAGTCTCAATTTCAAACCTTTATAAGAGTGGAAGTGTATTAGAATGTAAGAATAGTGTTCGATTTCATAACCTAAACCCCACTAGACCAATTAAAACTGAAACTGAAAAAAAAAAGTACAAAGGTATTTATGTCTTTGTTGGTTAATAATCCAAGTTTAGTTACTAGTTGGCGGGTCTACAGTCTACTTGCATGAGACGCTACCTGGGAATGAGTGTGAGATTGCTAGAACTTGGATCGGGATTTGAGCATGCGACCTTTTCACGTCCAGTTAAAATGGAGCCCTCCTGCAGTGACGTGCCCTGCCAAACCTCCAGTCCAAATTATCCATACTGACATGACTGCAACTATCAAGAAGCTCCCAAGTGTGCTTCTTTAAGAAATTAGATTACTAATAGAAAGGTTTTTTTAAAAAAAAACAAAAAAAAGTCTTCTACGCTCATACATTGCCATTGCCAGTCCAAGCATTACTTTTTTAAACTTCCTCCACAAGTTTCTCCTTTTCCTTCCTTTTTTCCTTAATTTTTCGATGCTGCCAATCATAATCTCATTTCTTTCCACCTATGTTTCCTTAATTTTTCTCTTATGTTCCCCACTTTCATGCGCCCTTCGTCTCTTAACATGTGAGATGTATCAGTCAAATTATTAATTGAAATGAACTTTAACTCTTAATGATCAGGTAACACGGAGGCTACAAATTTGATTGCTCAAAAGGGTTCTTTTTAAGATACCATATTGGTTATCATGCCCGGTTTCTACTCTAATCACACCATCGAGTTGATTTGATGATTGTCTCAGTGTGTTTGGTATTATGGTAGCTTTTGTGGTTATAGTTTTAAAAAAATTATTTTATAAAAAATACTTTTAAGTAAGGTTAATTTGATATTTATATATGTTTGGTTGATGTTTAACAAAAAAATAGTTTAATGTATTTTGTTAATAATACTTTTTAAATTGAGGTTATAAAATAACTATAAAATAATTATATTAATATTAATAAATTTAAATATTGTATATTTAACTACTACTATTATATCATGAAATAAATAATATTTTATATTTTTATTGTTCCATTAAACTATCTACAATTCTATTACATACAAAATTCATTCGACAAGAATTACAGTTTTCATGATTTTTTGAGCGTGCAATAAAATTTGGTAAAATATTATCAGGAATAAAATTGAGATTACAATACGAGTAAATTTAATTTACTCTAAATTAGTTTTTTTATATAAAAAAAGCACTGTCCACACGAGTGAATTAAAATTCACTCGCGATGTTCACTTATGAACAGTGCAAAGAAAAAAAAATAGCTGAGAGCTACTTTCAATTTAACTAAATTTTAAACGTAAGTTCAATGGGCCCAACAAAAAATAAATTGCGTTTTGGAGCATTATTAAGAGCCCGTTTGGCTACGAGGTAAAGGTTGTGTTTCTTCAAAAACGCACTGAACAAATGTTTGGTTAAGAAAAAAAAAGTTATTTACTGTGCATAGGTCTCCCAATTTATTGCGTGCGAGACACAGGGAAATGGAAAGCAGCAAATTGCTGCTTTCTGCGCGGCCAAACTGAGACTACTGTTCAGTGAACAGTGAAGCATGCCTCCACTATTCACTAAACAATTTTTTTTTTGAAACAGTGGAGGCATGCCTCCGCTGTTCGCTGAATAGGTTTTTTTTTAATATAAATCAATGTAGTTAATCGATTTCATTCGTACTGTTCACGTGAACGTAAACATTAATTTTTTTTGTTTTTTTAAATTAGTTTAAGGTGAATTAAATTTACTCGTACTGTAATCTTAATTTTATTCTTGATAATATTTTATCTAATTTTGTAGTTCTTGTCGGATGAATTTTGTACGTAATGTAATTGTAGATAGTTTTTTGTTAAAGTAATTTTTTTAAATGTGATCTATTTCATGATGTAATAGCAATAGTTAAATCCATAAAATTTAAATTAAAAACTATCAATATTAATATATATATATATATTTTTAAATTATTTTATAACCTCAATTTCAAGAGCATTCTTAACCAAACATATTAAAACTATTTTTTTTTAATTATTTTATAACCTCAATTTCAAGAGCATTCTTAACCAAACACATTAAAACTATTTTTTTTTAACTTTAATTCCAACCATAGTTTTAACCAAACACCTATTTTTTCAAACCAACCTCAATTAAAAGTACTTTTTATAAAATAATTTTTTTCAAACCACAACCACAACAGTTACCGCAATACCAAACACACTCTAAATATTTGTTTTGCTGTGGTTGCTTGTGCATTTCAAATGCAGAAGCAACCACGGAAGCAAACGTGATTATATACACTGCAGATCAGAATATTTTTTTTTAAACTCGTATATATTCTGTCATAGTTGCTGGTGTTGGACTGTAGTTACTGTTATCTGTATTAAGTTTGCTGTAAATTGCTGTTTAAATGTATAAAATGCTCGTAACTAAACGCTTCCCGTTTCCTTGGGATATACTATACTTGTAGTGGTTTGGATACTGATCTTATTGTGCGAAACCGAAAAATCAAAGAATAAATTACTGTGTAAAACTTCCAAACTTTGAATATCATGAAACAATGTACCACAAAACTTGATTCTCAAGTTGCGGGTGAAATTCTTATAGCACAAAAAATCGTAGACAAAAGTAATTAATGAATTGAACTGTAGCGCAAGAATATGAGAATTAGGGGGCTTGGGGTTAAAGGATTTTATTATTTACAAGGCGCGCCTTGTAAACAAACGTTTAATGCTCATTAGAGTCTATTTGTTTGTGTGGTTATTTTTACATTTGAAATAACTACAGCAAAACAAATATTTAGTAAAGTTAAAAATATAATTTATTTTTATAGGGCCATTGCAATTTACGTTTAAAACACAAGTTTTGCCCAAGCAGTTCTTTGTTACTTTTTTATTTATTATTTATTTTTTTAAGTGAACAATACGAGTGAATTTTAATTTTTTTAAAAAAAAATAGTCTAATGATTTATAAATTTACTCCCATCACATAAATAGTTTTTTTTTAAGTGAATATTTTAAAAAAAAACTAGTTTAGAGTAAATTAAATTCACTCGTACTGTCATGTGAACAATATTTTTTTTCTGAAAAACTAGTATAAAATAAATTAAATTCACTTGCATTGTAATCTCAATTTTATTTCTGATAATATTTTATCTAATTTCATTGCATGCTTAAAAAATCATGAAAACTATAGTTATTGTCAGATGAATTTTATACGTAATGGAATTATAGATGGTTTAATGAAATAATAAAAAATATTTTATATAAAATATTATTTATTTCATGATATAATAGTAATAATTAAATCTACATTATTTAAATTTAAAAACCATATATATATATATTTCAACTATTTATTTCATGATATAATAAAATATTATTTATAAAATATTATTTATTTCAACTAAAAATACTTTTTTCAATCCACAGCCACAAAAGCTACTACAATATCAAACACATAACAATGTATTATACTGGATAGACAATTCTGTTTGTGACAAAATGTTTGACCGTATATACCCTTTTAAGAGCGGCATCTCTCAGTGAACAATCAGCGCTTCTCTAAGCATGATTAGGAATAGAAGCAGACCTAAGACTGCGTTCAAAAGATAAACCGATAGAGGGCTTGATCCATGGCTTGATATAGTTGTTTCAAGGTGAATGAAACGACCCTTCCTATCGTTGCCACCTAACTCATTTGATCTCGATTTTGCACGTGGTTTTGCATTGATAACCGGAACTATTTTCCTGTTTGTTTCAGATTCTCTTCCTAAACTTTCCTTCTGAGGCAGATCAATATCAGCACTTTCCTTTCTACCTTCTCCAGCCTGCAAAGATAAATCATAAAGAGTTTAATTTCATTCGCTAGTTAGAGACAAGCTGCTTCCATGTTTTTTGTCCTCCAATGTATACTCCTCACCTTTGAAACTCCGCGCAGCAATTTAACTCTTTTATGAGAAACTTCCTTGCGTTCTACAAAGCTGGGCGCTACTGGAGGCGGAGGTTGGCGAGTCCTTGGAATTACTTCACCACCTGATTGCATTAATTTGATATGTTCATGTCGAGTTGCAGTAGTGGAATCCGTGGAAGAAGCCCCCATCAAGAGAATATCATCTCCGTGAGCCATTTGCAGCTGCCGAGATATTTTCAAATTACCGTGCCCACCATACAAGTTTGCAGACTGTCATAAAGATATGAACAGACAAGTTAAATTTTCTAAGTGTCCTCAAAGAATACACATGAAATACAAAATGATTCCTGGCCCAGAAATGCAGCAAATCTAGAATGGTTGACCTGTGCACGAACTCTCAGTAAAACATAGAATTTCATTTCACCTGAAGGTCTTTCAAGACTCCAAAGAGAATGTCCTTAGTGGCATTGAAATAATGAGCAAGTCACATATTACTCCAATGCTCCCATTAGCATTCTCTTAAATAATTATAGAGAGAATCAGGCGTTACTAAAAATGGTCATTGGAGATTATTTATTACCTCTCCATACGCATGATAAGTTGTTCTGTCACTGCTATCCTCAGCATAAGCTTTCCTTGATGACCTTGGTGAGCTGTGGTCATTTGTGAGAGAGAGTGCAGCATTTTCAGTGCCATATTCATCTGGATCAACAATTAATGAGTCCGCAAATGCAAACCCTGTCACATCCTCTTCATCTGAAAGGTAATTCTGTGCATCGATCAGTGACTGCAGTGGCCAAGGAAAATTGAAATCCACTTCATCTGAAAGGTAATTCTGTGCATTGATCAGTGACTGCAGTGGCCAAGGAAAATTGGAATCCTCCCTGTGGCTGTTAAAGAGAGATAGCCGTTGCTCTGCATCTACCTGGACTCAGAATCATACACAAGTAAACACATAGGCTTCTCATGCTCCACATGAAAAACTACATTCTTAAAACTGCAATTGGGAAAGCTCCATCTCACCTCTAGGATATTAGTCTCTGCACCTTCATCATTAGGTGAATTGGCAGCTGAGTCATCTGCCTTGTTCTTTAACTTGCAAAGAACAATAGCCCTCTACAGTAAAAAGAACTCGAAAAATAAGAAATCAAGCAGCAGTCTGTTCCCAAAGTTTCAGGATAGAACAACACGTGGATATAGCAGACAAGCTTGGATATAGCAGACATTCAGCAAATCACATTGAAAACAGTTTGTACAAATAGAACTCAAGCATCAAACAAGCTAGGATATAGCAGACATTCTTCTAATCACATGGAAGACAGTTTCCCATGGCTTAAAAGTAATGGAGAGTGTGCTGAGCAAGATTAACTAGTCTAAGTTTAAGGCAAGCAATATCCAATAATGGCAAAGAATTTAGTTTATGTTCGGTATGATTTTTACAAATAGGTTTAAGTTGTTTTTAAATTCTTTATCCAAAGAAAAGTTATATGTATATTTGGTTAGAAATAACATTTGACTTGAATCAAAAGCTTGTTAGGAAATTGAGTTAAAATTTTGATTTTTTATCTTTCAACTTACACTGCATCTATTCTTTAAGAAAATTGCTTTGATTCATTTTAACCAAATATATTTTCAACTTCAAATCATTTTAACTCATCTTTTTCACAAGTTATTAATGAAAAATAACTTTTGGATTATGACTAAAAATCCAAAGTCATAATTCAAAAAATCATGTCAAACAATCCCATTGAAGCACGACATTGAACTCCAGCACTCATATTCTTCCACACAAACACAACGGTCTAACCTTAATCCCTAGATGCAAACAAAAGAAAAGGTGGTAATCTCATGTATACTGTATGATTTAATACCAAAAAAAAAAGTATTATATAATACCTCATCAGGAGGGGAAGTTTTAGCCTGGAATTCATGGATGACCCACCTAGTTTTTTTAGAATCAGGACATTTGTGTAGGAAAACCAGATTCTTCTTAGTACCAATCACCTCATTTGTGCCTCTACGCTTGATATTACGAACCTTGCCGGTCACTTTCCAGTTTCCATTCTTGGTTGTTCTGTTAACTCGTTTACTATTTGGGAACTTGCAGTCATGCCGACAAAAGAAATACCACACTCGATCATTCGACTGAATTACTGCAAGGTCTACAAACACATGATCACATAAAAAAAAAACATTAGGATTTATCAAGAAAGTGTGGATTTAATTATCAAGAATAGCTTAGAATTTTCGTAACAATCATCACTGTTTATGGTACTAACCAGGTAAATCCCATGGATCCCGCTGATAAAGGTGATCAATCTCACCAATATAAGCATCAACAAGGGAATCAAGGCCGTTCAATTTGCACCCCAGATAATGATCTATGATTTCTTCTTCAGTTGGATGGAATCTGTATCCCACCCGCTCCATCACACTCAATCACCGGTAAATGTGCTAGTTTCTTTAAATAGAAGAGAACCTAGAAATCAAGCAAAGTTGAAAATATAACAAGAAGCCAAGTTATTAACGAGAAGAAGATTCATCCCTTTTCCTAAAACAGATTGACTAATGTAACGCACCAGAACAGATACCTTAATTCTTGACAAAAGAGAAGCAACTCGAAAGAACAGGGTCAGAGAGTTTCCACTCTAATAAGATAAAAAGAAAAATAGGGTGTTTCTTCTTCTTTGTTGTTGTTATTTTTAAGCAAACATTGACTTGAGAAATCTATCGGGATTGACTCAAAGATTCTATTATTTTTTCATCAAAAGTACCTCCTTACGTGAGAAGCTACTCATAAGTCATAACTACTGGGTGGAACCACCCACACACACTCTCTCTCTCTCTCTCTCTCTTCTAATTAAACTTGTTTTCATCCTTCATATTCACGAGTTTCAGACTTCCATGATTATTAGTTTAAAATCTATAAAATTAGCCGAATATGCATAAATTAACTAAATATTTATATTAATAAAAAACAAAAAATCATCCCTAGTAAAAATCCAGAAACATATTATTATATTACAGTATAAACTAGAAGAGATGGATGTATATTAATCAAGATTTTAATAGAAAAAAATTAAAAAGAAAATTAATTTTGTTCACAATTAAGCTTGTTTAAATCTAAAATAATATCCAATTGTATATATATATTTTTTTAGAAAGAATTAAATTAAAAGATAAAAGACTTAAACGAAAAGAATAAGTAAAATAAGTGAAAACTTTGAAATTTATTTGAAAATTCAATTTAGTGTATTTATTTTTTTTAGATATAAAGTGATTAGTCTCTTTAATTTTTAAATATTTAATTTTAATACCAATTTTTTTTTTAAAGAAGAAAGAAGGGTTAATGAATTCCAGTTTAGAGAAAAAAAGTTTTTGTTAGAGATAATTTCATCAATTAAAATAATTAATTTTTATGTAAAATAATTTTATATGACAAGGAAAGTTAAGATTGTGTTTTTTTATCTTGAAAAGTTTAGAAAACTATAGCTAAATTTAAAAAAAAATTGTTTTAGGTTGATTATGAGTTTATATATATATATATATATATATATATATATATATATAGTGATTTTAGAGTTCAGTATCACAAGGTTTAATGAGTGTTTTCTTGAAAAAAAATGGTTGAAAATAAGATTTTGGGTTAAAAAAACCACCCTGTTTTTTTTACCATCATGTAGGACCCTGAGGCATGTGTCGTCACAGGTTGAGATGGAAATGAGCACCTTTACTTGAAGTCTTGAACCAAAGACATTTTTAGAAAGTACACGGTCTTATAAAATCTCACAGGCTACAATTAAACAATCAGCAATCAAGTAAAAAGCACAACACACTCGAGATGCATTAAATTCCACTCCAGAAAAACAACAAAGGTACTTTCCTATGACATATGATCAGCCCATCCAATGCATGCAGCGGATGAACTGATCAGTTGGTCCTCGGTTTAATACAAATATGCTATTAAGACTTTAAAATAGGAACTTCAGGACATGAAGTTGGTACAGTGCTATATATAAATAAAGTTCGACAGACATGGATGATAGGAAACCCATTGCGGGAAAAGGGTTTTTTCAGTAAATATCGCCGTATGGAAACTTTAGGGCAGAGTCCAGGCTATAACATCCCTCATCATAGCCACGGAATGAGTCCAGTTGTGCTTGGAGTTGATAAGTATCTTCCTGTAAAAGAAACACAAGTTGTTGATATCTTCTTATTACATATGAAATAACTTGCAAAAAAAAAAACACTGCTTGTTATTGGTGCTATTTATCACCTCTGGCTCGTTGTTCCGGGCACCATATTCACCTTCTTCAAAGGTTTGGGGATGATTATACTCGGTTGGGTTTTGATTTTCAGAATGATCAGAAGTCACATTGAAGCTTGCTTCACCTTCTTCATATGTTGGCATGATCGCATCTGGATCTTTCTTCAGTTTGCAGAGAACGAATTCCCTCTACGCAAAAAGGAAACAAGATCACGTGTATATAGAGGGGGAAAGAGGACTTCAACTCTTACAAGTGATCGTTTTAGTCAGCTGATATTCAAAACCAAAATTCTCAACACAAGTGACAAGGAGCACTGTTGGTGATCGACAGGTCTGATCCCAAGCCTTTCGTTAATTTTATTTCTATTATACCCTCGAATTCAAGTCTCTTTCTTGGAATGAAGAGACAAAAGAAAAGACTACAAAACAACTTAAGACGTGCAGCAATGGTACCTGGTTAGGGAAGCTGAAGGTTGGATGGTACTCGTGCATGATCCAATTAGTCTTGATCCCGTTAGGAACACGCCCCTCGTAGAAAACCAGAGTCTTCTTGGTAGCAATATGCTCCTTGGTGGTTTTAGCCTTGACTATACGATCCTTGCCTGTGACTTTCCAGTATCCAGCTTGAGTTGTCCTATTAGCCCGGTTGCTATTTGCGTACTTGTAACTGCGAGGACAGAAGAAATAACACTCTGGGTCGTTTGGCTCTTGAATTGCTGAAAGCTCTGCATGATTTGTTGTTGAATGAGAAATTGCAAGTTAGAAAACAGGGAAAAAAATAGGAAAGTGATAAGAATAAAAACATTGCACTGGGCACGTAGACATGAACACGTACCAGGCAGAACCCAAGGCTCATAATCGCACACATTAGCCTCTGCGATTAGGCTGACTTCTTGTTCATAGCCACCGTGCATTTTAAACCTCAAGTAATAGGTCACCAATTCTTCATCGGTTGGATGGAATCCATAGCCTACGGGAGGTGGTCGAGAATTCATTGTTGTACTTGTGGTCTTTGATTGATCGCGTCGTGTATAACTAAGAGAAAATTAAGGCAAATTATATATATATAAAGAAAGTTACCAAAGCATCAGAGGTTGCAAGAATAAAATCTATAATTTGTAAGAGAAGAATGAAGTAGAGAGACAAGTAAGTACTGAAAAGGAAGCTGTTGGTGTGCACTGGAAGCTGTGGTGTGCGTTCAATATATATAGGGGAATGGGGATGCAGGGGATGTTTGCGCTTCTATACCAAGACTTCAAACACCCAGTCCCCTCACAGAATCTACTTCACTCAGAAGTTCGTAGTTTCGAAGACATCAGAGGTCTAAGTGGGTCCAATATGAAACCGTGTCCTCCTTGCCCGTACAGTGTTTATATATATAGAATGTGGTAAGTTCTTAAAAAAAATATTTTTTACTAGAAAATATATAAAAATAATATTTTATTATTATTTAAAAATTACTTTTAATATCAATATATCAAAATAATTTATAAATATCATAAAGTTTTTTTTAAAA
>Ga0325411_1004276_pt1 | contig 16065 bp, 10 predicted proteins | sample PopdelMetagenome_13_FD_206181 | JGI IMG/M metagenome (GOLD analysis project Ga0325411, IMG submission 206181) | Populus deltoides microbial communities from Bellville, Georgia, United States - Xylem-PdIQD-R4 | ecosystem: Host-associated > Plants > Phyllosphere > Stem > Wood/Secondary xylem...
AGAAGAATCTAAAATGAGAAACCCTTGAATAATCGATCTAAGACACCATTGTATATACACCTATACCCCAAACATTAAAATATAAGAGAGATACAAGGAAAAACCCCTAAAAAAACTCCATCATCTTTTCTCTTTTATAAGCCTTTTAAAGTCAATGTTATCAAAGTCAATGTTATCGCTTCAATAAGTCTCTTCACCAAACACATGCTGACCCTTATAAATCATCAAGCCAAGACATGAATTCAATTACGAGGCTTTTCTTTGATTGTTATTATTTTATCTTTATTTTTGTATTAATTTATTTAACTTAGTTGATTTCTTCTATTTATTTTTCATTAACTATGTTAACAACATTATAAAGCCATGTTTGAATGGTTTGTTAATTTATTGGGCTTTGTAATTGCATTAATTTAGATCCACTTCATAAATAATTCAAGAAATCAAGAGAAATAAAAAGGCATTAAAATGAGCTTGCTAAAAGAAATTTCCTTTGGTTAAAAATGTGTGGTGCCCTCCAAATATTTTCTGAGTTTTCACCTTGAATAAAAATGATTAGAAACTCTACGTTTTAAACCACCATTATTTCATTTATTGCCTATATGTTTGGTGTGACAGTATAACGACTCCACTAAAGATTTAAGTGATTAAACCTTTTTTTTTCTTACTATGAAAATTTTCTTTTTATTCTTATAGCTTTCATGTTGATGTTTCATTATGCTTTTCTATTCTTCTAGTATCTTGTTGTGTAGGTTAGGTTTGAGACTGTTAATGATTTTTCTCGTATATGATCCATTAACATATGTTAACCATATTTTTTTTTCTATCTCTATGCTTGAGCTTCAACTAGAATTTGATAGGAAGTATCGTGGGATATACGTAGCTCTAAACTCACAAGTATTCTTGAGGTCTTTAACTTATATTGGAACTCACCTTTTTTTACAAGCTTTTGTAAGATTTAATACCCTTTATCATTCATTACTTGTAAAGTAGTACTCAATAACCGTACTAGTAACTTGGATAATCTCAAGATGTTTTAAAAGACTTCAAGACTAGTTAATCCTAACCAAGTGCAACTACACTTAATAAACTTAGAGCTTATCCTATAGCTGAACCTTTTAGGATAAAAAGAGATGTATTTATATACATAATAACATTTTTTTAATCTTTATATAGAACTTTACTATATCAGAAGAGAATCTAGTCAAACATGATTTAGTGAGCTATAGAGTTGAGTAAGAAGATATGCATAAATAGGTTAGGATAAGTTACATGAATGATGTCAAAGGGTTATTATTATCATATTAACCAATCATTGTTTGTCAAAAGATATAGGCAAATAGTTATGCTACCAAAAATAGAGGTTTAGATGTAGGCTTTTCAAGATTTGACGGGAATTTAGGACCCTGAATACAAATATTTCATGTTTGGCAATGATATACCTCACTCCAAATATTTAAGAATACCATGTATTATTGGAGTATATGTCCTTCCCATACTTCATCTACATACACATTCCAAAAGGCACTAACACATTCCAAAATCACTAAATAATTACCAACACATAATACAATTTCCTATTAAGGAGGCTCATCAATTAGATAAGTTTAAAGGCACACTAGAGGATGGTATCGGGAAGCAATACAACCTTATTTTGATAAATATCTATTAGAAGATGAGAATGCTATCAAATTGTATATTTCAATACTTAAGATCCATAGGTTAGTTCTCCTCATATTAGATCGTGGAATGATTGGTTATGAAGTAACATTTGCTCATAAAAAACAATCCTAGAATTCCATCTATTTTTTAGGTTTGGAAAATTGCATATTTTCAAGAAAATTCATGATGAGTTATTTACTTAAAAACCTACAAGCACTTAAAATGTTTAGCAAAAAGTCTTAAATTTGAAAAATAAAGATCAAAGACTTTGTCCTTATTTTTTGATTGTTTTCATATGGAAAAATCCCATACCAACTTATGAAAAACTGAAATAGAAATAGATAAATTTCAAGTGAACGAATACTTTAAGACAAGAAAAATTAAATTTGATTAATTCAACTTAAAAGACTTTCGAAAAGATAGAAGGATTTTTTTCTTTTAAGCCTTTATTATGGATTCTTGTGTAATGTAACATAGGAATTGAACTATTTAAATTTAAATTGAATTGAATTATAATTCAATTTCTATATTCTAAACTAAATTATGAGAGTTAGACATCTAATTGCTTTGATTTGAATTATCCTAAATATTCTAAGAGATGATGTACATGAATCACTCACATATTCTTCTGAATTATACGTATCAAAGGGATTAATTTGGAAAAACAGCAGGGATATGGAAGAATACAAGAATAAATACTTTTTATTGAAAATATTCCTCTAATGAATTCCATAGGAACTTCTATAGCAAATAGAATATATAGAATTGTGATCAATCAAATACTACATAGCCCTAGTATCTATTACTGATCAAAATTAGACTATAATGAAATTTTGTGCTATACCAACACTATAATATCATATTGGAAGAGGTGAGGAGTAGAATTTGAGATTGATAAAAAAACAAAAGAGAGCAAGGATATATAGAAAAGACTTAAAAAGAAAAGTCTATTTTATAAAAGTTAAAGGGTAAGAATATATAAGATTCATCTTGGATACCGTAAAAATAGAATTCTGTTTTCTTTGATTACTTTGTTTTTGTCTTTTCTTTATTTATTGACTTTATATAACTCATTTGGTGTGCAATACATTTGGTCGTCAAAATATTAGTTCGCAAGTATCTTGATCAGAGGTCTTCTTGGCAATCACTATCCCATACCCTGGATTTTTCTTTCTTAATAATCAGAATATTAGCTCACAAGTCGTCACAAGCTGGGATATGAATTAGGTTATGTAATTCAAACGCCCAAGAAAACTTCTTACTGCGTTCTTTGTCTTAAGCGTTGGTATATCCTGGATTGCCTTTACCTTGTTTGGGTCAACTTCTATTCCTTGACTGCTCACTACGAAGCCCAACTATTTTCCTGTTTTTGCTCCAAATAAACGCTTTGCAGGATTCAACCTTAATCAAAACTTTTGTAACCTCTCGAACAACTTCTTCAATACTTGCACATGATCTTCTTCTTTCTTTGTTGGCAAGTATGTCATCCACATATACCTCTATTTCTCAATGCATCATATCATGAAATAAGATGACCATTGCCCTTTGATAAATGGCCATAACATTCTTCAATCCAAATGACTTAGCTTGTAATAGAAGATTCCTTAAGGTGTGACAAATGTAGTTTTTTCTGTCTTTTTTAGCCATTCTAATATGATTGTACCTTGAAAACCTATCCATTAAATGAGTATGTGGCACTTTTCACAGCATTGCCAATAAAGACATCTATGTGGCAAATGAAAGCCATTATTTGAGCTTGCCTTGTTCAAGTATCTATAATCCATGCATACCCTAATCTTACCATCTTTTTTAGGAACTACAGCTACATTAGCCACTTATTGAGGATAATAGACTACATTTAAGAATAATGTATCCCACTGTTTATGAATTTCTACCTTTACCTTGAGTAACATATCTGAGCACATTCATCTTGTCTTCTATTTGACCGACTTGCTTCCTTTCATTAAGGGAATCCGATGCACCACGATGTCAATATCCAATCCAAACATGTCTGCATAATTCCAAGCAAAGATGTTTACATGCTCTTATAACATGGAGACCAAACCATCCTTTTCCTTAATTGTAATAAGAGTACTAATCTTCAATTCTTTCTTATTTTGTTTGATACCCAAATTTATTAATTCTAGTTTTTTCTTAATAGGTTTTCAAGATTTCTCAAATTTTTCAACAAACATGGTAAACTCTTTTAGGTCCTCATCTTCCCACTCCTCATCATCTATTACAGTCATGTTATCAAAATTTGACCAATTATTCTTAGTGCAATAAGTTTGTGAATTGGTGGAAGATTCACTTTTAGAATTCCTGGAAGCGTAAAGTGCTCTTGTGTAAGTATGTATTTATTGGTTGAAAGAGGAGAAGAAGATGGGGGAACGATGTGGAGGCTGTGAAAGGGAGTTGCAGTCAGGGAGAAGGAGGGGAGAGTGTGCGGCGGCTTGGTTTGAAAGAGATGAAAGCTTCAGTCTCTTAAGGTTTTTTTGTGTTCTTTTGTTCCCCAAAATTTTCTCTGCCTGCCCCTCAAAATTTTCTCCTCCCTTTTTTTTTTTCACTGTAGATTGGTATTTATAGGAGAACTGTGGCTTGGTCACAATCATATTGGTCCCTCAACTCTCTTATTTTTTTTGTATTTTGTATTTATTTTAAAAACAAACAATACCAACGTCGATTTAATAAGAAAAATCAGTGATTGTAAAATTAATGCATTCAAAGTTGAACGCGTTCAAAATACCTTAGAAAATTTAAATTCTTCTGAGATGACGTTGAAAATTCTTAAAACGATGCAAATATATCAAAAATGCATTTTTTAGGGTTTTCATTGTTTTTTTGCTATTTTTGGTTTTTTCTGAAAATCTATCAAAAACCGGGTCAAAAATTAGGTAGCAACAATCTTGATAATTCACCTATACTCATCCTTTTTGGGCATATATTCGATCCTCAATCTTTGGTCAGCATATTTTAGTTTCATCAAATTAACTCGTTGTGACATTCCGGTGTCAGAATCAAATTAAAAGGAAATCCCATGCTTCAAGAAGCAATTAGTTGTCATTTTTGATGTTTCTAAAATCTTTGGCCTTCTAAAAAACCATGTTCTCAGGAACCCACTTAGTATTCACTATTTTAAAAGCATGAATATTCTCATCCCTGCAATATTTTGCCTTAATGAATGGTACAACCATATGTCTTATCATGAAAAATGTTTATTCATCCTTGAGAGTTACCAGGATTCCATTTATGATATATTTCAAGCACTAATGTAACAAGGAAGCTACCACTCCAGTCGTGTGGATCAAAGATCTTCCTAATAACATACGATAAGAAGGATGGATGTCCATCACTTGTAGTATCACCAAGCACACCTGCGCTCCCCACATACAACTCTATTTTTAAAGTCCCAATTATTTATCCTGGCAAGCCATCATACACCCTTATTATCATGGTACTTGGCCTCATGTTTGATTCATCGATAGGCATCTCCCTCAGTATGTTTCTTGGCAGCACATTCAATACATACAACTCTATTTTCAAGGTCCTAATTATTTGTCTTGGCAAGCTATTATACATCCTCGCCATTATAATATCTGGCCTTATGTGTGATTCATCGACAAGCATCTCCCTCGGCATGTTTCTTGGCAGCACATTCTATGCTGAACCATTGTTGATTAATACCTTGCCTATTAAGATGTCTCTGCATCCCACTATGATGTACATTGGTTTGTTATGCCTAGTACCATTGAGATCCAATTCATCTTTGATAAAGTAAAGATAATTTAATGTCTGGATTCTTCCCATCAAGTGCTATATGTTTTCTTAGTTGATATCTTGAGGCATATACACCTCGTTTAACACCTTTTACAGAGATTTGTTATGTGGCTCAAAGCTTAAAATTAATGACAACAATAATATTCTAGCATGAGTTTTCTTAAGCTGTTTAACAACACTATACTCACTATGTTTCATTAGTTTTAGGAACTCATTGGTCTCTTCCTCAATGACGGGATTATTTACTTCCTCTAACAGGTCAACCACCTCTCTCCCTTTAGCTTTCCTTTGTTTCTTAAGTTCTTCTAAGGTAAACAAAACTCCCGTTACGGGTCAAACCTCCAACTTTCTGCTTAAAAAATGGGCACTAGTTGTATGATCTAAAAGGAATACCCATAATTATGTGACAGGGCATTGTAGGTTTATACATAATCCATTTGGGCAATCCATTTACAGTAAATTGTACCTTGTAGACTTTCTTGTTCTTACTAAGTTCATCTACTATGGACACCTTTCTACCTGTATCCCCTTCAATTCTAAGAGTTCCTTGAGTCAGCATCCGTATCATCTTATTATAGAAATCTTCGTATTGGTTGATCATATGACCTTCTTCTTGGTGACACATACAGAAATCCTTACTTGTCAACTTGTCTTCACAACTACCCTATTAATATCTAGCTTCTACCAGCATTTTATAAATCCTATCCAGAGACACATTTAAGCTCCTTGGGCCTTCAGTCTCCAATATATTTACGGATATGCTACCTATAATATAATTAGGTAGTGGATTTGTATTCATATTTGAAGTCTCCTTAAATGTTATTCATCCAACTTTGATTAACTGTGGGAGCTTGTTCTTAAAAGCATTACAGGTGTTAATATTATATCCTACGACGCTAGTGTGATATCACAGGTGAGTTCTGGCTTGTACAAGTTAGGATAGAGTGACTATAATGGTGTAAGTGGTACTAAGCTACCTGTTCAATGCTCAGTAGCTTTTAATACATCTAGCTCAAGGGTAGCGATAACGAGGGTGGTTGTTCTTGGGTTTTTATGGTAAATTTTTTAGATTGGTTTTCAGCTTGGTTACTGACTTGGTTACTTGGGGATTCATGACTTTTGGCAAGAAAAAGATGAGTTAAAGTTAAGTTGGTAATCTGGGATGAATGGTTTGGAGGACTATAGTTTTGGAAATGGTTCTTCTTGCTTTTATAGTCACCCTTGATATGATCAGTATTTTTCTTCTTTCCTCTCAAGACTTTTTTCTTGGGGGGCGAGGAGATTCTACCATTTCTTATTCCTTGCTCTATACGCTCAACCATGGCTATATCATTAGTAAATTATTGGTTAAACTATACATCATATGCTCACAATATCGCGACTTGAGTGTATTTGCAAATAAAGTGATAATCTTTTTATCTAAAAGTGAAGGATATACTTGTGCAACCAGATCCCTCCATTGTTTAACATACTCTCACATAAAAAAGTCATGGAATTCATGCTCTTAACTTGAATAAATCCGACATAGTTCAAGATTTTTGATCAAGCCTGCTTTAATGCAAAATGAATTATTTAGGGGTCAACATCCTAAGGGCATGTTCTAGCCATTATATAAGGTGTAGGCTTACTACCTAGTCTCAAAAGGGTTTATAATCTGCCAAATGACCACCTCTCATGAAGGCAGTAAAGGGGTTTATAAGGAATAGTTAGGGCATAATATATCGGTAATTACCAAGTAAACTCTTAGCTCATAGTTGCGTGTTTCACAAATCAGAACCCCGACTGAAAGCATGAAGCAAACTGATACTCCCCCACTTAGCCTAGAATTAGGTTTATACTCATAATTAAAATGCATGAAGGCATTAATCCATATCTGATGTACTTATACATGGACAACAAGTAAAAAATGCATGTTAAAATTAAATCACACACACCAACAAAATAAATAAGGCAAGCATAGTACAACCAAAGATCTCCCTAATGGAGTTACCATCATGTTGTGGCGTGCACAATATCGAATGGCGGGTCTCTTTCATGGATTAAAGGGTTTTAGGATTAATCATAAAATTATGATTTTGAAGGAGTTGTCACCAAGTATCATGGTCACTAGAAAACCTAAAGGTCCGCGAGAGTTTACGTAAAAAGACTAGTTGTGTAAGAAAAAGACGCATCACCCCTAGTGCACCTTACCTATGGTAAGTTGCATTGTTGATTAATTATTTTTCTAGGTCATGTTTCTATCTGTTGGTTTATCTAAGGTTCAAGATAGACCTCGCTTCGAATTGTGAGGAAATCTCTGACTTATCGGGCTAAATCCTAACCGTTCTAGGACCCAAATTTTTGCATCATATTTATTTTCTACTTTGTATCCCAAATATCTAAAGGTATACTTTACAGTGTAACTTTATATCCTCATATAATAAAGTCTACAGCTAATTCATAATATTTATTGATATTAATTCATTTAATTTAATACCGAGAGTATGCATTATGTAGTGATGTTCATATCCTGAATAATAATTAAACTAATTAATTTTTATGATATTTTTTAATTTTTGATCAAATTCTAATGGATAACCATCAACTGGTTATGATATTTATTTTATATTTTAAAAAACAAGAAAAATAAATGCAATTTTTAGTTTTTTTAATAAAATATACATGAAAAACTTTTACAATTTGGATGTATGCATGCAAATAAAAACATATTTTTGTATTTTTGAAATGAGGAATTTATTTTTTCAAATTTCAAACAAAAATTAGGTATTTTTAATGTCAGGTCGATATCTTACAGTGTAAGTCTATAACCCGATATTAGATAAAATTGTTTAAAAAAGACATATTTTTGTATTTTTGAAATAAGGAAATTTCTTTGAATTTTTTATTTTTTTTAAATTTCAGAGAAAAACCAAGTATTTAAATATCGAGTTATTATTTTACAATGCAAATTTACAACCCAATATTAGGTCAAATTATTGGAAACATACATGAAGGACACATAAATAATTTTAAAATGGTCATTGAATTTATTCAGAATTTGTTTGGAAATTATTTGGGCTTGTTTGGCAAAAGCAAAAAAAAAAATTGCTGGAAAATCAGTAGGGTAATTTACCAAACACGCCCTTAACTAAAAATAGAAGCTTAAAAAATGCCTTAAGATTATATTTGACAAACATGACTTAAGAATAAAAAGAAACATTTTTCATGTGGTAAAAACCATAGTTTTGAAACCCGAACTGGCCCGGCGGGTCGACCTGGGACCCAGCCGACCCGGGCCTGGGACCGGTCCGGGTCTAAGTAAAAACCCACCTGGGAGTTGGCCAGGCAAAACCCGATCGACCCGGGTAAACCCGGCTAAGACCCGGCCGAACTAGTAGAAGAAAGAATGCCTCAACAATCGATTAACAAACGTTAGACGTCTTTCATAGCAATCCACAGAACGAGCTATGGAGAGAAAGAATTCAATTCCCATCCCTTCACTTCAAAGTGGGAGCTATACTCCCGACCTATCTCCACTACCAAAGAGAATAGAAGATAAAGAACAAAGTCGGATCATCTCTTCCTTCTGGCTCCATCTATGGCTTATGGATCTTGGGGATGGTTTCCAATGGGCAACCATGGAAAGCGAAGAGACTTAGAGGAGAAGGCTTACTTGTCAAAGGTAGGCTTAGAGGCTCATTCAAAGTTACAAGCTGATCCACTTGCTTTATCAATTACAGGGAAGCCGTCCTAGGCTCTAAAGCTAACCTATACCTTTCACTAAGTCCCTCTCCCTCTCTCTGCAAATCCCATTCCTAAACCCTCCTCTTTCTCTTTCTTTACACAGTAAAAAAAAGGGGAAAAACAAGTGAAATTGGAGGGCTAATATCAGCAATACAGCCTCCTTTTCCTTTTCTCAATCAAATTTTTTTGTGTTTTTGGTGGTGAGATTCATGGTAAATTTATGGAAATGGGTTTGCATTTGCTGAGTTTTTGGAATTGGAATTGGATTTTCTTTATTGGTGTTTTTGTTGGGTTTTTAATCGAGGGCATTTGTGAGGAGTTGGTGAAATGTTTTTTTTTGTTGACCTGGGTCAACCCATCTGACCCGTGACCCGATCATTAGATCGGGTTGACCACTGGATCGGGTTTAAAAACTATGGTAAAAACTAGGCTTGTCAAACACACTTTTATGGCCGGAATTGGCTCAGCCCAACCATGTGTGATAGGCTTTCTAGCCTAAGTCTAGAAAAACAACTTAAAATGGGCTCAACCTAAGCACATGGGTTGGGATTCATGGCTTGAGGCCCAAGACCAAAATCATAACCTAGAAATAAAACAAAACAAATAAAGATCAAACTAGAGATTTTTGCTGAAATTCATGAAGAGCACGAAGAACATGTTGAAGAACCCAACAACATGAATTTCATTTCAGACCAGATCACGTCAAATTCAGGGCACTAAGACATGTAAAAATGACACTTAAACAAGATTTTGGGGTTGGAGTAACACAACAAACAATCAAATGTCACGATTATTTGATTTTAAGAAAAAAAATACAAAACAAAGAATTGAAGATCAAATGCCAAGATTTCAATGTTTTTAAGTCTTAATGATCAACAAGCATACTTGCATATGTAAGAGCCAACAAACAATAAAAAGACACAGAAATCAAAGACCTAAAACAATATTCATCTAACGAATGTCAACCCAAAAACCAAGAAAAACCCAGAACTGCTCAACAAGAGTTTAGCCTAAAAACAAGCCTTAAGAAGCCAGGAAATAGCCTAAACTTATCAACTCTAGCTGATGCAACCATATTATTTGATAGTTTCACGCATATTTAACTAGTGTTTTGCCTATATTTTATATGTAAAATATCTTGATATTCTTTGTTTTATGTTTTGAAGGCACTTTTGGATGAAAGATGCAAAAAGGAGTAAATTGGAGGTAATTGACAAATTTAACATTCAGTCGATGTTTTGTGCAAAGCGTAAGCTCTAGATGTTGAAATGAAGTGATTTTAGTGGCATTAAAAAGCTAACATCCATGCTTTTTTGGACATCTAAGGCATGAAAATAAAATAATGAAGAGCATGGAAATCGCAATCTTTAAAGTCAAATTCACAATCTGCCAGTGTTGACCTTCGGCCATTCCGACTTGAATATTTAGAGCTACAGAAGTACAATTGATGCAAACTTAATTTTTTTAGATTCCTGACTCAAAGGCCTATCAACGCTCCACATTTCAGCCAAAAATGATGTCATATGAGGGAGATATGAGTTTTCAAAGTTGACAACTAAATTCTGCCAACAAACAAGTTTCGTAAAGAAACGAGCCCAAATTATATTTCGAAGCATCTAAACCGATATCTAAGTTATTATTTCAGAAATTTAGCTCCTATAAGTCAAAGTTTGAAGATTTCATGCAAGGCTATTTATTCTTTTTTAGAAAAATAGTTATTGAAGTACTTAAATGTAAACAATATACTTAAGGGAGGACTATTTTGTAAAATAGAGACAAGGGTTTTCTAGGATATAAAAAGAATGAGAGAAGAGAAGGGGGGCTGCCATCCAAGAGGAGAAAAACGCCCCCTCCTCTAAGAAACCTGAAATCATGCATTCCTCCTTTTTTTTTTATTAGTTTTTCAACAAACATGCAAGGCTAAACTCTTTTTCTTGGTTGCAAGGACACGAAAACCTTCGGATTTCAAGAAATGTGATATTTATTTTACCTTTTCTTTTCAGTTTATATGATGAATATGTTTGTTCTCTTATGCTTATTTTTTCTATGATTGTTTATTTTAATTGCTAGAGCAGACTTTAAGTTATTATGGTAGACAATCTATTGCTAAGTTTGATATCAAAACCGGAGTTGTGGTATATGAACTTGTGAAGCAACTGAGTTTAATAATTATAACAGATCTACGTTATTAATCTTAGGGAGAACATTCAATCAAATCAAACATAGACTGCGGACAGTTGTGTTTTCTTGATTAATCAACTTATCTAGTTCTTAAGGCTACCGTTGAATTAAATAACTAGTGTGGACACTGTGGTTGTTTGATAGTTATGGTTAGTTATACGACGGATCCGTTAACTAACCAATGTTAAGAAGAGATAAATATTCAGAATATAAATTGATGTTTTGTTTCCATAATCAGTTTTGATTTCTGTAGGTGGATGTGTGCTTACGACCAAGGTTTGTTCTCTTGATAATTTTCTGATTTTATTTAATTTCGCTTGATAGTTTTTTGTTTTCTTTTGCTTTAGCCTAGATAATGTCCAAACTCCCCCCCAAAGTGCATATCATCTAGTATAAAAATTTGACTTGAACCTTCCTCGTGGGATCGACCCTTTACTTGCTTTATACTATCTTGTGTGTTGTGTTTGAAGTTAGGGTAATTAATTTATGCAACCGCGACATCACAACACTAGCTTAAGGATGCTCAACACAACTTGCTTGAAACTTGAAAATAACAAGAAATATAAAATCAAAAGTAAAATAGCAAGCAAAGTCCATATCTCCTACAACAACCAAAAATACCTTTAAACATTGTTCTATTCGCTATTTTTCACATTCTTAACCATAAATAATGTGTATTTGGATTAAACAAACCAAATCAACCATTAAGAATGACCTAACATAAAAATAAAATAAAAAAACAATACTATTTTTAACATATTCTGCCTTAAGCCTTTACTAAACATCTATAATCATTAAAACATGTTAAATTGTGTTTAAATTTACCATTTAACACTCCAATAAACTATTCTAAATATCAAACTAAGCCTCAAACAAAACCTATATATACTAGATCATGTCATAACCAAGCATTTGAAAAGATCAAATTAAGCCCCAACTGTATAAAAAATAATAAATAGCTAAAAGGAGAATAAATAATGAACATTAAATACAAATATTTAATAAGCAGAATGAAAGAGGAGAGGATGTGCTAATTGAGTTTCATCCCATCCTTAAAATTAGAGATATACCTTCTCCAACAAAAATACCTTTTAATTAGGGATTTCTAAACCAAGTTTGGAGTTCTAATAGTGGATTATGAAAGGATTTCTATTGTTTTTCTGGATTGGTTAATGATTTGGCTAAGGGTTTTTGGGTTTTATAGTGTGAGAGTGTGTAGTTTCAAGGTTTTCTCCTTCCTTCCATGGCTTTTGGCATAAGTTTTTAAAGGGTGATGAGGATCATCCAGAGGCTATGAGCTGGACAATCCTCATCTTTTAATGTCGAGGAATGAATTCCAGTCATCCATTGAGATTGAGGATCAGCCTTTCAACATTTAAAAGTTGACAAGGGGAGTATACTAGCTGATTTTTGTTAGTTTCTGGAAAGCAAGACTGGTTATGGTGTGGGTTTTGAGCTCTTATAGCAACACCTTCAAGGCTACAAATGAGCCTTTGTTTTGTCTAGGTAGGAGTATATTGTCAAGGCATGAGGGAGGTTTGTTATTTATTTGGCATGAGGAGAGATAAGAGAGGTTTTAGGCTTGGAAGGTGGTATTAAAACCGAAAGAAGAGTCGTCTGGCCTTCTTATTCTTATTTTTCGTTAATGACTAAACAAAACGGTGTAGTTTTGGTCAAAACGCACTATTTCATTTAAATAAAATGATGTAGTGTTGATAACCCTAGATCAATTAAGGTTTTAATTTTTCTTTTTAATTTAAACTCTCAATCTTTTGAGTTTGTTCAATTAAACCATCAATTGCGTCTGATTTTATGAATCAATTCAATTTTACCCATATGAAGTTTCAAAATGATCTTTTGATTTTAACATGTTTTTCAACATGATCTTTAATCTTAAATATTTTCAACTCCATCCTCAATTGATTTTCAAACTTTTAATTTCTTCAATTTTACCCCTATTTTCAACAGAATTTGGCTCCCGACTTTGCATGCCTTTTGCGAAAAAGTCCTCGATCTTGAATTTCTTTAATTTAACTTTTAATTGGCCTTAAACTTTGATTTTCGTGTAATTTTACCCCCGGTTTCATCAAATTAAAGTTTGTAAAAATAAATCTTGTCCTCTGAAATTACAATCTTTCCAATTAAACCTGAGTTACACTTTCAAACTTAAATTTCTCACAAATTAAATCATTAATAAAATTAATTTGACCAATTAAAAGTCTAATTAAATTCCTACACTTAATTAATTCTTTTAATTGTGACCTAAATTAATTCTTAAAATTAATTAGAACCTTAATTAAACTTATAATTAAATCAAATTCAACTATTAAAAATCTAATTAAATACTTAAACTTAACTTTTATGCATATCTGACTCGATCAACTGAGGTATTATCTAACAGTAGCCAAGTACCATCTCCAAGCTTCCAGGATTTCTGCAGGCACAACATCTGAGGAACCTCCCGAAGAAGGCTGGAATGACATAATTATATCAGCTGGCAAGATGTTTGATTTCCCCTCTGACGATATTAGCATTTGGACATCAGCCATCATCTCCATCTTCTAATACTTAAAACCATACTCAACCTGAGACAAACAATTTCTTAATAGTGAGTGACCTCATTACACCCAATAAAGTGCAAGTGATAAGAGACTACACAGCAGGTTTATAGAAAATTAATATAAAAAAATTGTCGATTAGTTCCTGTTGTGGAAAAAAAACATGAAGAGTTTCTGACATTGACGCTCCACCAGACAAACTATAATATTAAGAGTAGGCCTTTTTAATAAAAATAAATGACTACAATAGGAAGTCACCCTCCTAGGAGAAGGGCAAATCAAACAGAACATTCCAATCCAATTAACTATCTACTAAAGAGGACACTTCACGAATGATCATCACCTTTTGCAACTCTGTCAGGGCTTTTAGCAGCCTTGCGTTCTCCACCCCAGCAGAATTGAGGGTTCCTGTTTCCAAACATGTCTCATCAAACATTAAGTGTGAGCCCTCGGCTAGCTGTAGAACTCCAGGTATCAGTCTGAAACATCAAGCATGTTAGACTGTCAAGCACTATCCAGAGATTGGTGGTTCCAATATAAAATGCTATGTAAAGGACAACTGATTTGCAGTAGCAAAATTTACAAATTCACTACCTATTTATTTGATAATCCTTTTTGGGAGAAAGAGAAGCAGTGTTGAGATATTCCACAGTCAGGGGTATGCATTTTGTGAAGGGAAGAAGATTCTTGATGACAATACTTTAGTTTAGTGCCGACAGATGCGATCTCTTTGCTAATACAAGTAAGGTTCAAAGAAAGCTTCCCAACAGCAACATTATCTGCTCTGGCATGTACCTGCTTAAGAAAACTCATTACTTTACTGGCCAGAATTACCAGATGTGGGAAGAGAAGAGGTTTACAAAAGATATGGAATACAATAAAGAAGTAGAGCCAACATAGATGAACTATAACTGAAAACGTGAGAATGAAAGAAAATCATTTACCCTAGACAGAAGATGCAACAACATGAAATGAGCAGCTACCTCATCATTTCCAAGAATAGATGTGAGATGCCTCAACAGAGCTTCCCTTGCCTATTTGACTAAATGGGGTTTTGTCTGTAGGATCAAAGACAAGCATGGTTCAGAACATGTCTACAATAAGTATGATAAAGTACGATTAGAAATACACAAGAATCCCATGAAGTACAACAAAGAAAAAGCATATAGACAATTATATCAATCATTCAAATGAGAGCAAGTTCTATATAAATCACCTCTGTCGGAGGGGAGTTCTGCAGAAAGTCATAGACTGTGAGTTACACTAACCATTCTTTTCGCACTAGGAGAATCTTCAGATTCATCACCTGAGACCTGTCATTCAACAAGGATGTTCAAGATAACATGATAAGGACACACCTCCAAAACACAGGTTTCACTTTTTGAATTCTTTCACAGAGGACTACGTACTATGATCAATCATGTAGTGACTATCACATTGTCGCTCAAAAATCTAATCCAGCGTCAATGGTAGAGTTAATCATCATAATAAGAATGCTACAGCTGAGATGAAAATAATCTACATTGAACACACTGGTGTAAAGTTAATGGAAGCAGCTGAACAAACTGGAAACTATCGAAACTACCTTTCACTAAATACCAATTGTGAGAACTTGATTGAGCACAAAGGTGGGGGAGATGAGTAGCAATTGCCAATTAATGAAACATTTTTTTGATGAGAACTTGATGGTTGTGCAATTTGTTCATAGTATTCCAACATAGTCAACTACTTAGTGTCATAAATTCTAATTTCTAAGATGAAATATCAACAAAAAAAAAATTTATTTATTTATTTTCAAGAGGAAACTTTTCTTTATCGTCATTGTTGACAAAGAGTGTACTCTAATATTGCCATTCATTAAAAGCGGAAAGATTTTTCGATTGGGCATGAATGTTAAAAAAATGCATTATAGGCTTATAAGAAAACATTTAAAACACCAATTGGAATGCCAACTTATGATTTAGTTTATGGAAAAACATTTCATTTACTCGTGGAGCTAAAATATAGAGTTTATTAGATAATAAAGACACTTAATTTTGATTTAAATATTACAAGTGATAAGAGAACAATATTGAAAATTAATTAAATGAAATAAAGGCACTTAATTTTGATTTAAATGTTACAAGTGATAAAGAGAATGTTGAAAATTAATTAAATGAATGAATTT